>Ga0075366_10000016_pt1 | contig 64473 bp, 55 predicted proteins | sample EndMethybrTD3031_FD_72351 | JGI IMG/M metagenome (GOLD analysis project Ga0075366, IMG submission 72351) | Populus endosphere microbial communities from Tennessee, USA - Endosphere MetaG P. TD hybrid TD303-1 | ecosystem: Host-associated > Plants > Roots > Endosphere | place: USA: Tennessee...
GATGTTGTGGATCGCAGACTTACGCCAGGCTGCCTGATTTTGCCAGCGCGCATCGACCTGTCGATGGGCGGCGGCATAGGCATCGAAATCGGCGGCGACCATGAACCAGTCGTGGCTGTAGAGCCCGTCCATCAGCTCTGCATAGCGGTCCGGGTCGTCGGGTGAGAATACTCCCGTGCGCACGGCTTCGATGGCCTGGTGCAGCTCGCGGGATGCTTCGATGACGTCGCGCGGCAGATAGCCATCGGCGCGCTTGGCGGCGACTTCCTCGGCAGTCAGGCCGAAGATGAAAATGTTTTCGTCGCCAACCCGGTCCTTGATCTCGATGTTCGCGCCATCGAGCGTGCCGATGGTCAGTGCGCCATTGAGCGCGAATTTCATGTTGCCGGTACCCGAGGCTTCCATTCCCGCGGTCGAAATCTGTTCGGAAAGGTCGGCTGCGGGAATGATTCTTTCGGCCAGTGTGACATTGTAGTTCGGCACGAAAACGACCTTGAGCAGACCGCCGACCGAAGGATCGGAATTGATACGGCGGGCGATGTCGTTGGCCAGTTTGATCGTCAGCTTGGCATTGTGATAGGTCGGCGCGGCCTTGCCGCCAAAGATCTTGACGCGCGGCACCCAGTCGCGCTCCGGGTGGCTGCGGATCTGGTCGTAGAGGGCCACGGTTTCTATCAGGTTCAGCAGCTGGCGCTTGTATTCATGGATGCGCTTCACCTGCACATCGAACAGCGCATCGGGATTGAGGCGGATGCCAGTCAGCTCCTTGAGATGCGCGGCCAACGCCAGCTTGTTGCTGCGCTTCACTTCGGCAATCCGCTCTCCCAGCGCGACATCGCCTGCCAGCGCGTTCAGCGCCGACAATTCTTCCGCATCATCGAGAAATGCCTCGCCGATGGCGTCGCGGATCGTCGCCGTGAGACCCGGATTGCATTGCTGCAGCCAGCGCCGCGGCGTGACACCATTGGTCTTGTTGTTGATCTTGTCGGGATAGAGCTTGTGCAGGTCCGAAAAGACCGTGGTCTTCATCAGCTCGGTGTGCAGCGCCGCCACCCCGTTGACGCTGTGCGCGCCGGCGAAGGCCAGATTGGCCATGCGCACCCGCCGTTCCCCGCCTTCGTCAATCAGCGAGATCGCGGCGATCTGTTCTTCGCTCATGCCTGCCTTGCGGGCCTCGCGAAGCACGCGGCTGTTGATCGCATAGACGATCTGCATGTGGCGCGGCAGCAGCCGCTCGAACAGCGGCAGCGGCCATGATTCCAGCGCTTCGGGCAGCAGGGTGTGGTTGGTATAGGCCACGGTCCGGCGCGTGACGTCCCACGCCTCATCGTATTCCAGCCCGTGCACGTCGACCATCAGACGCATCAGTTCGGCCACCGCGACTGCGGGGTGGGTGTCATTGAGCTGGATCGCCGCCTTGTCTGGCAGGCTGCGGATATGATCGCCGTTCTGGATATGGCGCCGCACGATGTCCTGGATCGAAGCCGATGAAAAGAAATACTCCTGCCGCAGGCGCAGTTCCTGCCCGGCAGCGGTCGAATCAGCCGGATAGAGCACGCGCACCAGGCTGTCGGCGCGGACTTCGTCGACCATCGCGCCGAAGTGATCGCCAGCATTGAAGGCATCCAGCTTGATCGGGTCGAGCGCGGTGGCAGTCCACAGGCGCAGGGTGTTCACCCGCTTGCCGCGCCAGCCGACGACCGGCGTGTCCACGGCGGTCGCCTCGATTTCCTCGGCTGGTTTCCAGGCGACGCCGTCACGCGTTTCCACTACCTCGCCGCCAAAACCGATGCGGTATGAGCTTTCGCGCCGCTCGAACTCCCAGGGATTGCCGTGGGCCAGCCAGGTTTCGGGCAGTTCAACTTGCCAGCCATCGTCGATGCGCTGGCGGAACATGCCGTTCACATAGCGGATGCCATAGCCGTAGGCGGGGATGCCCATGCTGGCGAGGCTTTCCATGAAGCATGCCGCCAGCCGCCCCAGGCCGCCGTTGCCCAGTGCGGCATCGGGTTCGAGTTCTTCGAGCGCGGAAAGTTCCAGCCCGTGACCGCGCAGCTCACGTTCCATGGCCTGCGTCAGACCCATATTGCTCAGCGCGTCGCGTAGCAGACGGCCAATGAGAAATTCCAGGCTGAGATAATAGACCCGCTTGCTGCCCTGCTCATAGGAAGTGCGGGTCGATTCCATCCAGCGGTCGATGATCGAATCGCGTAGCGAGAGGACAGTGGCAGTCAGCCAGTCATGCGGCCTGGCGGCGCGCTCGTCCTTGCCCACGCGGTGACGCAAAACATCGACGAGGTGGCTTTCCACTGCGGCATTCGGCTTGGGCTGGTTGGCTGGCAATGCGGCGCTCCAATCTCTGTCGGCTCGGGACAGGGAAGGCCAGGCGGCCCGCCCCGTTGCCATTCGCTCCTCAACCGATTTCCCCGAGGCAAGCTAGGGCACAGACATGGGGCTCGACAAGGTTATTGTGCAATGCGGCAAAAATTTCGTGCCAAGCGCAAATCCGGCGGGCATGATGGCCACGAGGGCGGCAATCCTGTCGGCTTGCGGAAGGGCGCATGAAGAAACCTTCACCAGACGCGAAACAGCCTTGGTGGCGCGGGGCGGCGATCTACCAGATGTATCCGCGCAGTTTTCAGGACAGCAATGGCGACGGCATTGGCGATCTTGCCGGGATCACCAGTCGGCTGGATCATGTTGCCGAACTCGGCGTCGACGCGATCTGGATCTCGCCGTTCTTTACCTCGCCGATGCGCGATTTCGGCTATGATGTTTCGGACTATTGCGGGGTCGACCCGATCTTCGGCTCGCTTGCCGATTTCGACGCGCTGGTTGGCCGTGCCCATGCACTTGGCCTCAAGGTCATCATTGATCAGGTCTATGCCCACAGCTCCGATCAGCACGCATGGTTTTCCGAAAGCCGGCAGGACCGCGAAAACCCGCGCGCCGACTGGTACGTCTGGGCGGATCCCAAGGGGGACGGCACGCCGCCCAACAACTGGCAATCGGTCTTCGGCGGGCCGGCCTGGACATGGGACGCGCGGCGCCGGCAATATTACATGCACACGTTCCTGAAAGAGCAGCCGCAGCTCAACGTGCACAATCGCGAAGTGCAAGATGCCCTGCTCGATGTCGCGCGGTTCTGGCTCGATCGCGGCGTCGACGGTTTCCGGCTCGATGCGCTCAACCATTCGATGCACGATCTGCGATTGCGCAACAATCCGCCCGCGCCCGATACGGGGCGTGTCCGCACCCGGCCGTTTGACTTCCAGATCAGGCGCTACAGCCAGTCGCAGCCCGGCGTTATCGACTTCATCGAGCGCATCCGGGCGCTGTGTGATGAATACGGCGCAATCCACACCGTCGCCGAAGTGGGGGGAGACAAGGCGCAGGACGAAATCCGGGCTTACACGCGCGGCAACAGCCGGCTAAACAGCGCCTATGGCTTCGACTTTCTCTATTGCGATGCCTTGACGCCTGCTTTCGTGGCAGAAGTGCTCGGAGCTAGCCAGCGGGGCGGCTGGCCAAGCTGGGCGTTCGAGAACCATGATGCGCCGCGCGCCGTATCACGCTGGTGCAAGGCGGACGATGGCGATGCCTTTGCACGAATGAAAATCGCGCTGCTCGCGGCGCTGCGCGGCAATATCATCCTGTATCAGGGCGAAGAGCTGGGCCTGCGGCAGGATGAGATCCCGTTCGAGCAGTTGCAGGACCCGGAAGCCATTGCCAACTGGCCGCTGACCTTGTCGCGCGATGGCGCGCGGACGCCCATGCCCTGGCGGACCGGTGCAGCGCACGGCGGCTTCACCACGGGCCTGCCCTGGCTGCCGCTGAGTGCCGGAAACGTGGCGCGTGCGGTCGATAGTCAGGACAGCGATGACAATTCCCTGTTGTCGCTCACACGCCGAATCCTGGCCTTGCGCCGCACCGCGCCAGCGCTTCGTCATGGCAGGATCGAAAACATGCAGGCGACAGGCGCTTTGCTGGCATTTGACCGCGTGAATGGCTGTCAGCGAATCCGCTGCCATTTCAACCTGTCGGCAGGGGGTGTGCCAATATCAGGCGCAACTGTCACGGCGAGCCAACTGCTCTCGATTAACGGGGCGACGAGCGATCACCTGCCGCCATGGTCGGCGCTTTTCCTTGCAATTTGAGTTATCTGGACGGAGCAATAATCTGCATTGTTGCATTGCACAATGTGCCAGCGCATGATCGGGGCGAACTGGCAGCGAGCCGTCGCTGCATGAAAGGGCGTTTCGCATATGGCCAGCAGTTCCGAGCTTTGCGAGCGGCTTGCCGTCCTGCATGCGCGCACTGCCGAATCGCCGCTGTTCAATCCGGTTTTCCAGCTCAGCCTCGAACTTTCGCGCGCGCTGGAAGCGAAGGACATTCGGCTGGAGGATGCGGCCGGGCTGGTCGCCGAACTGGAATGTGACAGCCTTGTCAGCCGGGTGCGCCGCCTTGTCGGCCAGCTGGCGCCATTGGCGCAGCAGGACAACCGCGAAGCCTTTCGCGCCGCAATTGGTGCGGAGGGAGACTTTGACCAATTTGCCCGCCGCTGGTCGCATCCGCTGTTCCACGTCGTATTCACTGCCCACCCCACATTCCTCCTGACCCGCGCGCAGGCCGATGCCGTGGCCGCGAGTGCGAGCGATGGCGGAACTGCCGCTGCCACTGTCTGCGTCGCCGATCCCCAGCGCGAGCCCATCACGTTGGAGTATGAACACTCTCAAGCCATGGCGGCGCTCGCGCGGGCGCAGAAGGCGCGAGACGCGCTGAACACCGTGCTGCTTGAAGAGGCCGCGCGGCGCTGGCCCGATGGCTGGCGTGAGCTGCGCCCCTTGCCATTCCGTTTCGCCAGCTGGGTCGGCTACGACATGGACGGGCGCACCGATATCGGCTGGTCGACCTCCATCCATTTCAGGCTCCAGGAAAAGGCCTTGCGGCTGCAAGGTTACGCTGATCGTCTGGCAGCGATCCAGCCGCAATCGCCAATGCTCGCCAGATTGCGCGCTGCGCATGCCCATACTGCCGAAATGGAAGCCCTGTTTGCCGGCGACCTTTCCGGTCCCGATGCGCTGTCGCATGCGGCCAATCGTCTGACGGCGGACGATCCTGCCCGGCTGATCTCGCTCGGGCCGGTCATTGCCGACCTCGAAAGCGCGGCCCGCTCTGCCGATGATGATACAGCACTGGCACTGTTGGTTCTGGCCGGGGCCATGCGGGCCGATGGGCTGGGGATGGGCGGCATTCACTTCCGAGTTAATACGTCGCAGCTGCACAATGCGATCCGCCGCCGGATCGATCCCGATAACCGGCTTGATCTTGCCAGCAAGACCGCGCTGATCCGCATCCGCGACTTGCTCGACAAAGTGAAGCCGCTGCGCGCCAATTTCGCGGCATTGGCGATCGAGAACACCACAGCCGTACGGCAGTTTCTCGCCATGGCTCAGATCCTGCACCACATCGATGCCGATGCCCCGATCCGCATGCTGATTGCCGAATGCGAGGATCCGCAGACCGTGCTGGCGGCGCTCTATTTCGCGCGGCTGCTTGGCATTGATAGCAAAGTTGACGTCTCGCCGTTGTTCGAGACTGAAAGCGCGATGGAACACGGCGGCCGCTTCCTCGAGGCGCTGCTGGCTGAGCGTGCCTATCGCGACTATGTTCGAACGCGCGGTCGGCTGGCGATCCAGACCGGCTTTTCCGACGCCGGGCGATTCATCGGCCAGTTGCCCGCAGCACTGGCGATAGAGCGGCTGCACGGGCGGCTGGCGCGGGCCATGGTGCGCCACAAGCTGACTGACGTCGCCGCGCTGATCTTCAACACGCACGGCGAATCGATGGGGCGGGGCAGTCATCCTGCGGGCATGGAAGACCGGCTGACCTGGCCGATGAGCATCTGGGCACGGCGGCAATTTGCCGAGGCCGGGATCCGTACGGAACTGGAATCGAGCTTCCAGGGCGGCGATGGCTATCTGTTTTTCCGCACGAGCGAACTGGCGCTCGCGACTTTGACCCGGATCGCCGAAGTCGAACTGAAGCCGCTGCCAGACGAAGCCGACCCGTTCTACTTGCGGACTGATCTCAGCCTCGATTTCTATCGCGGCATTCGCGGGGTCCAGCGCGATTTCATGCAGTCGCGCACTTATGCCCGCTCGCTGACCGCATTTGGCCTCGGCCTGCTGGTGGAGACCGGCAGCCGCAAATCGCGCCGCCAGACCGATCTCGCCGCTGACCGGTCAATGAACCTGCGCCAGATCCGCGCCATTCCGCACAATGCCATCATGCAGCAGCTTGGCTATCCGGTGAACGTGATTGCCGGGGTGGGCACGGCGGCGGTTGAAGATGTCGAAGGCATTGCCGAGCTGCTTACGGCGTCGCCGCGCGGGAGCCAGATTATCCGCATGCTGCGCAGCGCCGATCGCCTGGCCAGCATCAAGTCCGTTGCTGCCTACGGCGAACTGTTCAACTCTGCCTTCTGGGCCAGCCGCCCCTATCGCGGCACCGAACGCCATCTGGAGTCGGCCTGTCTGGCGCTGGCCGACCAGCTGACCACCGACGACCGCAACAGTGCCTTCCGCACGATGACCTCACGCCTGCGGGTCGATGCAGTCAAGCTGCACCGCCTGCTCGAGCTCATTCCCGACGACAGTTCGCGCGAGGGGCGCGAAGACCTGCGCCGCGCGCTGGGCGCGCTGCAAGCGCTGCGCCTTGCCCTGATGCAATTCATCTTCATTCGCGCGGTGAGCATTCCGGCTTTTTCGCGCTCGAATGACATCACGCGCGAAGACGTGCTGCAGATGGTGTTCAGCTTGCGGATCGACGAGGCACTGGCCCAGCTGCGCCGCGCCTACCCGGTCTCCACGCCTTCGCTCAGCGACTATGCCGTGGACGAGCCAGCCGACTATCCCGACCTTGAAGGCCACGGCTATGCCATGATCCGCCAGCACCTGATCGACCCGATCGAAGCGGCCTACAACCTGTGCCTGCGCATTGGCGTTGCCATCGCCAACCATTTCGGGGCGCATGGCTGAGATAGGGTAGCCAGCGGCAAGCTACGCTTGGCGATTGACGCAGAGGCGGAATTTGTGGTTAGGCGCATGCCCGATCAGCAAGCCTGACACGCGGGTGTAGCTCAATGGTAGAGCAGCAGCTTCCCAAGCTGAATACGAGGGTTCGATTCCCTTCACCCGCTCCATTTTCCTGATGGCCCGCATTGGCAACCAGCCACCCGTCGCCGAAAAATGACCGAGGTTCTCAACCACCCGCCAACACGTGGCTGGCGTCCATAGAGACCAGTTCATTCTCGATTGACAGCTCGCTGGGGAGGCCCACCCGGTAATGAATGGGGTGGAACTTATCGAGCCTTGCCGCGACGATGCTACCGCCACAGGCCATGCAATGATGCGCCTTCTCCCGGTCGGCAATAACGACAGGTGTGAGTGGATTCATGCGCGCACTGTCGCTGACAATTTCGCGCCTGACCAATCGACTCCGCTTCCAGCCCTTGCAATCCGGACACCAGTTTACATGCAGCAAACCTGACATCTCGACCCCCTCTTTTTCGTTCGCTTTTGCGACTTCTGACTGAGCTTAGATCAAAAATTCGCATTGCCAATCGAAATCTGGATCGGGAGCATTTGCCTGCCTTCGATCAAACTTCTGGCAATGGGGAGGGTGCGGGATTCGCCACCAGTCGATGGCCGCCTTCGCTTTGACGGTCGAGCGCGTCTGGGCGCCACAAGTAATCAAAATCGGACAGGCCAAGCTGTGGTTAGAAGTTGTTGGCCAAGAAAAAATCCTGTATATTCAACCTTTGTTGCGAGGCGCAGGGGGCGTTTAGTGAACGATTCCAGCTGCATAATTGGCACCGGCATCGCCGCATTGGTCATTTTGTCTGCAACGACAGAATTTGCGCATGCGGCAACCAGCCCCAGCGCGGATATTCATATCGCCGCGCCTGACATAAAGGACAACAACCGGCAGCCGGAAAGCCGGGTGCCGGCAGTGTCATGGCAAACCGCCGATGCGCGCAGTTTCGCCCAAGTATCTTTCAGCCGGGCCGCCGACCATGATGGCCAGCCAGTGTATTATTTCCGCTCAAGCAACGGCGGATCGGCAGGGCTCGTATCTTTCTCGCCGCGCAGGTTGCCATCGGGCACGATTTTTTCTGTCGCTCTGGTGACGTCTCGACCAAAGATTTCTGTCGGACAGTTTTCCGGCTCGCTGCCGTCGCTCATGCCAGTGGCGGCGCGAGGCTTGACGAGTGGCTTTGGCATCCGCCAGCACCCCATTCTTGGAACGCTGCGGGCGCATAACGGCGTCGATCTTGCCGCTACCTATGGTTCGCCCATCGTTGCGACGGCGAACGGTGTCGTAGGTACTGCCGGCTGGTCTGGCGGTTACGGTCTGCTGGTCTCGCTCGATCACGGGAGCGGGCTTCAGACGCGCTATGGCCACATGTCGCGAGTCAACGTCACGCCTGGCCAGCAAGTCCATAAGGGCGATGTCATCGGCTATGTGGGCTCGACCGGAATGTCCACCGGACCGCATTTGCACTACGAGATCCGCATCAATGGCCAGGCCATAAATCCCGCCGCCCAGCTTCATGGCAAGTAGTCGGCCGGGCACGGCGTGCCCTGCAGAAACCAGAGCACGGACTAAGTGAGAAATTTCCTCCAACTTCGCTGGCTCGGGCGCGAACGCATGGTTGCCTATTCGGCCATCCTGGCCCTTGCCTCTCTGGCCAGCATCTATCCCCTGTTCCGGCAGGCGATGGGGCCGCAGGGTAGCGACTTCATGGCTTTCTGGTCTGCCGGACGGATGGCAGTGGAGGGACATGCCGCAGCGGTTTACGACCCCGCCGCGCTCGGCGTTGTCCAGGCCAATGCGGGACGCGGCGAGATATTCGCGTTCGTCAATCCGCCGCCGCTGCTGCTGGCGATCTGGCCGCTGGGCCTGATGGAATATTCCTACGCATGGCTCAACTGGGTCGCGGTGACTTATGTACTGTGGTTTCTGGCTACGCGCCGGCTCTATCCCGAACTGTCCTGGCCAATCGCTGCTTTTCCAGGGGCGCTGGTCGCCGCCTGGCACGCGCAAACCGGCTTTCTCACCAGTGCGATTCAGGCGCTCGCGGCGGGCGCCTTGCGCGATCGTCCATTCCGGGCCGGCCTCTGCGTGGGCGCGCTGATCGTGAAGCCGCATCTTGGAGTGCTGTTTCCTATAGCCCTGCTGGCGGGAAGGCAGTGGCGCGCGATAGCAGGCGCAGTAACGTCAAGTCTTGGTCTGCTGCTGCTCGCATGGCTGGTGTTCGGCACTGATATGATGCTCGCCTATCCGCGGTCATGGGCGATCAGCGACTATTTGCTGCGCACGGGTAGTGATACATTCTTCCTGCGGCAGTCGACCATCTATGCCATGGTACGCGTGGTCCTGTCAGAACCGGCGGCGATCGCGGTACAATTGATTGCCAGCCTTGCCATGGCTGGCGTCACCTGGCTGGCCTGGGCAAGGGCTGGGCCGATCGAAGGAAAGCTGGCCCTGCTTTTCGCCGCCACGCCGCTCGCGACGCCATACCTGTTTAACTACGATCTGCCATTTCTGGTCATACCGGTCTGCTGGCTGGTGAGGAGCCTTGGGACGGAGGATCTCGCGGGCTGGCGCAAGCCTGCGCTGCTGGCGCTTTATCTCTCACCGCTGGTAACGCGGGCGATGGCATTGCCGATGGGCATCAATACGATGCCGCTGGTATCGCTGGTGATGGTGGCGCTGGTTTGGCGCAGCCTTCATGGAGCGACTGGCGCTGAAACGGTCAGGCCCGAACCCGCTGCCGGAACGTGACGTTCACCCGTTCCGAAACGATCAGATAGGGCAGCCAGACGAAGGCGCTGATCATCACTTTTTGTATATTGCCATAAAGCAGGTGCTGCAGTGCGCCGGCGACCTGTCCCGGCAGGCGCGGCGTCGACCCCATCATCTGGGCAATCGCGAGTTGCAGCGTGATGTCCGCCAGCCATGCGAACAGCAGCATGCGCGGGAACAGGGGGACAGACCGCAGCGCCATGACGAAGCAGACCATGTAGAAGAAGTTCATCACCACCACGTCGATCGTCATCGCGATCATCAGGCTGTGGGCCCAGGCGGGCGCGGCGGGGGCGATGGCGGGCACGGCGAGAATGAATTCAAAGCTGCGGAACGGGACATTGAGCAGGATCCCTGCCAGCAGCGAGGCCATGAAGCCAGTGGGCCCGAAAGCGCCGTTCTGCCGGGCGGCAACCGGATCGACAGGCTGCCACGAGCCATAACGGCAGAGGCGGATGGCGGGCTGGGCCGACAGCAGGCCGCGCGGGAAACTGCCGGCGGCCACGCGGTAACCGGCGATCGGCGCGAATGCGATCAGCAGATAGGGCAATAGTGTCACCATGGCGCCGCTGAACCCATGCAGCGGCAGCGGTGACGTGGCCAGTTTGGCAAAGCCCAGCAATACGACCACGGCGATCCAGCCGACAATCAGGGCTTCCATCCGCACATCGAGGAAGTCGACGAGCTTGCGGCTGCGCTGCTGCAGCTCGGCGACAAAATTTGCAGCCAGAACGCGCATAGCGGAGGCGACAGGTCCGTTTCGGCGTTCGGGAGAGTTCGAGTGGTTCATACGCTGGACATGCAATGAATGTGGTTAGGATATGGTTAAACGCAAGCCCGCTCCATTGGTTTCCCCCGGCGCCGATGGCCGCCAATCCGTGGGGCCGCAGGGTCCATGCGCGACTTTCCGCGGGCATCGGGCCAAAAGCCGGACCCTCGACGACTGTTTTGACTAGTGCGATCCGCGCTAGATAACCGGATAACAGGCCGTGGCGGAGATAGTCACCGCAGTGCTTTCGATGCCGGTCAGGATCGCAAAGTCCGCGCTTCCCACGACCTGGTTTCCGCAAGTTTCCTGCGAGGCAAGGAAGGTCATATTGCTAACGCCGGGCCCGTTGTACCAGCGTTGCGCGTAAGTTCCGATGTTGCCCGCCGTGCAGTTCCCGCCGACATCGACCGAAAGGCACCGCGCCGAGCGTTCGGCGGCATAGTGGATCTGCGTCACGGCGGCCACGGCAAGGCTGGTATTGATTGTGCCGAACACCAGCACGATGAAGAACGGCACGACGAGCGCGAACTCAGCGGCAGTCACGGCCGAACAGTCGCGCAGGAAGCCGGTCAGGCGGCGGAGGAGCGCGCCAGTCATTTCAGCCTCAACCAAGCTTCGCGGGTGATCGGCGTGGTCAGCGCCGAAGCGACCGAGGCGCCAGGAAATACCGGCGCAAACGTGTAGGAAGCAGTCGTAGAAATGTAGAGGCCTGGTTTCGAAGTGCTGCCCGTCACTGTGGCGTCGCAATCGTCCGGTGCCACAGCATCGACTGCCGCGACCTCTTGCAGGACATTATTGGCATCTGCGCAGTAGTAAGCCTCGGTTGTGCTGGTGATAGTCACGTCCGCGCCAAGCGAGGTAGATTGGGCACCTGCAGTCATAGCCGTGTCATAGCCTGTGCAATTGCCGGTAACCGTCGCCGGCAGCGCGTGGCTCGCGTCGCGCTCGTCACACAATACCCGCGCCGCGCCGACTGCCTCCTGGGCAGCAAGATCGACCTGCATCTTGTGCCAGATGTAGCTGGTCAGATCGACTACATTGAGCAAGACAAACGCAATCCCCGGCAGGATAAGCGCCATCTCCGCCGCCGCCGCGCCGCCGGTTTCGCGAAGGACGGTTCGCATCCGCATCACAGCACCAGCTTCGGGCGAAGCGTGCCGCCGCCAAGTGTAACCGTGGGGATTGTATATCCGGATGTCTCGCAGTCTTCTGTGGTATTGTCAGAGATGAATTCGCCAGTGCCCGTGATGGAGATGGAATAGGCCATCAGCACGAAACAGGATATGTTATCCTCGTACTTTCCGACCACACCCCGGAAATCGGTAGTGGCGCGAGGGAAATAGGCCACCCCTGAAATGTTCCATGTCGGACCGTTGCCCGTATAGGTAAAGTTGAGCGACTGTTTTGGTCCCCCGCTGTTATATTGATGATTGGTCAGCAAGCCATCTTGCGCAAGGGCAATATTGGCCCAGGTTCCCGCGGTGGGTGCCTTGATTGATAATACACCCTGATTAGGCTTCGAGGTTGTTGGATAATGTTGACGATTGGCAGCATCTGTACCCGTAAAAACAACGGTGGCAGATGCATTCGCCCCCGAGGTCTTCAAAGTAAATCCATTGAGGTCGAGCGTTCCATTATCAATAGTCAATAACATGTTGGGTCCGGTCAGATCAACATTCTTTGTGAGCTTTACGTCTCCGCAGTAATATTGCGAAGATCCAAGATTTGCGCTGAGATTATTGGATGCAGGATTTGCCCCACAGGTCGAGCGGTGTTGCGATGGCAGGCCAGTGTAGGGATTTTCCGGCAGTTCAACCCAGCTATCATCGCTCGGATCGATGTCATTGACAGAATCGGCTGCGCAACCCGAACTTGTGCCCGATCCGGATAGGGCAAAGTTGGCTTCCATGGTATTGCCGACACACGATATGCTGCCTTCCGAAATCACGCCGCAGCCGCTCAGATCAGCGAACGGAATGCCACTTCCGGAGAGCGTGACGCCACTGTCTCCAAGCGCCCAGAGGCAGGCTGGAGAGGGCACGCCGGCCGTACCGCCCTGTGCAGTCGCAACTGCGCGCGCGCTGACGTTGTGGTTGCCGTTGCCATCGTCGCCCGACATGCCGACCAGCCGGGCAAAATTCATTGGGAAGCTGGTGGAAATGGTGGCGGAATAGCATACCGGATCGTCGCCCGGCGTGCCCGCCGGGCAAGTGAATGGCTCGGCGGTGACCGTGACGCCATTTTCTCCGTTGACGTAGCCAAAGGGGCGGGCGGCGGCGCGGGCTTCCATCAGGTAAGTGGAGCCGGTGTCGCTGTTGTTGCTGGCGGCAGCCAGCGCAGCGGCGTCAGCAGCGTTCTGTGCTGACCGCTGGACATAAAGGTAGCCGCCCAGTTCGATCGAGAAGGCAATTGAGCCGGCAATCGGGATCAGCATCAGGGCAAACATTGGGCTGATCGCCGCTTTTTCGGAGCGGCGGAGAGGGGCAAGGATTCGGTCCCGCCAGCGCGAAAGCAGCGCGGCCACGGCTTTCGGGCCGATGCTGTGCGAACGCGTGTGAACCATGTCGAGCCCCTTATTCCGGCGGGCTGGACGAAGCCCCTGCCGGATCGAATTACGCCTCATGTGCCGACGGCAGGCCAAGGCTTGGTCTGCGATAACATGCGACTGAATTTCAAGGGTTCATTGGCTCGTCGAGCGGTGACAGCGACTCGTCAAGCCTGCCTGCCCTCTGCCCCCGATCAAACCATCGGACTGGCGATTTTGCAAGTCGGTTAACCACCCGGGTTAACCCAGGCTGTGCTCCCGCAGCGCAAAATTGTCCAAAGTGCCGTTTTCGGGCGAAATTAATGACGCAATTTCATTGTCTTGCCGATAAAGGCTCTATAGCGCGTGATGCTGACATATCTCCGCGCTGCGAGGCTAGTTTGGGGTTTTCGCCGATGCAAGCTTCAGCCAAAGCGGGACGAATCGGTTCGCACATGCGGTAATGTGTTGTTTTTGGGTGTGATTCGAACGGCGTTAACTGCCTGCGTTAACAAAAAATCCTTCCAAGATATTGAAATTCAGGGTTAAAAAATTATGGACAATTTTTTATTGACCCATGGGGTTCAAAGGCGGACGATTTGGCCATCCTTCCGCGAAGGTACCTACGCATGAATTGGCCCGGCGTGCCTGGCTATTGTCAAAAATAACACGGTCGCGTCGGTCCTGAAATGCACCCCCGAGCGGAGGATGGGCCAACCGGAAATAGATGCCGGAGCCTTTGGAAATGACATGCATGGCGATCGGCCGAGGCGGCGGGGTCATGCGACAATTAGGGGTAATGACATGACCAAGTTTTTCCGTGACTTCATGCGTGATGAAGCGGGCGCCGCGGCGGCCGAATATGCGCTGATCCTTGCCATCGTCGGCGCCGGCATTGCCGGTGCAGCATTCGTGCTGGGTGAAACAATTTCGACGGCGATTAGCGATACCGCCACCGAAATTAGCACTTGCAGTGGCACAAATACAACTGGCTGCTAAGTGGCCCTTTAATCTGGCGGTCGGGCGTTCGTCCGGCCGCCAAATCATAAGCAGGGGGAACACATGCAGGGGCGAAATCTGATCTTGCTGGTAGTAGCGGTGTTCATCGGCCTGATTGCCGTGTTCCTCGCGAACACCTATTTCAGCAGTGTCGAAAATAGGCAGGAACGCATTGCCGAAGAGCAGAAGCTCCAGCGCATCGTCGTCGCCAGCCAGGATCTCGCTTTCGGCGTTCCGCTCAGCACGCAGAACCTGCGCCTTGCCAACTGGCCCGCAAGCTCGGTGCCGACTGGCGCCTTCACTTCGTTGGAGGCGGCGATGCGCAATGGCCGCGTCGCGCTGCGGCCGATCGTCGTCGGTGAACCAGTGCTTGCTTCCAAGGTTTCCGGCGCGGACGGCCGCGCGGTGCTCTCGGCAAACCTGCCGGTCGGCAAGGTTGCCTACGCCATTCCGATCAACGCCACGGCGGGCGTCGGCGGCTTTGTCCGCCCCGGTGACGTGGTGGACGTGTTGCTGACGCGGCAGATTCCCGGCGCGGGAAGCGATAGCAGCAGCAACGACAAGATGACCGACGTCCTGCTCACGTCGATCCCGGTGCTCGGCATCGACCAGAACGCCAACGAAAAAGATACCAAGCCCGCTACCGGCAAGACCGCGACGCTGGAAGTCGATAGCTACGGCGCGCAAAAGCTGGCCTTGGCCACGCAGCTGGGAGTGCTGTCGCTGGCGCTGCGTAATGTGGAAGACCAGGCCGCCGCACCGCAATCAACTGTGATCGCCAGAAACCTGTCCGCCAGTAACTACGTCATCCGGCCGCGACCTTCCGGCCCGCCGCCGGCCCAGATTGGCACGGCAGTGGCTGGGGCGATCATGCGTACCGCGGCGACGCTGGCTCCTGCGCGGCCGCGCGGCCCGTCGATGACAGTGGTGCGCGGCGCTCAAACTACGGAATACGAGGTGCTACGTGGCTGGTAATCAAGGCAAGCTCGCGGCGCTAACGCTGCTCCTCGCGGCTTCGGCCATGACCGTGGCCATTGCGGCACCGGCTTCGGCCCAGTCGCTCCACGCCGGCACGCTCGAAGTGCCGCTCAACAAAAGCCAGGTGGTCAGCACCGACCGGACGATCGCGCGGGCGATGATTGCCAGCGCCGAAATCGCCGAAGTCGTGCCGATCACCGAGCGCCAGGTCTATGTCCTGGGCAAGAAAATGGGCACCACCAGCCTGACGCTCTACGACCGGATGGGCCGGGTGATCTCGATCATCGACATTGCAGTTGGCCCCGATGTGATCGGGCTGACGGACCAACTCCAGCAGCTGATCCCGGGCGACAAGATCGAGGCGCATATCTCGAACGAGTCGGTCGTGCTGACCGGCATGGTCAACAGCGCCGGTTCCGCCGACCGCGCCCTGCAGATCGCCAAGTCCTATGCGGGCGACAAAGTGATCAACCTGATCTCGATGGGATCGAGCCAGCAGGTCATGCTGGAAGTGCGCTTTGCCGAGGTGAACCGTTCGACCGGCAAGGACATCGGAGTGCGCTTCGGTGCCCAGTCGCGCGGTGGCAGCTTTGGCGGAGTGACCGGCAACGGCGCTGCCATGTCGGCAACGACGGGTGCCGCAGCGCCGCTGCTGGGATTATCCGCCCTGACCGACACATTTGCCGTCTTCAGCAAGAGTTTCAGCATCGGCGATACCGACATCAACGCCACGATAAACGCGCTCGAAACGCGCGGCCTGGCAAAGACCCTGGCCCAGCCGACGCTGATCGCACTTTCGGGCGAAAAGGCTTCGTTCCTGGCAGGCGGCGAATTTCCGGTCCCGGTTGCCCAGAGCAATAGCGGCACGGGCAATGGCGCTGGTGCGATTACGGTAGAGTTTAAGCCATTCGGCGTGAGCCTGTCGTTCACCCCGACCGTGCTCGGAGACAAGACAATAAGCTTGATTGTCGAACCCGAAGTCAGCGCGATTGATCCATCATCTTCGCTAACTGTGGGAGGAATAACGATCCCCGGCCTGCGCACCCGCCGCGCGAGCACTACACTGGAGTTGCGCGACGGAGAGAGCTTCGCCATCGCCGGCCTGCTCTCGAAAGACTTCCAGACGACAGTGAACCAGGTGCCGCTGCTCGGGTCCATACCCCTGCTGGGGGCACTGTTCCGCTCGAGCAGCTTCCAGAAGGGCGAGACTGAGTTGCTGATTGTGGTTACGCCGCGCCTCGTCCAGCCGATCCGGCCCGGTCAGGTTCGCCTGCCCACTGATCGTGTGCTTGACCCCAGGGAGACCGACACCTTCCTGCTCGGCCAGCCCTATCGCCCGAGCAAGGTAGAACCGGCAGCCCCAGCCGCACCGACTGGCGTACCAGCCGCGCCGCAGTCCGCGGCTCCGTCCGCCGCGCCGCCACAGGCGTCGGCCGAACTGGCCCCCGCGCCTGCTCACGCCAAGGAGGATGGCTATGCGTATTGAGCTGGGCGCGCTGGCCGCCGCATCGCTGATCTTGCTGTCAGGCTGCGCCACGGACGGCACGGGGGCTTTGCCCTACATGGGCGGCAAAGACAATTTTGGCGAGGCGAACCGGCAGACTATGGCCGCGCAGGTGGTCGATCCCGATCCGGTGTATGACACTGCCATTCCCGAAACCCATGCCGAGCACGCTGGCCAGGCTGTCGAACGCTATCGCACCGACAAGGTCAAGATGCCGGTGAGAATTCAGACGTCCAAGACCGCCTCGGGGGGGGGATCGGGCGGCAGCGGCGGGAACTGATGGGTACGTACGATCTCTTGACTGGGCACCTCAAGGAAGCAGCGTTGCGAAACAGCTCCCGGATACTCGTCATTGCTTCGCCTGCGCATATCGATGCCTTGTCGCAGGCGTCGAGCACGGATCCGATCCCCGGACTGCGGAGCGTTGCACTCGATCCGGGCGCGGCAGTTACTGAAGATTTGTTCGGTGACGCGTCGATCCTGGTGATCGAAGTGGACCCCAACAACCGCGCATCGTTGAACCGGGTGGGGCAGATCCGCGAAACGCATCCCCATCTTCCCGTCGTGGCGGCCATCGACGGGGCCAACGTGTCGCTCGTGCGTACGCTGGTCCGCGAGGGTATCAGCGATGTCGTCTCCTTGCCGTTCGAACTTACCGAACTGCTCCAGATTTCGCTCGACGCCGTTGCCAAGCATGACGCGGCAGTTACGGATAACACCGCGCTGGCGCCGCTGGTCGCGGTTGCCCGCTCGATCGGCGGCTGCGGCGCAACATCGATTCTGACAAACCTTGCTGCAGACCTTGCCGCGCATGACCACACGGGACGCGGTGTAATCATCGTCGATCTCGATCTCCAGTTCGGCAGCGTTGCCGAGTATCTCGGGGTCAAGCCGCGCGGCAATCTGTCGGATCTGCTCGGTGCCGAAGACCGGCTGGACGAAGACCTGCTGCATTCGGTTGCAACCGATGCCGGCGGCGGAGTTGCGGTTATCGCGGCTCCCGATACGATCATGCCGCTCGAATCTGTCGACACCGATGCGCTCCTTCGGATGATACGCCTGCTGCGCCAGCATTATGGTTATGTGCTGATCGATCTTCCCGCGAACTGGACCAATTGGGCGCTTTCGTCGGCGCTCGCTGCCGATTCGATCCTGCTGGTCGTCGAACTGACAGTTTCCAGTTTGCGTCAGGCCAGGCGCAGGCTGGAGCTGTTCCAATCGGTTGGCATCGACAGCCGCGCCGTGCAAATTGTTGTCAATCGCGTGGAGCGTCGGCTGTTCAAAGCGATCAACCTGGATGACGTTTCGGAAACGCTCGGGCAGCCGGTGTTGGGGAGCATTTCGCTTGAAGCGCCGCTGGTCAACACGGCGCAGAACCAGGGTGTGCTGGTCAGTAATCTGCACAGGAAAAACCGTTTCTCCAAGGATATCGCCCAGATTGGCGCTCTGCTGCGTGACGGGCGTCTGGCAAGAGGCCGCTGATCATGTGGCAACTCCGCCGGACAGGAAACGATGCGGAAACCCCGGCAGTGCCCGGTGCTGCAGGCGCGAGCCCGAGCGCGGCCGCGGTGCCCCCGACCGAGGTTTCGGATCGCATCAGTTCGCTCAAGGTGCAGATTCACAAACAGCTGATTGATCGCATCAACCTGTCGATGCTCGACAAGATGCCGCAAGAGCAGATTGCGCGTGAGGTCTCCGACATCGTTGGCGAATTGCTCGAAACGGGCGGTGAAGTGCTCAACCGTACCGAGCGGGCGGCGCTGTGCAATGACGTGCTCGACGAATTGCTGGGGCTGGGGCCGCTTGAGCCACTGCTCAAGGACGAGACGATCAACGATATTCTGGTCAACGGGCACGAGAGTGTGTTCGTCGAACGTTTTGGCATGCTGGAAAAAGTCGCCACCCGTTTTCAGGATGAGAAGCACCTGCTGCGCATCATCCAGAAGATCGTCAGCGCGGTCGGTCGACGAGTCGATGAGTCCTCGCCGTTCGTCGATGCCAGGCTTGCCGACGGCTCGCGTGTCAACGCGATCGTCGCGCCGCTGGCGATCGACGGCTCGCTGCTGTCGATCCGCAAATTTTCCAAGAAACCGATCAGCATGACGCGGATGATCGAGCTGGGTTCGGTTCCGCCGGCCATGGCCGAGATACTTCAGGGCATCGTCAAGGGAAGGCGCAACGTCATCATTTCGGGCGGCACCGGCTCGGGCAAGACCACGATGCTCAATGCCCTATCGTCCTACATCGACGAGCGCGAGCGCATTGTCACGATCGAGGATTCGGCTGAGCTGCAATTGCAGCAGGAGCACGTTGCCCGGCTGGAGACGAGGCCGTCGAACATCGAGGGCAAAGGTGAAGTCAACCAGCGCGATCTGGTGAAGAACGCCCTGCGCATGCGGCCGGACAGGATCATCCTGGGCGAATGCCGTGCCGGCGAAGCCTTTGACATGCTCCAGGCGATGAACACGGGGCATGATGGTTCAATGACCACGGTCCACGCCAATACGCCGCGCGACGCGCTCTCGCGCATCGAGCAGATGGTCGGCATGAGCGGGATCGATATTCCCGCCCGTTCCGCCCGCGCGCAAATCGCTGCTGCAATCAATGTTGTCCTGCAGATCGGCCGACTCAGCGACGGTAAGCGCAAAGTGCTCTCGCTCAGCGAAGTGACGGGGATGGAAGGCGAGACGATCACCATGCAGGAGATCTTCCGCTTCAAGATGAGCGGCCGCGACGATGCCGGAAACGTGCTGGGTCATTTCGAGGCGACGGGCATTCGTCCCAAGTTCGCCTCCGAGCTTGCCAGCCTTGGCGTTCATCTGGATCCGGCACTGTTCAGTCCGCAGTCGCGTTTCGAGGCGACATGACCGCCCTGCTCATCCGAATGGTCATTCTTATCGCGATCTTCGCGTCGGTTTTCCTGATCTCGCAAGTCGCGATGAATGCCATTGCGAACTGGCGCAGCGACCGCACTGCCGTCAATCGAAGGCTTACCCTGCTCCGCTCAGGGCTTGATCGCGATCGCGTGAACCAGAGCCTGCTGAAGAACGCGCCGCCCATTCTTTCGCCGGATGCCGGATTGCCGGAAAGGCTCCATGTCGGGCTTGTCCGGATGGTGATGATGTCGGGCGTTCGGTTTGATACGCGTCAGCTGCTGATTGGCATGGCGATCGCCGCCTGTGCCCTGACCGGGGGCATCCTGCTGCTTGCGCTGTCAGCGCAATTCCGGCTGACGGCGGGCGTCATCCAACTGGTCCTGGTCATCTCGGCGGCCATTGCCGTAGGCTTACCGTTGATGGTGATCAGCAATCTGGCCCAGCGCCGATACAAACGCATGGAAGAACAGTTTCCCATCGCCGTAGACATTTTTACCCGCTCGTTGCGCGCCGGCCATCCGATTGCATCGGCAATCTTCCTGGTGACCGAGGAAATGAGCGATCCCATCGGCAGCGAATTCGGACTCGTTTCGGACGAAGTGTCCTATGGCGCGGAACTGACCGACGCGCTGGCAGCCATGGCCGAGCGCTGGAATCTGGAAGACATGCGGATGTTCGTCGTCTCTGTTTCCGTGCAAAGCGAAACGGGCGGCAATCTTGCAGAAATTCTCGAGAACCTGTCGTCAGTGATCCGGGCGCGCGCTTCGATGTATATGAAAGTCCGCGCCTTGAGCTCGGAAGGACGGATGAGCGGCTGGATGCTGACAGTCCTGCCAGTGCTCACCCTCATCAGCATGTTTCTGGTCAGTCCGGGCTTCTATCTCGATGTTGCTCAGGATCCGATCTTCCTGATCGGCTTTCCTGGACTGCTCGTGCTTTACGTCATCGGGGTGCTGGTGATCCGGCAAATTATCGATCTGAAGGTCTGATATGCTCGATTTTCTTGCCACCAATCCTGTCGCCCGGGTCGCCACGCTGATCATGCTGTTCGCTGCTGTGGTTGGCCTGGCGCTCGCGGTCCTGGCTGCCATACGCCAGCGGGTCGGCGTGCGGGGCGAATTGCGTTCGATCGCCGATACGCGCGGCGGCAGTGGGGGTGTGTCCACTCTGCGCGAGCGGCGGGACGATCAATGGAGCCGGCTGGTCGACAGGATCGAACGCGCAGGCCTGAATCTCACTGACACCAAATCCGATCAGCTGCGCGAAAAGATGATTGCGGCGGGCTTCGATTCTCCCTCCGCGCCAAGGATCTACACGCTTATCCGGCTGGCGCTGGTGATCGTGCTGCCGTCGATCTTCGTCGTGTTGAGCCTGCTCAGCGGCAAGGAACTGTCCTATTTCAAGCTCTACCTCTACGGATCGATAGCAGCACTGGCGGGGTTGTATCTGCCCGCCCTGTTCGTCCGGGCCAAGGCCGACAGGCGGCGCGACGATCTGGTCAACGGCTTTCCCGATTGCCTCGATCTCATGCTGGTCTGCGTCGAGGCCGGGCTTGGCCTGGAAGCCGCGCTGGACCGCGTGGGACGCGAAACCGCGACATCCCATCCGCTGGTTTCGAAGATGCTGATCACTGCGACGCTGCAATTGCGCGCGGGCGCGTCACGCGAAGCGGCGCTGCGCAAGATGGCGGAAGCAGCGGGTGTCGACGAGATAAGTTCGTTCGCGACCCTGCTGATCCAGTCCGACAAACTTGGCACCAGTATTGCTACGACCTTGCGCATCTATTCAGCCGAAATGCGCGAGCGCAGGCGGATGCGGGCCGAGGAAAAGGCGCACCGCATTCCGGTGCTGATTTCAATTCCCCTCGTCACCTGCATGTTGCCGGTGATGATCGGCGTGCTGATGCTGCCCGCCTTGGTTCGCGTTGTTCGCCAGCTAATTCCCGCCATGACAGGAGGATAGAATGCGTAACGTCCCAGTTCGAGCCGCCGTTCTGATTGCGCTCTCGCTACCGCTCGGAGCCTGCAATTCCTTCCTCGGCATCCATTTCGCCCGCCATACGCCGCGCGCCGCGCCGTCGGCAGCGACTGTGCCCGCACAGGCGGCGGAGAGTGCAACCGCGATCGGCCGCCAGCAACTTGCCGACGGCCAGACCGGGCTTGCCATCGAATCGTTCCGGCGCGCACTCGCCAATGGTGAGGAAGTAGCACCCGCGCTCAACGGCATGGGAGTGGCCTATGCACGGCTCGAGCGTTTCGATCTTGCCCAGCGCTATTTCCAGCAGGCGATGGCCAGCGATCCCGCCAATCCGAAATACGGCGACAATCTTGCCCGGCTGATGCGTTCGCCGGTCTTTGCGCTGCGGCGGGAAAGCGACATTGCACGTGCCGTGATCGCGGCGTCGCCGCCGCTGGAGATTGACGATCGGGCTGCCGGCTCTATAGGCCGCTCTGCGAATGCCGCTCCCGCCGTCGGCAGCTTGCAGCGCGTTTCGCGCGGCGAAGTCCGCATCGCAACGGTTGCACCCCAGTCGGCACCGGTCGCGAGGGGACAGGCAATGCTCGACAGGCAATTCAAGCCGCTTGTCCGCATCGCCCTCGGCGGAGCGGAGCCAGCGCGGCCGCAGTCATTTGTCAGGTTCGAATTGCCACAGACAAGCCCTGCCCGGGCGAAGCCCGCGGCGAGCGCTGCTGAGGCCAGCAAAGCAGGCAGGCGCCGTTGAATCTCGAAACCTGGGCGCCGATCGCCGCACTGACCGGACTTTGCGCCGCCGCCGCATGGCTTGACCTGACACAGCGGCGCATACCCAACTGGCTTTGCGGTGTGACTCTTATTGCCGGACTTGCCCTGGCCACCACCACTGGCGGCTTCACCGGACTGGGCAGTCATGCCCTCCACGCAGCGCTGGCCCTGGTGGGCGGCATGGCCCTGTACGCGCTTGGCGGACTGGGCGGCGGCGATGCCAAATTCTATGCCGCGGCCGCCAGCTGGTTCGGGCTTGGCCAGGCAACCTTGCTGCTGGTCTACGTGGCGCTGAGCGGGCTCGTCCTGCTGATTGTCTGGTTTGTCTACCGGCGAATACGGCGCATCCCGATGCGGCAAAAGAGTGCGGATCCGATGGACGGGCTGCCTTACGGGATCGCAATTGCGGCAGGGACGGTTGCGACTGTCTTGATGTGAGGGGTCAGGGACCTGAGCCGGCAGGGCTCTGGCGGCAATCGCCCCAGATGGCGATCAAGTTCTTTCGGCCAATTTCGTATGCCGTCTGAGTTTCGATTATTCGACAGTCGTTTCGGACGTATGCTTTGACGGCAGCCCTTGTCTCTCTGTTCGCAGGAATATTTTTCGGATTTACACCTATCGCCACAACGGATGGTTGGCGTCGCAGGATTCTGCGCACTTCTTGTAGAGTGTCGATCTGACTCACATTTCGTTCAATCAGGTGATTCAAGTGATGTGGGAATGCCAGGGGTGTGAGCGGACGTTTGTCCGCGAGAGCGTAAAGGTAGGGCGGCGCATCGAATACCAGCAGACCGCCACCCGAATCATGCAATCTTATGGCCTTGGCCATTCTTTGCATCGACTGGATCGACATGCGGCGCTCGGCGCGGTCGAATGGACTGTACAGGACCATCGTGAAAACTGCCAAAAGCGCACCCAGGAAGAGGCCTACATCCCTGCGCCCGAGTATTACGCTGGAAGTGATAGCCAAGGGTACGAGCAATGGTAGCGCATAATGCGTATAGAAATTGGGGACCGCGAGCACGCCGATCATTGCAGTGATCGTCCAGGCACCGAGAAATGACAGGTCTGTCTTGCTCACCGCATTATGATCGGTGATGCGCAGACCAAGCCATGTAAGCGCCAGATAAGGATAGGTCCGCAAGCACATTCTCAGCGCCCCGCTTGCCATAATCAAAAGATCCGGCTTCGCTTTCGCCAAGTTTGACGTCACCATTGCCTGCCAGAATTCGGGCCAGTGGCCGATCCACCAATAGGTCGCTGCAGACAGCACAGTCGGCAGGGCGCCCAGCACCGCGCAGGCCAGGAGGATCGCCGCGCTACGCGGTGCCGGTGCGCAGCTGCGCAACAGATACCATGCCACTACCAGTCCGAAGAACACCGCCTCGAACAGCGTCGTCTGCTTCACGGTCAGCGCCAGGCCGGCAAGTGCCATTGCCAGAAACACGCGCCATCCGGCGTGACCGCGCATCAGTTGCGGGCGGGCGCCCAGCACCAGAAGGGCCGCGCTGGCGATCAGCAGATTATAGAAGACCGGGCTCTGCCCGCCATAGCCCTCCTGCGGGCCAAGCATGAACAGGTAGGAAGCGCCAGCCAGCAATCCGCCCTGCGTCCCCGCCCAGCGCCGCGCGATCAGGTTAATGACCATTGCGGTGGACGAGGCGAACAGCCATGCCGCCACCTGGTAGGCGACCACCGAAGACGAGATGCCGGCGATTGCCCAATAGATCAGGAACAGGCCGACCGGCTTGCGGTCCCAGATGTCGACATAGGGAGTCGCCCCGTGGTGCATCTCCTGCCCAACGAGGAAATAGAACGTTTCATCGACATGCAGGTTGGTGTCGCCAAACGTAGAGCAGCGCAGGAGCAGACCGAGCAGGACCAGCACTGCAAATTGCCGCCAACGCGCGCCGAAATGGCGATTGAAGAACCCGGGCGTATCGGGAAACTGGTCAAGCCAGGTGACGACAGTTCGGTATGCAGCGATCAAGTCTGGTTGCCCCTGGAATCGGGCGTGAACCTAATGAATTCATTTTCCAAGGCAATGATGAAAGGGGATTGCAACCCCGCGCTAGAACCGGCGGATGATCGCCCGGTAAAGATGTGTGTCTGCCAGTGAGTAATAGAGCCAGATCTGGTCTTCGACGGTTACTATGGATGCGGCGAATGCAATATCTGTGGCAGTGCGCTCCAGCGCGGGCGGCGGGACGATCAGTGGCTCGATGCAGCGATCCACGACCTTCGAATATTCCGCGTCGAATGCGATCCAGCCAATTCGCCAGCGCGCATCGCGCGTCGCGCCGTTGTAGAACATGACCGGCATGGTCTTGTCTGTCGTGAGCAGTGGCCCCGTCGATAAGTGCCAGTTGTCCCAGCTATCGGGGCGCGGCGCGAAAGGGTCGTTCTCGTCAGTCCAGGGACCAGCAATGTCGTCGCCAATTGCCAGGCCCACCAGCGAGGCGTCGTTGCGCGCATATTCGAAGAACATTCGCCAACTGCCGCTTTGCGTGCGGTCGACAGTCGCTTCCTTGATGTTGCCCATGGTCGGCGTGCTGGGCATTGCGACGCCCTTCTTCTCAAGCGCGCTGATCGACGGGCCCACCGCGTAGAGCATCTCGCCATGGCTGCGAGTGGCATCGACGCCCGTATAATAGATGACCACGCTTCCATCTTTGCGGAAGACCGGGGTCGGGTCCTCGCATCCGCCGATATCGTCAGGGCCGGGGCCGGGGGAAAGCACCGGCGTATCGGTAGCCGTGAAACACAGCCCGTCGGGGCTGGTCGCGTACCAGATGGTCCCGGTATCGCCGCTTTCGCCGGCTCGCGGCACGGCGCGGACAAGCATGGCGAACTGGCCGTCGTCCGCCCGCCAGACATAGGGGCTCATCAAGTCACGCCGAGAGACGGCTTGATTGCCTACCATCCTGATTGGATCCAACTGCTCGACATTGAAATCGACCTGCCGCGGCATTGTTGTCAGGCTCCCAGCGCGATAGTGAGGGAAAGGGCGCCGTCGATTGTGACGGTTGTTCCGGTGATGTAGTCCGCGGCAGGCGAAAGCAGGAATTTGACCAGTTCCGCCACTTCATCGGGTCGGCCAGCGCGGCCCCAGGGAATGTTGGCTTCCAGCTTTGCGCGGTAGTCGCTGTCTTCCAGCGCATGTGCGTTCATCGGCGTCAGGATCATGCCCGGCGCGACCCCGTTTACCGCGATGCCCAGAGGCGCAAGTTCCAGCGCCAGTGTCGCGGTCAGCTGGGAGAGGCCGCCTTTCGCCGAGTCATAGTCGACCGCGCCGGGCCTTGGCGCACGCTCATGGATCGAGGAAATGTTCACGATCCGGCCCTTCATGCCTTTGGCTTCGAGCCCCCTCACGAAATCGCGGCAGGTCAGAAACGGGCCATAGAGGTCCGACCGGACGACTCTGTCGAATTGCGCCAGTTCCATGTCCTTGATGAATATGCCGCTCATATTGAGGCCCGCCGAATTGACCAGCAGAGTGACCGGGCCAAATGCGGCCTCGGCGGCGGCGAATAGCCGCGCCACGCCAGCCTCCTCGCTGACGTCGGTCTGCACGGCCATGGCGCGGTTTTCGCCGCCGATGGCGGCGCAGACCTGCGTTGCCGCGGCTTCATCCTTGAAATAAGTGATCACCACGCGCGCTCCGGCTTCGCCCAGAGCCTTTGCGCAGGCCGCGCCGATGCCAGATTCGCCGCCAGTTACGATTGCCACGCTGTTATCGAACATCGTCAATTCTCCGGGCTGAATCTGGCGTTCAGGGAATTCAGTCAAGCAGGCTGATTTGCATGGCGAATTGTTTGCTGGCGCCGGGCGCTATCTCAATGATTCCGGGCTTTTTGCGGATATCGTCGACAAAACCCACGGGGTCCGACAGCCCCTGCCAAGGTTCGATGCAGATGAATTCGGCGCCGGGCTTGGTCCAGACGCCAAGCATCGGAAAGTCGGCAAAGTCGATCTCGATTTTGGGGCTCCGCTGCGCCCCGTAAGTCACGCGCCGGCTGGCAAGCCTGTCAAAAATAAGCGCATCGGCAATGAATAGCTCGTCGCGCAGCAAAAGGCTGTTGCCCACGACGGGTGTCTGCTCAGCGCCGGGGAGCAGGAGACCGGCGTGGTCAATGCGCCGCACGGGGGCAGGCTCGTCAGCTGCGAAGCGCAGCCAGTGTTCGCTGCGGGGCTCGCCATATGGCAAAGGCCAGCGCAGCGCCGGATGAAAGCCGAAGCTTGCCGGCATGCTGGCGTCCCCGGCATTGGCGATCAATGCCGCGACCGTGAGAGTAGAGCCCGCAAGCGAGAAGCGGATGTCGAGCTGAAATTCAAAAGGATAGAGCGCCCGCGTGGCGTCTGATGCGCTCAGCCTCAATGTCACTGCATTAGCTGCGCGCTGGGCGATGTCGAATGTCGAATGGCGGGCAAAGCCGTGCTTGGGCATTGCGTAGCTTTTGCCATCCAGCCGATAGCCGCCGCCTGCCAACATGCCGATCACCGGGAACAAAACAGGTGCCCGCCCGGTCCAGTATGACGGGTCGCCGCCCCACAGGAGTTCGCGCCCGTCGCTGGTAGTCAGATGCTGGAGCTCCGCGCCAGCAGGCGTGATCCCGGCCGTAAGCTTGCCGGACGAGATGGTCGCAAGGGCATCGGTCATGGCAGGCGAAGACTGCCTGGGCGACCAGACCTGCTTATCCCCACTGTCAACCGGCTGAATCCAGCGAGCGCACATTGACTGGCTGCGAAGGCTTGTGTTTTCACAGTAGTCGTCCCGTTTGCTCAAAGTTGCTTCAATAACCGGGAGCAATCGTGATTGTTCCTGTCTCTGGCTGACACCCATCCTGGGATGTCATTCGGCGCTCTGATTGGAGCATCGCCGCGTCAGAAATCCGGGTGATTCAACCTGGTCCTGCGTCGACCCTGACACTGAGGCCGGAACCTCGCTGAACGCTGGGGGTTAAACACGGTTAGCCAAAACGCAGAGGAAATCGAAAATGGCTGTCCGCTCCCAGGAAGGCAAGGTCAAGGAAACGCCGAAGGAAAAAGCTGGCAAGCAGAAAGCGGCGGGCAAAGCGAAAGCGAATGCAGCCAAGCCCGGTTCCGGCAAGGAAGCATCACTTGACCGCGCGCCGCGCTGGGAGCCCGTCTATCCCGGATCGGGCAGGCTGGCGGGTAAAGTGGCGATTGTCACAGGCGGTGACAGCGGCATCGGGCGCTCGGTGGCGGCGCTTTATGCCCGTGAGGGCGCGCATGTGGCGATCGTCTATCTCGAAGACCATGTCGACGGCGAGGAAACGCTGCGGATCATCGAAGGCGAGGGCGCGCAGGCCATGTCCTTCGCTGGCGACGTCGGCAAGAAGGCATTTTGCAGCAAAGTGGTGGCGGGCGTGGTCAAGCGCTGGGGCCGGATCGATGTGCTTGTGAACAATGCCGGGGAGCAGCACCCTGCCACGGACATCGCAGACATCAGCGAGGACCAGCTGCGGCGAACATTTCAGACCAATATCTTCGCGATGTTCTTCATGGTCCAGGCTGTCCTGCCGCACATGAAGGCAGGCGCCGCGATCATCAATTGCTCGAGCGTGACGATGTACGAAGGATCCGCCGCGCTCCTTGATTACAGTTCGACCAAAGGCGCGATCACCGCATTCACGCGTTCGCGAAGTGAAAACCTGGTGGGAAAGGGCGTACGGGTCAACGCCGTCGCGCCCGGACCGATCTGGACTCCGCTCAATCCGCTTGGAGGCGCGGATCCCGAAAAGATTCGCACTTTTGGCGAACAGACGCCGATGGGCCGGCCGGGCGAGCCCAATGAAGTGGCACCGGCGTTCCTGTTCCTGGCATGCGCGGATTCAAGCTACATGAGCGGACAGACGCTCCACCCCAACGGTGGCACGATCGTGAATTCTTAGGTCTACCAATTTGCGGTCCGAAAACTTGAGCGGAAAACATGGGAACCAATGCCGCTATGCGGTCGTTTTACGCGCACGAATGTTCGCTTAGTCCAAGGACCTGGCTATCAAGATTTACAGTATTAAAGCCGCTCTGCCGTCAGGGCAGTCAGCATGACTCCGCGCTGGCCATCTACTTTGTGGATCGTTCGTCACGGCCAGAGCGCGGGCAATGTCGCGCGCGATGCTGCGCATGCAGAAGGTCTTGCGCGGATTGCGCTGACACACCGCGATGTCGATGTGCCGCTGTCAGATCTGGGCGGCGAACAAGCCTCGGCGTTGGGTAGCTGGTTTGCGTCGTTCGGAGCGCTCGACAAGCCTGAATTTCTTCTCGTTTCGCCCTATGTCCGCGCGGTTCAAACGGCCGAACTCTACCGCGCTGCCGGTGGCTGTGGTCCCGAAGTGCCGGTCTGCATCGACGAGCGGCTGCGCGAGAAGGAATTCGGCATATTGGACGGCCTGACGACGGCCGGCGTAGCGCAATTGCAGCCCGAACAGGCGGAATTCCGCAAATTGCTCGGCAAGTTCTATCATCGCCCGCCCGGCGGTGAATCGTGGGTCGATGTCATCTTCCGCCTGCGCGCGCTGATGGACACTGTCTCGCTGCATTATGGCGGCAGGCGCGTGATGATCGTCGCGCATCAGGTCGTCGTGCTGTGCCTGCGCTACATTATCGAAAATCTCTCGGAAGATCAAGTTCTCGCGATTGACCGCGAAGGCGACGTCGCCAATTGCGCGATCACCGAATACCGGCTCGATGCCGCCTCGGGCCGCGATGGCAAGTTGGTGCTCGCGCGATACAATGTGACAGCGCCGCTCACCGAACAGGCAACGCCCGTCACAGCTGCGCCAGACAAGATGGTCGCCGCGCGTGGCTGATCGCACGCATCCCCTCGATGACCGCTGGCTCAGGTCGCATCCGCTGCCCGTTCCCGACGAGGCGGCTGACAAGAATTCGCGCGGCAGAGTCCTGGCTATTGGCGGTTCCCGGACGGTGCCGGGGGGTATTCAGTTGACCGTGGAGGCGGCACTCCGCGCAGGCGCCGGCAAAATCCAGGTCGCGACAATCAAGCGCGCCGCCCCGGCACTCGGGATTGCCATGCCCGAAGTGGCCGTCTTCGCCATGCCGGAAAATGCCGCGGGCGAGATCGCATTGCGAGATGGGGCTGGGCTTTCCGCGTTGCTGGGAAAATGCGATGCTGTCGTCGCCGGGCCGGCCATGACCGACGCAAAGGCCGCCTCAAGGATCACGGGGCATTTGCTCAAGGCAAGCGAGACGCAGCTGGTGCTGGATGCGGCGATGCTGATGGACCTGTCTCGGCACGCGGCTCGGCTGCGCACGCTCACACGGCCCGCCGTGCTGACGCCGCATATCGGCGAGCTGGCGGCGATGCTCGCCTGCGATGCAGACGAGATCGAGCGGGATCGCTTGGCGGCGGTTCAAAATGCCAGCGAGCATTTCGGCGCGGTATGCGTGCTCAAGGGCGCAACCAGCCTGATTGCCGCGCCGGACGGGCAGGTGTTCGCTTATACCGGGGGCGGGGTGGGGCTGGCCACTGGCGGATCGGGCGACGTGCTCGCAGGGATTGTGGCTGGTCTCTGTGCCCGCGGCACCGCGCCGCTCGACGCAACATTGTGGGCGGTATGGCTCCACGGCGAGGCAGGGCGGCTGTGCGCCGAGCAGATCGGTCCGATCGGCTTCCTCGCGCGCGAATTGCTCGCGCATGTGCCGGGGCTGATGCGAACGCCGGATGGCACGGAGCGCGGCAGGAGCAAGACGCGCACATCACTGTGACGCTGGCGGAGAAGGCGAAAATTTCGCCGCACGCCAAGGAACTATCCTCGCTGCCTCTCGTTCCTCTCATGCCATTCCGCGGGACTAGCTGTCCCTCCGAGACGCAGATCTGGGCCAGATTGGCATGATTTGCAGCCCATCTCAGGAATGACGGATCATGGGTCTAAGGGATGTCTCAAATGCTCGTCGATGAATGCGCGCGGCAACGTGCCGAAGATGATTTGTTCGAAGCGATTGCCGCGCCCGAATTCCCGTGCGTCGGGGCAAAGTCGGCGCTGGCCCGCGGATCGCTCAAGGTCCTGGCCTGCCATTCGCTGGAAAGCGGTTGGGACGATGTAAAGATTCACCAGGCACTGCTGCAATGGGCGGAAGATTATCGCCGCGACCCGAGCGGCCTGCGCAGCCTTGCTGTGACGTTCGAAGGCCCGCTCGATCTCGACGAGGCGCGCTTTGAGGCGCTGATGTGGCAGCGCATCCAGTCCTTTGCTGACAAGGACTCCTGGCTGGGCCAGAATTACGACGATCGCGTCAGCCCCGATCCGCAGGATAGCCATTTTTCGCTGAGTTTCGGTGCAGAAGCCTTCTTCGTCGTCGGGCTCCACCCGCATGCTTCGCGGCCCGCGCGGCGGTTTCCCCGCCCGACGCTGGTGTTCAACCTCCACGATCAGTTCGAGCGGCTGCGCGAAGAAGGGCGTTATGACCGGATGCGCTCGAAAATTCTCGAACGGGACATTGCCCTGGCCGGCGACGTCAATCCGATGCTGGGCAAGCACGGCGAAGTTAGTGCCGCTGCGCAGTATAGCGGGCGTGTGGTCGACGAAGACTGGCGCTGTCCGTTCCGCGACCAGCGCGCCGACCTGTGACCGCCTCGCGCATCCCGCCGCGCAGCGGCACGGCATTCCGCCTGGAGGCAGGGCAGACGCTCAAAGTGATTGATCCGCAAGGCATGCAGGTCTGCGATCTGCTGGCCTACAACGCGGCGGACGTGCGCGAAGTTATCTCGTCCGGGCGGACATTTGATTACGAAGAGACCATCCGCCTGACGACGGGCAACCGGCTGTGGTCCAACCGGTCAAACCCGCTGCTCGAGATCGTCGAGGATACGGTTGGCCGCCACGATTTTCTGCTGACGCCGTGCAGCGAGGCGACTTTCCGGCATTTCTATCCTGGCGAGCCAGTGCACCGTGGATGCTTCGGCAACCTCGCCGAGGCTCTCGCGCCGTATGGCGTTGAACCCGATGCCATCCCGACTGCATTCAATGTATTCATGAACGTGCCGGTCGACGGCGACACCGGCCGGTTGCAAGTGCTTCCGCCGATCAGCCTTGCGGGTGACTATGTGCGTCTGCGCGCGGCGATCGATCTGGTGATCGGACTGACGGCCTGTTCGGCCGGTGCCTCGAACGGGGGAAGCTTCAAGCCGATTGACTTCGAAATAGAGGCATAGCTGGGGCAAGCGGAATTACCGGAGTTTAATCTGCCGGTCACTGCGCCGGAATGCAGAGTTGCCTAGACGTTCTCGCCGCGTGCGCAGTGTGATGCGCGTCAGCCATGGGGCAGGCAGTGGAACGTCCGATTTTCTACGATGCAAGCGGTCGGCGCAATCGCTGGACTGTGAGGAGCTTCCTAGTCGGGCTGATCTTGCTGGTCATTACGGCGGCCGTCTTCGCGGCGACCGTGATCGATGTGCCCATTCCGAGGCCGCTATTGCTGAGCATGGAGCGCCCCCAGCCGCGTCCGCTTGCCCAGAAAGTGAGCCGTACGATTGCGCAGATACGCTCTTGGATGCCGGGCAGTGGCACGGCGGCGCAGCGCAATCTCACGCAAGTCAAGGTCGGCTTTTATGTCCCGTGGGACGATGCGAGCCGCGCCTCGTTGGTCGCGCACATAAAGGATCTGGACTGGCTGGTTGCCGGGCTAATTTCAGTCACCGGCACTGACCACCATCTCACGGTCTTCCCCGATCGCCAGCTCGATACCCTGATCGCGGCGACGCCGCGCCCGCCTGCGGTGGTGCCGATGGTGCAAAACGTGCTGAACGGCAAATGGGACGGAAATGGCATGGCGGCTCTGCTGCATGATCCAACGGCCCGCGCCGTGCTGCTGGACCGCCTGGAGCCGCAGCTTGCCGCGCACAATGCCATTGGCGTGATGTTCGACTTCGAGGAACTGCCCGCGTCGGCGCAAGGTGACTATCTGCGCTTCGTGGCCGAGGCGAAGCAGCGCTATGCCGCGCATCACTGGCTGATCACACTCGCGGTGCCGGTCGATAACGATGAGTGGAACTTGCGCGCCTACGCCAGGGTCGCCGACCGGCTGGTGCTGATGGACTATGACGAGCACACCACTGACGCCGAAGCGGGGCCGGTGGCGAGCCAGAAATGGTTCGTCGATCACCTGAAATCGGCGCTTGCGGCTGTCCCGCGCGACAAGGCCATTGTCGGCATTGGCAGCTATACCTACGACTGGACCGGCAATGGCAAGGGCGACACCGGCTCGGTCGAAGACGCCTGGCTTGCCGCCCATGACAGCGAGGCGCCTGTCATTTTCGACAAGGCAAGCGGCAATCCAACTTTCAGTTACCAGGAAAACGGCGATGCCCACACGGTGTGGTTTCTCGACGCGGCGAGTGCCTGGAACCAGCTGCGCGCGACCAATATGGAAGGCGTGGCCGGCGTTGCACTGTGGCGGCTAGGCACCGAGGATCCGGGGGTCTGGCCGGTGCTCGATGCCTACAAGCAGGGCAGGTTGCCGGACTTGCGCAAGCTGTGCTCGCAGGGCGATGTCGATATCGAAGGCAATGGCGAGATCCTGCGGATTGAGGAAGCGCCGGTCGACGGCAGCCGCGCGCTGGTTCAGGACAAGCAGGGCCTGGCGATCGACGAGCAATACCATTCGCTGCCCACGCCTTATGTCATCCGCCGCGCGGGGTATCAGAAAGGCATGGTGGCGCTGACTTTCGATGATGGGCCGGATGCTGAGTGGACGCCGCAAATCCTCGACATCCTGAAAGCCAAGCACGTTCCCGCGACATTCTTCGTGATTGGCGAGAATGCCATGCCGCATCCGCTGCTGCTCAAGCGGATTGTCGATGAAGGCAGCGAGCTGGGCAACCACAGCTTTACCCACCCCAACCTTGCGCAAGTCTCTGCCGAAGGCACACGGATCGAGCTCAACAGCACACGGCGGCTGGTCGAAGCCTATACCGGCCATTCGCTGCGCCTGTTTCGCGCGCCTTATTTCGGCGATGCCGAGCCGACGACTGCCAACGAAATTGTCCCGGCACTGGTGGCGCAGCAGGACGGCTATACCAATGTCGGGCTGCACGTCGATCCTGATGACTGGAAGAAGCCGGGCGTGGATGCGATCGTCAGGGCCGCGATCGATCAGGTGCGCACTGATAGCCCTGAAAATTCGGGCCAGATCGTCCTGCTCCATGATGGCGGCGGGGACCGGGCGCAGACCGTGGCGGCGCTGCCGCGCATCATCGATGGCCTGCGCGCAAAAGGCTATCGCTTCGTGCCGGTTTCGCAGCTTGCCGGACTGTCGCGAGATACCGTGATGCCCAAGGTGAGCGGGCGGGATCTGATGGCAGTGCGCGCCGATGTCGGCGTGTTTCTGTTCTTCGGCATGATTGGCTATGCGCTCAACTGGCTGTTCTTCGCAGTAATCGCGCTGGGACTTGGCCGGGCTGTCTTGCTGGCCCTTCTGGCATGGACAGGCAGCCGGCCCAAGAACCAGCCAGTGCCGCCGCCGATCAACTCCGCGCAATTTGTCTCAGTGCTGATTCCGGCATTCAACGAAGCAAAAGTGATCGAAGCCTCGGTGCGGCGGGTGCTGACGAGCACTGATGTCTCGCTCGAAATTATCGTGATCGACGATGGTTCGAAAGATGACACCAGCGCAATCGTGTCGCGCGCGTTCGGTCATGATCCGCGCGTGCGGCTGCTGACATTGCCCAATGGCGGAAAGGCGCGCGCGCTCAATCACGGCCTCCGGCTGGCGAAAGGTGAGATCATCATCGCGCTCGATGCCGATACCCAATTCGAGCCCCAGACCATTGCCAGGCTGGCGCGCTGGTTTTCCGACCCGGAAATCGGGGCGGTGGCGGGCAATGCCAAAGTCGGCAACCGCCACAATCTCGTCACGCGCTGGCAGGCCATCGAATATGTCACGTCGCAGAATCTGGAACGCCGCGCGCTTGCCCGTTTCGACGCCATCATGGTCGTGCCTGGGGCAGTCGGCGCGTGGCGCCGCGCCGCGCTGGATTCAGTGGGCGGCTACCCGGTCGATACGCTGGCCGAGGATCAGGATCTGACAATCGCCATCCAGCGCAAGGGCTGGCGGATCGGCTACGATGTTGACGCGGTCGCCTGGACCGAAGCGCCCGAGAGCTTCACCGCGCTGGCCCGGCAGCGGTTTCGCTGGGCTTTCGGCACTCTGCAATGCCTGTGGAAGCACAGGACCATCCTGCGCGAGGGCAAGCCCGAAGGTCTGGCCTTCATTGGCGTTCCGCAGGCCTGGCTGTTCCAGATCGGTTTCGCGCTGGTTTCGCCGCTGATCGATCTCGCCCTGCTGGTCAGCATTGTCTCGACGTGGCTGCGGGTCGAACAGCACGGGTGGGCTCAGACCCAGACCGACGTCTTCCGCATGGCCATATACTGGATCGTGTTTACCGGCATCGACGTGGTTTGCGGCTGGGTCGCATATCGCCTCGAACAGCGCGAACGGCGCTACCCGGTCCTGCTGCTGGTGGCGCAGCGCTTCGTCTATCGCCAGTTGATGTATGGCGTGGTCATCCGCGCCGTGATCAATGCCATGCGCGGTCCTTGGGTGGGATGGGGTAAGCTCGAGCGCAGCGGCCGGGTTGAGGCCATGAGCTGATCTGCGATCAGCCTTTGAGAGTCAGCGTCACTTTCAATCCCGGCGCATTGTCGCCCAGCGCGATGTCGCCGCCATGCAGCCGGGCGACGGCCTCGACGAGAGACAGGCCCAGACCCGAACCCGAAATGTTGCGGGCCGGATCGAGCCGGCCGAATTTCCTCAAGGCTTCCGCGCGGCGCTCGCGGGGTATGCCAGGACCATTGTCGGCGACGACAATCGAAATTCCGCCCACAACCAAATGTGCGGACAAGAGAACTTTGTCGGCACCTTCAGCATATTTGATCGCGTTTTCGATGAGATTGCCCAGAGCCTGGCTGAGAAGCTCGCGATGCAGGGACACGGTCAAGTGGGCCGGGGCTTCGCTGGACAAAGCAATGCCCCGGTCTTCCGCAACCGGGCCGTAGACCTCGACGAGATCGGCCAGCAGCAGCGCAACATCGGTCTGGGCGAAGCGTTCGCGGCCGATGCCGGCTTCGGCGCGGCTGATCTGCAAGGCAGTCGACAGCATGGCCAACAAGGTCTCCGCTTCGGCCGAGACTTTTTCCAGCGCATCGAGCGCAGCAGGATCCCTGGTGTCGATGATGGCGCGCTCGAGTACCGATTTGAGCCGGGTAATGGGCGAACGCAAATCGTGTGCGAGGCCATCAGTGACGATACGCAGTTCGCCGACCAGTACTTCGATCCGGTCGAGCATGGCATTCACGCCGTGGCCCAGCATGTCGAAACTGTCGCCGCTGCCGTCCTGACGGACACGCTGAGACAAGTCTCCCGCAGCAACCGCCTCGGCGGTCGCGGCAATGCCCCTTACACGCGCATTGACCAGCCGACCCAGCAGGATCGCCAGCAGCAAGGCGAGCGGTATCGCCAACAGCAGCGCACCGAACATCGCTTCGCGGTTGAGATCGCGAAGGCGGATATTGCCGTCGATGACATGGCCGGTCAGCAGGCGATCACCGCCGGCCAGCGTGGTAGCAATAATGCCTATCGGCTCGGGCTTGCTGGAATTGATCCGGTAGAGCGTGACTGTCTTCCAATCCGTCGTCTGCGGAATTACGGTCGGCCAGGCGCCGAGATTGCCAGTGACGACTGTGCCATCGGCGCGCAGCAGCAGGATCACCGGAACGTCTGTTTCTACCGCCTGCAGTCTGGCCTTGATCAGTTCGACCAGCTGGCGCTCACCCCCTTCGCGGTAACCGGCGACAAGATCGTCGCGGAGGGTCCTGACCAGCGCCTTCTGCTCTGAAAGCAAGGTCGCCTCGCTTGACTGACGGACGAACAGCAGTGCCCCCCCTGTCAGCGCGACTTGCGAAAAGAATATCAGGGCAATGAAGCGGACGATCGTCGATCGGGGCAAGGCAGGCCAACGCCGCATTCAGGTCGCAGCTCCGAGGCGGTAGCCGGCGCCGCGCACGGTATGCAGCAAGGGCGAGGCGAAGCCATCGTCCAGCTTGCGGCGCAGGCGGCTGACATGCACGTCGATCACATTGGTGCCGGGATCGAAATGATAATCCCACACGCCTTCGAGCAGCATGGTGCGGGTGACGACCTGATTGGCATGGCGCAGTAGGTATTCCAGCAGGCGGAACTCGCGCGGCTGCAGGTCCACCGCCGTATCGCCGCGCCGCACCTTGCGTGAGAGCAAGTCCATTTCGAGATCGGCGCAGCGCAGCTTGGTTACAACCTCGGAGCCCGCAGAGCCCTTGCGAACCAGCAGGCGGACCCTGGCCAGCAATTCGGCGAAGGCAAAAGGCTTTACCAGGTAATCGTCAGAGCCGGCGTTCAGACCCTCGATCCGGTCATCGGCCGTCCCCATCGCCGAGAGGATAATGACCGGGGTTTCAACTTTTGCGGCGCGCAATGCGCCCAGAACCGCCATGCCGTCCATTCCCGGCAAATTGCGATCGAGAATGATGGCGTCGAAAGCGCCGTCGATCGCATGGAACAGGCCGTCTCGCCCATTGGCGGCGCGGTCCACAGTGAAGCCTTCTTCGTTCATGCCGTTGACGATGTATGAGGCCATGGCTTCATCGTCTTCGACCAGCAGCAATTTATGCCCCATGGGAACGCCTCCGAACCTGCCACAACACCACGTCGCGCGGCGTGCCGTTGTGAGCGAGATGCAGCACCAGCCAATCGTTGCCATGGCTTTGCAAGAGGCGGTCGATGTCATCCGGCGCGCTGACGGGCTCATGTTCGATGGTATCGATGCGGTCCCCCACCACGATCCCGTCATGCTCCGCTTCGCTGCCCGAACGCAGGCTGGTGACCACCAGCCCGTGGGCTGGAGGCGGCAAGGGCGCGGTGGTGAAGCCAAGCAGCTGGCCGGCAGACTCGTGGCGGGTTGCCGAGTGGTGGTGAATGCCGGCAAGGGCCAGGATGACGAACCCGGTGGCCAATATCGTTCCCATGCAAAACAGCGCGGCAGCGCGGCCGCGATAGCCATTGCGCCCGCCCAATAATGCTATTGCCAAGCGAATTGCAATGCGGCGCAGTTTGCTGTGATCGGGTTTGCCGTGGTCGGGTCGGGCGGGTTCGGACATCGGTGGGCCAATCATTGCCTTGCCTCTCATGGCCTGCCGCGGGGTACTTGTCCGAACCCGCCACGCCAAAATGATGCGCAATACGGCTTTACGAGTCACGTTAAGCTTTGGTCATATTCCGGTCATCGCCTGGCCACGTCGAAGGCGCGAAGTGCTGAGTGGCAATCGCGGTGATTGCACCGGGATTCGCCCATGAAAACAGCCACCATTGCCGCCGCGCTGGTGCTCGGCATTCTCGTGGGAATCCCAGGCTACGCGGGCTATTTCGACCGCAACTATCTGGTCGAAGTCCCTGCGACAGCCCAGCCCATTGCATCGCGCCGGCAGCTGGCTGTCATCTATTTCTCCGGCGACGTGGGTTACAAGGCGGGCATGGGAGGAATGATCGGCAGCCGGATTTCCGCGGATGGACTTCCGGTCGTAGCAGTCAACTCTCTGGCATTTTTCGGGACACACAAGACTGTGTCGCAAGTGACCGCTTTGACGGCCGTGGCCATGCGGCAGGCCCTGGCTTTCGGCCATGCCAGCCAGGTCATATTGATTGGTCACTCGCTTGGCGGTGATGCCATGCAGGCGGGGCTCATGGACCTGCCGCAAGACCTGCGCGGCAAGATCCGCGCGGTCATACTGATTGTGCCGACCAAAGACTTGTTCCTGCAAATTTCACCGGCGGAAATGCTCGATCTTGGCACGCCTGACAGTGCGGTATTGCCGACCTTGAAACGGCTCGACTGGGTGCCGCTGACATGCATCCACGGCGCTGAAGAAGCGGACAGCCCCTGTGCGCAGCTGTCGTTGCCGAATGCCCGCAATGTCAGGCTCCCCGGCGGGCATGCGCTGCATTGGGACATCGACCGGGTCCATCGCGAAATACTGCGCGCGATCGATCAGGCAGCGCCCAAGGTTACGGAAGTTTCAGAATCGAACAACGTCCGGGCAATGCGGCGAGGCGCATGAGGATGGATTGCGTGCACAGCAGGTGATCTACAATGCCCCGTGAAAGCTTCGCCTCCACTCTGGGAGTGGCACTCATCGGACTTGGGATCGGCCAGCCATCCGTGGCCCTTTCGGCAATTCCTGTCGAACCGGTTGTGGCGGCGCAGCCATCCACAGTGTGGATCAATCCGCGCGGGAGCGTGAAAGTCGCGACCTCGAACTGCGGCACCCGGCTATGCGGGTGGGTGGTCTGGGCATCGCCCGAGGCATTGCAGGATGCGCGCGAGGGCGGCGTGCAGAACCTGGTTGGCACGCAATTGCTGCGGGATTTCCGCCAGACCGGCCGAGATCGCTGGCAAGGGGGGCTTTTCGTTCCGGACATGGGCCGCACGTTCTATTCGACGATAACCCGGCTCAATCCGCAAGCACTCAAGATCAGCGGCTGCATTCTGGGCGGTCTGATTTGCAAGGCGCAAGTCTGGCACCGGGCCTGAACGATGTTGCCCAAAGTGCTCACAAAGCCATACCTTTTCCTGCAGCGGAACCGGACTCTCGCCAGTATTGCCGGCGTTCTGCTTTTGGCGGCATTGGGGTTCTACGCGCTGCACCGCCTGCTCGCCGAAATCCACCTTCGCGACCTGCGAGCCGCTCTCAGGGCCATGCAGGGCTGGCAGCTGATTGCCGCATTCGGCCTGACGAGCGCGAGCTATTTGCTGCTCACGCTCTACGATGCGCTGGCCTTGCGGATTATTGGCAAGCCCTTGCCATGGCGCACGGCGGCGCTGGCTTCGTTCGCCAGTTATACGCTGAGCCATAATTTGGGGATGGCGCTGCTGACTGGCGGATCGGCGCGCTACCGCATCTATAGCGCGAAAGGTCTGGCTGCTGCGGATATCGCGCGGATTATCGCCACTGCCAGCATGACGTTCTGGATGGGCGTGATTGCCGTGTCTGGTGCGGCGCTTATGCTTCATCCCGTGGTCTTGGCGCTGGGGCCTTTGCATATTCCTGCCGATATTCAGCGTTGGTGCGGATTTGGCATTCTCGCGGCCATGGCAGGGCTGCTGTTCTTGGCGCGCAAGCCTGGCCAGTCGCTGCGACTGCTTGGCTGGTCCCTGCCGCTCCCCACGGCAGGGCAAGCGGCGGCGCAAGTGCTTGTCGCTGGCCTTGACCTTGCCGTGGCCAGTGCCGCCCTGTTCGTGCTGGTGCCGGGCGCGGACAGCCAGATTTTCCCGGCATTCTTTCTCGCCTATGCGCTGGCAATCATTGCGGCGCTGATCACGCATGTTCCCGGCGGCATTGGCATATTCGAGGCCGTCATCATCGCCGCGTTGCCGAAAGTCGACAAGACTGCGCTGCTGGCCGCACTGGTCGCCTATCGCGCGATTTATCATCTGCTGCCGCTGCTGCTCGCCTCAATCTTGCTGGCCATTCACGAACACCGGTTGTGGCGCAGTCCTGTCGCATCCGCGCTGCGCCTGTCGCAATCGGTGGTCTCCGGGATCGCGCCGGAATTTATGGCGGTTTTGGCTTTCGCGGGGGGCGCAATCCTGCTGGTGTCCGGCTCATTGCCGGCTTTGCCCCACCGTCTCAGCGCACTGCGCCACATGGTGCCTTTGCCGTTCGTCGAAGCCTCGCACATTGCCGCCAGTCTTGCCGGTACAGGGCTGTTGCTGCTGGCACCGGGTCTGTTCAAGCGCCTGGACGGCGCTTTCATACTCACCCGGATGATGCTGATCGCCGGTGCTGCCTTTTCGCTGGCCAAAGGGCTCGATTACGAAGAGGCGACCATTCTGCTGATCATCGCCGGTGTGCTGCAGTGGTCGAGAGCCAGCTTCTATCGCCACACTGCTTTCACCGCGCGCACTCTCTCGGCCGGCTGGCTTGCGGCCGTCGCCGTGGCCTTGGGGCTGGCCCTGTGGATCGGCATTTTTTCCTACAAACATGTCGCCTACCAAAGTGACCTGTGGTGGCAATTTGCCTGGAAGGGCGATGCTTCGCGCTTTCTGCGTGCCGGTTTTGCCGTGGCTGTGCTGTTTATCAGCGCGGTTCTGGTCAACTTGTTCAACCCGGCCCCGCCGCGCGACACGCCGGATGATTTCCGGCTGCCGGACAAGCCAGACGCCTTCGCCTGCAATGACCGCACCGAAGCCCTGCTGGCCTGGACGGGCGACAAGCGGTTTCTGTGGTCGCCGGGCGGCGATGCCTTCCTGATGTATCAGGTGCAGGGCCGCAGCTGGATCGTAATGGGCGACCCGGTCGGCCCGCGCGAGCAGTGGCCCGATCTCCTGTGGCAGCTGCGCGAGAGTGCCGACGCGGCGCAAGGCAGGTTGCTGCTCTACCAGATTACGCCCGAGGTGCTGCCGATTGCCGTCGATTTGGGTCTGCAACTGATCAAATACGGCGAAGCAGCGAGAGTAGACCTTCGGCAGTTCTCGCTGGAGGGGCCGGAGGCGAAAGCTCTGCGCCACTCCGAGCGGCGCGCGCTGCGCGAAGGCGCTGAATTCGCGATCATTCGCGCCGCCGACCTCGCCAGTATTATGCCCGAACTGCGCGCCATATCGGATGATTGGCTGCAGGTGAGGGGTCAGACCGAGAAGGCCTTCAGCGTCGGCCGCTTCGATCCAGCCTATATGTCCCGGTTCGATTGCGCGGTCGTGCGCAAGGGCGGCAGGATTGTTGCTTTCGCCAATATCTGGGCCACGTCCAACAAGAACGAACTGTCAGTAGACCTGATGCGCCACGCCGCGAACATGCCTTACGGCACGATGGACTTTCTCTTCATCCGCCTGATGCAGTGGGGCCGCGAGCAGGGTTTTCGCTGGTTTTCGCTCGGCATGGCGCCTCTGGCGGGAATCGAGGCGCGCCGCCTTGCCCCGGTCTGGGCGCGGGTGAGCGCGTTGCTCTATCGCCATGGTGACAGTTTCTATGGCTTCGAGGGTCTACGCGCCTACAAGGACAAGTTCGCTCCCGAATGGGAACCGCGTTTTGCTGCAGGACCACAAGGCATTGGCCTGGTCCGCGCCCTGATCGACTTGCAGGCGCTGATCGGCGGCGGGCGAACAAGCGCGGCGCGGCGAAGACTGGCAGTCGCGGCGTAAGACTTGCGGGTCGATCAATGCATTCGAGTGGCGGCGAAACGGGCGATCTCACGCAACGGTTTGGCCTTGGCACCAAAGCCCGCCAATGCCTTCTCACAGGCGCTTTCAAGCAGGCTGGCTTGGCGGGCAGCCCCGTCGAGGCCGAGTAGCGAGGTAGCGCTGGCGCGGCCGGCAGCGGCATCCTTGGCCAACGCTTTGCCCACAGTTTCGACATTGCCGATCCGGTCGAGCATGTCGTCGCGGATCTGGAACACGAGACCAAGGCTTTCGGCGAAACGGAGCAGGACGGAAAGTTCCGCCGCACTGCAATTGCCCAGCATGGCGCCTGCTTCCACCGCAAAACGAATGAGCGATCCGGTCTTTCGGCTCTCACAGGCATAAAGGTCATGCTCTGTTGGGCTTACCGGCGGATAGAGATCCATCATCTGGCCGCCAGCGAGTCCGTCCTGCCCGACTGACCGGGCCAAAGCCAGAACCAGCCTCGCCCGGCAGGCCGCATCGGGGTGGGTGGCATCGCCGGCGAGAATCTCGAACGCCAGCGCCAGCAGGGCATCGCCGGCGAGAACAGCCGTGGCTTCGTCGAACTTGCGGTGGACCGTGGGCTTGCCGCGCCGAAGGTCATCATCATCCATGCACGGCAGATCGTCATGGACGAGCGACTGGGCGTGTACGCATTCGACGGCCGCGGCCACGCGCAGCGCCTGCGCGTAACGTGCGCCCACCATATCGCCAACCGCCACGACGAGCAGGGCGCGGAACCGCTTGCCCGCACCGATCACGGCATAGCGCATTGCGTCGGCAAGGCGGGGACTTCGCGACAGGTCTTGCCCGATCGCAGCATCGAGAACTGCGTCGATGTCGCTGCGGAGCTGGCTCAGGCGCATTTCCAGCGGTGAGGGCGTGCCTGCGGCGGTGCTCCCTTCCATCATTCCCAGCAGTCGCCGACCCCGCCGCTTGTGGCCTTTGGAATCGGACGTTTCTCGGGAACTTGCCATCGCTGCCTCGCGTTGTGACAGAAAATCGGTTGCATCACCAACAAGAAAGCCGCACCCCGGAATTTGTTGCATGCGGGCCTCCCGCATTGATCCGGTCACCGCTTTTTGGGCCAAAGAAACATAAGGTTTGCGCATGGAGCCTGGCGGCCAATCCGCGATTATCATCGGTTCTGGATTTGGCGGGCTGGCTCTGGCTATCCGCCTGCAGAGTGCGGGCATCCAGACGACTGTGGTCGAGGCGAGGGACCGGCCGGGAGGCCGCGCCTATGTCTGGAAGCAGGACGGATATACCTTCGATGCCGGGCCAACGGTGATCACGGATCCGGCTTGCCTTGAAGAGCTGTGGGCGCTGTCGGGCAGCAAAATGGCGGACGATGTCACGCTGCTGCCGATCCAGCCTTTCTACCGCCTGCTGTGGAACGACGGCACGCGGTTCGACTATTCGAATGACGAAGCGGGACTCAATGCTGAGATTGCCAAGCTCGATCCTGCCGATGTCGCCGGCTACGCCCGCTTCCTCGACTATTCGCGCAGCGTCTATCAGGAAGGCTATGTAAAGCTCGGCGCCGTGCCGTTTTTGCATTTCTCCAGCATGATCAAGGCTGCGCCCGCCCTGATCAGGCACCAGGCATGGCAATCGGTCTATGCGCTGGCAGCCAAATTCGTGCGCAACGACAAATTGCGGCAGGCGCTGTCGTTTCACACCCTGCTGGTCGGCGGTAATCCGATGAACACCAGCAGCATCTATGCGCTGATTCACCATCTGGAAAAAAGTGGCGGTGTGTGGTTCGCGAAAGGCGGCACCAGTGCGCTGGTGGACGGCATGGTCCGTCTGTTCGAGCGGCTGGGCGGCACGCTTATCCTGGGCGAAGCAGTGAGCCGGATCGATCATGCGGGCGACCGGGTGACACAGGTCGTCACGGCATCGGGCCGCACACTCGCGGCTGATATGATCGCAAGCAATGGCGATCTTGTGCATTCCTATGGGCTAATTTCCGGTTCGGCGGTCGCGGCGCGGCGGCTGCGCTCACTCAAGCGAAAGCGCTTTTCGCCCAGTCTCTTTGTTGTCCATTTCGGCCTCAAGGGTGCGTTTCCGGACATTGCCCACCATTCTATCCTGTTTTCCGATCGCTATGGGCCGCTGCTCGACGATATTTACAGCAACGGAAAGCTGGCAGGCGATCCCTCGCTCTATCTGCATCATCCCAGCGCGACTGATTCGGGGATGGCGCCTGAGGGCAAGGCGGCCTTCTATGCGCTCGCCCCTGTCCCGCATCTCGGCAAGGCGCCGGTCGACTGGGCAGTGGAGGGGCCGCGTTACCGTGATGTGGTGCTCGGCCGGGTGCGGGACATGTTGATCCCCGACCTTTATGAGCGGCTCGACACCTGCTTCCACTATACGCCGCAGGATTTCGCCAGCGATCTCGGCGCGCACCTCGGCAGCGCCTTCAGTCTCGAACCGCTACTTTGGCAAAGCGCCTGGCTGCGCGCCCACAATCGCGATGACCATTTCGCCAACCTCTATTTCGTCGGTGCGGGCACCCATCCCGGCGCCGGCATTCCCGGCGTGGTCGGCAGTGCCAAGGCAACTGCCAGCCTGATGGTGTGAACCATTTGCGCAGCAGGCCGCTGCGGGGCTAAGACTGTGCGATGACCGGCCTTGCCATCATCTTCCTGGGCACAGTTGCCGTGATGGAGCTGTTTGCCAATGTCATGCACCGCTGGGTGATGCATGGCCCGGGATGGTTTCTCCACGCCAGTCACCACCGCGCGCGTCGCGGCCCGTTCGAATGGAACGACCTCTATGCCGTGATATTCGCCGTGCCCTCGATCGTGCTGATCTATGGCGGCGTGCAGGCGGGCTGGGGCGACTGGGCCACTGCGGTAGGGGCGGGGATCGCAGCTTATGGCGCGATCTATTTCGGCTTTCACGATGTCATCGTCCATCAGCGCCTTCCCCACCGCATTGTGCCGCGCTCGGCCTATTTCAAGCGCATCGTCCAGGCCCACAAGCTGCATCATGCAGTCGAAAGCCGGGTTGGCGCGGTCAGCTTCGGATTTCTCGTCGCGCCGGGAGTGGAACAGCTCAAGGCGCAGTTGCGCCGCTCTGACGCCGCCGTGCTGCGCGGCCCTGCGATTTACGAGGAGTGACGCGTCCAGAGGCCCTGGCGCGGAACTTCGCGCGGCGATGCCAACCCGCGAACCATCGCCCGGACAAATAGCGCTGCCTTGCCGGCCTTGCTGATCGAGACCCGCTGGTCCCAGGCATGCTCGCCCAGCCTGGCGACTTTCTCGCCAATCGCGCCGTAGATTGCATCCGCCGCCAATACTGCAAGGCGCGACCTGCCCGGCAGCCGCGCCGCGCCAATGCGGGCCGAAGCGCGGTAAGGCTGCGACAGAGTGACCAGACGCCGCGCGATGGCGGCAATCGCGGGACGTCTGGACGGGTCGGCAATGTCCGCTTCGCTCACGCCACGTTCGGCCAGCCATTGCGAGGGAATGTAGCACCGCCCGACCAAGGCATCGGGCACTACGTCGCGGGCGATATTGGCGAGCTGGAAGGCAAGGCCCAGATCGCATGCCCGGTCGAGCGTGTCGCGATCATCGGGATCGACCCCCATCACCACGGCCATCATGCAGCCGACAGATCCGGCGACGTGATAGCAATAGCGCAGCAAATCAGCTTCGGTTTCGGGTCGCCACTGCTGCGCGTCGAGCGCAAAGCCGGTGAGGTGATCCTCGATCAGATCGCGCGGCATACCAGTCTCGCGCGCCACCTGGCGCAGCGCAGCAAATGGCTGCGGCACGGGATCCTCGCTGTCGAGTGCGGCGGCTGTCAGCGCTCGCAGGCGAGCCTGTGTCGCTTCCGGGTCAGCCGTCTGCGAACCGGTATGGCCAAGTTCCTGCCCGTCAGTAAGGTCATCGAGCGACCGGCACCACGAATACAGCAGCCACGACCGCTCGCGGGTATCGGGCGCGAACAGTTTGCTGGCCGACTTGAAGCTCTGCGAGCCTTTCGAGATCGCCTCGCGCGCATCGGCGACGAGTTGGTCGCGCGCGGTCACGGGCTTGCACCTTTGCGCCGCCCCAGCATGGCGCCAAGCGCCGCGCCGAGCGGCACCGGCGGCCTGCCCGAAACTATGCGCAGCTTGTCGGTGCGCGTCAGCTTCCCTGCATAGAAGCGTTGGATTAGGGCCGGGGGCAGGCGGTAGAAATGGGCGAAAATGCGGTGGCGCTCATCGGGAACGGCGGCATGGAAAAGCATGCGGCCCAGCAGGCGAAAATAGCCGCTGGCCTGCCAGTGGCAGCGGAATTGCGAGCGGGTCCAGCCGGCCAGGCTGGCGCTGTCGAAGGGGCCATCGCGCTCGGCCAGTGCATCCGCGAGGCGCAGCGCTATGCCGATCGAATAGCCGGTCATCGGGTGAAAGAAGCCGCCGCGCAGCCCCAGCCGCGCGATGGGGTCTTTTCCCGGCCAGAAAATGTCCGGATCGCCGCCGATCAGAATCGGCAGCACGCCGATCTCCTGCCGCAGCTCAGCCCCGGCAAGGCCGCGCTGCGCTGCGAGTTCCCGCACCCGCGAGGCGACTTCGGCCACATCGAGATCAGCGCCGTTGCTGTAATAGGTATCCTCCACCAGCACCCGGTCATCGGCCAACGGCAGCACATAGACGAAACGATAGCCATCCAGCTGGGGAACAGTCGCATCCATAACCGTGGCGCAATCGGGCGTCGGCGATGTGGCGGCGAATTCGATGCCGACGAATTTCTGCCAGCCAAGCTCCAGCCCCGGCATCGCTCCGCCGGGCCCGCGCGCGTCGATCACGCCGCTGGCCGCAATCCGTTCGCCTGATTGCAGGATGACGCCATTCGGTTCGATCCGCTCCACGGCTGCGTCCAGCCGCCAGCTCTCTGGCGCCAGCCGTAGCCGCATCAGGGCATCGAGCGCCGGTGCGCCGACGGCGTTGTAGGCGAATGGCAGCGTTCGCTCGCGCGCGGGAAAGCGCACCTTATGGCGCGGCCAGCGCACGGGGCGCAGTGCTGTGACAATCGCCGCCATGCCGGGCGGCACATCGCTGTCGAAATAGGACCAGGTGTGATTGCCGCCAAAGCTGCTGCCGGATTCGAGCAAAAGCACCGGAATGTCAGGGCGCCGTTCGGTCAGCGCCAGCGCGGCGAGTGAGCCGGCCAAGCCGCCGCCGACGATCACTAGGGGTCCCGCTGCGGCCATCACGTCTCGCATTAGTCGCTGGCGCTTGCTAAGCCAAGCCGATGGTGGAGCGCGAATTCATTTCGGCCGGCGTCGCGGCCTTTGTGATGACGTTGATCGTCGCCTTGCGCTATCTGGCGGTCAGCGGGCTCTTTTCCGCCTGGGGCCGCAAATTGCGCCCGGCGCTTCATGCCGGGCTGGCGCCGCAGATCCGCCGGGAAATTGGCTGGTCGCTGCTGAGCGCTGGAATTTATGGATTGCCGGCGGGGATTGCTGCCTGGGGCTGGCAGGAAAAGGGCTGGACCCGGATATATACAAACTCGGCGGATTGGCCGCTGTGGTGGCTGCCCACTTCATTCCTGCTGTGCCTGCTGCTGCACGATGCCTGGTTTTACTGGACGCACCGGCTGATGCACCGGCCCCGCCTGTTTCGCACCGTTCACGCGGTCCATCACGATAGCCGACCGCCCACGGCATGGGCGGCAATGAGTTTTCACCCGTGGGAAGCTGTGACGGGCGCGTTTGTCGTGCCCGTTCTGGTGTTTGTCCTGCCGCTGCATGTCGGCGTGGTGCTGGCCGTGCTGCTGGTAATGACCCTGATGGGCACAACCAACCATATGGGCTGGGAACTGTTTCCCCAAAAACTCGTGCAGGGCGGCTTGGGCAAATGGTGGATAAGTGCAACACACCACCAGCTTCATCACGAAAGGTACAGCTGCAACTATGGCCTCTACTTCCGCTTCTGGGATCGTCTGTGCGGCACTGATCGCGGTCTCGGCAGTTTTGCCCGCAGCGGCTGAGGCCCCCGTTGACGCTGTATCGGCTGCCGCTGCTCCGTCTGCCGATGCCTCGCTGGCGATAACGGTGCGCGGCATCAATTCGGCAAGGGGCGTGATCCGCCTGGCGATCTGCCCAGCCAACACCGGCTTTCCCGAGTGCAAGGGCCATGAATTGCGCATGGCCAGCCTGCCGATCGCCAACCGCCAGGCCAGCATCCAGTTCACCGGCCTGCCTGCCGGCACTTATGCGATAGCCGTGTTCCATGACGCCAATGGCAACAGCAAGCTGGACACGTTCATGGGCATACCGCGCGAAGGCTATGGCTTTTCGCGCAATCCACCTTTCCGCCCGCGCGCACCGCGCTTCTCGGAGGCCGCGCTGGTTGTAGGCGGCGCGACGTCCGAGACTATTTCCTTGCGCTATTTGCTCTGAGGCCGCGGTCGTTGACAGGCATTCCCCCGCGAGTAGGATCAAGGCACTGTCACCGTTCAATCCAGAAAATCCAAGTTCATGAATAACGCAGTCATGAATCTGATGGTGCCTCGTGTCCTCCGGTTCGTGGTGGCGGCCGAGCTGCTGTCATTCACCAAGGCGGCGCAAGTGCTGGGAACCGACCAGCCGTGGCTTTCGCGCCAGATCATGCAGCTGGAAGACCAGCTGGGCTTCGCGCTGTTTCACCGCAATGGCACGCGACTGGCGCTGACTGAGGAGGGCAAGGAATTCTACGAGATCGCCAAAGTCGTCTCGCTGGCGACCGAGCAGCTGGGGCACAAGGCCGCGGAAATGACGCTGCGGTCCAAGTCCGTGGTCCGGCTTGGCGTGACTTATACGACATTCGGGGTCGAGGCGCGCAGCCAGTTGCTGGAGCGCTATGCCGCGTTAAGGCCCAAAGACACGATCGAAATCACGGCCAGCCAGTGGACCGACGAAGTCGCCGACGCAGTGCTCGCCGGTAGTCTCGATCTTGGCCTGTGCATTGGGCCGATCATCGATACCAACCTCGAGGTCTGCGTGCTGTCGGGGATCGACATGACTCTGGCGATACCGCTGGAAGACCCGCTGGCGGCTGCACCCGAAGTCTCGCTTGCGCAATTGGCGGGCAGGCGGATCGCTGTCGGGATTGCAGCCGCATCGGCCCGCGCTCGTTCGCACCCCTATCGGTGGATCGAGGAAGTGGGCGCGCAAGTCGTCCGGGTGCCCGAGGGGCGGCTATACCTGTTCGACGTCGCCGAACGTGATCGGCTTATCGTGCCCTGCTATACCTCGGCGGATCGCATTCCGGAAAACTTCACGCGCTGCCGCGTGATCGGTCCCAAGCCCGGAATCAACCTTTCGCTTGTCCGCTATCAGCGCGTGATGTCGGATTCGGCCGAGCGCATGTGGCGGCTCGGCCAGCAGATGCAATCAGAACTGATGCCGTCGCCCGCGTGACGGGCGGGGTGGGGCGCTAGGTCGCCGACTTGGCGGCCGTGGCGGGAATTACCTTGCGCCATTCTGCGAGCGAATACCACAAGGCAGCCAGGGCGCCCGGCATGGCGATGCCCATGGTCAGAGCCAAGGACATGCCAAGCTTCTGCGGATCGCGAAAGACATAGTCCGTCAGTGCACCGACAAGCAGCGCTCCCAGCCCGCTCCCGGCCACATTGATGATGAGTAGAAACAGCGCCGTGACGCGCCCGCGCAGTGCGTGCGGGGTTATCAGGCTGAGGCTCGCCGTGGCATAGACCGAGTACGAAATCATCGCCACTTGCAGGAAAGCCATCATCCCGAAAAACACATAAATTTCATCGACGAAGAACATACAGACCGACACCGGGACGCTCACGGCCAAAACCCAGCAATAGAACCTGACATGGATGTCGCGGATTCCGCGCGCGAACAACCAGTCGACGATCGTACTCTTGAGCACCAGCACCAGCGCACCCATCAGGCTGAGGCCGCTGAGCACCGCGCCGTAATGCAGCGGCGACCAGCCGAACTTCCGGCCAATATAGGTGGGCACCCAGGCCATGGTGGCCGAGGAGCAGATCGAGGCCAGGCTGAACCCCAGCATCACTGGGATCAGCAACCGGCGGTGGGCAATGAGGAATGGCTTGAGTGCGGCGGCGTTGCCCACTTCGCGGGTTTTCCGCTCCGGCTCGGTAACCAGGAACAGCAACGGGCCAAACAGGAGCCCGGGCAGGCCGACCCAGACCATCACCATCTGCCAAGGTTCAAGCCGGAATGCGAAAAAGTCCAGATGGCCGATATCCGTCGCCACGGCGAGCAGTATGCCGCCCACGCCCAGCGCCGCCGCCGAGCCGGCCTTGATCCCGGTCTGGAAAATGGCCGACGCGGTAGTCAATTGGCTGCGGGGAAAGCGGTCGGCAATCATGGCATAGGCCGTGGGCGAAAGGCCCGCCTCGCCGACACCAACACAGACCCGCGCAATGAACAGCGCTGCGAAGGAGCTCACCAGTCCGGCGCACATCGAGGCGATCGACCACAAAGTCACACCGACAAAAGCGACTTTCCGGCGCTGGAAGCGGTCTGCCGCCCATCCGGCAGGAAAAGTTGCCAGGGCATAGCAGATTGCGAATGCCGGCCCCAAAATCAAGCTCACCTGGAAATCGGAAATGCCGAGGTGGGCCTTGATCGGATCGACCAGCATTCCGAGAATGTAGCGGTCGACGAAGGCGAGCGAATAGAGCAGCCACAGCAGCGCCAGCATCCCATAGGCGCCTGTGTCGGCGCGCGGCTCCTCGACAGTACTTGCGGGCTGATCAGCTGCCGCCATGGTCATCGTGGTGCCCGCCGCGAGAATTGCGCGCAGGCTGAATGAATTCCGGTTCGGCTATCAAGCATCGCAACGTCTCTCCCGCCCCTGGCCCGGGGGTTCTAGTCCGCTTTGTTCAATTCTCCATGCGATACAGCCAATGCAAATATTGCATGGAAAGATGCAGATATGGACGTTGAATGGCGCGGCCAACGGCCTGCATCATTTGCCCGTTCAATGGCGAGCTCAAAACAGGAGCCAAAATGCCAATTGACGGGAGAGAACCTTGCTGCACAAATCCGCGTTGTTTGCCGGCGCCGCCATGGCGCTGACGCTTGCCTCGGCTGCCCAAGCCCAGTCGTCGGAAGCACTCACCCCACCCGCAGACCGCGCAGACGGAACCGCGCTGGAGGAAATCGTCGTGACCGCGCAGAAGCGCGAAGAGCGATTGCAGGAAGTGCCAGTCGCCGTGACTGCGCTGACGGCCGAGACGCTCGAATCCTCGCGCGTGATCGAAGCGCGGCAGCTGACGTTCATCACGCCCGGCCTTGTCTTCACCCAGGGCGGCTTTGTCGCCCGCCCGCAGATCCGCGGCGTCGCCACGCGCGGCGTCGGGCCGGGAGACGAGGCAACGGTGCCAGTCTATATCGACGGCGTCTATCAGGCATCGCAGCACGCCAATTTCTTTGACTTCAACAACATCAAGCAGGTTGAAGTGCTGCGAGGGCCGCAAGGCACCCTGCTGGGCCGCAATGCCGTTGGCGGCGCGATCAACATCACGACTTACGACCCCCTGCCGGGCACCTTCCTCAAGGTCGGCGGCAGTTATGGCCGCTTCAACGAATATGCGGGCGATGCCTATTTCAATCTCGGCAATGAGAAAGTCGGCGGCAACATCGCCGCCCACCTGGCTGGCGATACCGGCTATGTGAAAGATCTGGTCACGGGCCGCACCGAGGCGCGTCGCAGCTTTCAGGGCGTAAGGGCCAAATTCATGGTTCGCCCCACCGAAAGCACCAGCATTTTGTTCGGCGCTTCGTACATTCACAACGACGACAATACCGCGCTTGCCCAGCATCCCATCGACGGCGTGACGATTGCCAAGCTGGTCGATCCCAACGTTCTGATTGCCGACGATTATACCACCAGCAGCAATGCCGGTTCCTATTATTTCAATCTCAACCAGCGTGCATTCTGGCTGCGCGCCGTCGCGGAATTCGATGGCGTCACTGTCACCGCCATCGGGTCGACCGCCTATACCGACTGGCGCCAGGCCAATGATCCCGATGCCACTGTGGTCGTCTATGCCGACTCCAATATCAACGGTGACGACAGCTCCACCACGGCCGAGCTACGCGCGACCTCATCAGGCAATTCGAAGCTGAAATGGATCGTCGGCGCGTTCTATTTCAAATCCCAGGGCCGATACGGCTATGGTTCTGACGGATTTTTCCGCACGCGCGCATCGCCCACCGGATCGACGACATTCCTGCAATCGGACAGCGACATTTCCGCCTATGCGCTGTTCGGCGAAGCAACTTACGACTTGACCGACAAACTCTCGATCACTGCCGGAGTTCGATACAGCCACGAAGACCGCGATTTCGTGCAATTTGCCAGCACACAGGCGATCGGCACAAACAAGATAGCGCTGTTCGCGCCCCCGCAGAACGGACCGGCCGTTTCCACCAGCTTTGCCCGCACAACGCCGCGCTTCACGATCCAGTATGCCTTCTCGGACAACGTCCGCGCCTATGCGACCTACAGCCAGGCGTTCAAGAGCGGGGTTTACAATGCGGCCAGTTCAAACCTGCCGCTCGTGGCAGCGCAACCCGAAGTGCTGACTGCTTATGAAGCGGGTCTCAAGACCGAGCCGGCCCGCAATGTGCGCTTTAATCTTGCCGGCTTCTATTACGATTACACAAATATGCAGGTCTCGGTGCGCGGGGCCAATGGCATCACCACGCTGCAGAATGCCGCCAGTTCCGAAATCTATGGCGGCGAGGCGGAACTCGCCTGGATCGTCACGCCGCGACTGTCGATCAATGCGACCGCAGCCTATACGCATGCACGCTATAACGACTTTCCCGGCGCGATTGTCTTTTCGCCCGCGCCTTCGGTGCTGGTGAAAGGCGTGTTGGTTACCACGCCGGGCTTGAGCCAGACTGTCATCAACGCCGGCGGCAAAAAAATTCCGCAAACGCCGGAAACCACTTTCAGCATTTCCGCCAATTACAAAGTCCCTTTCGCGGGCGGCGATCTGACCTTCGCGGGCACTTTCTATCACACCTCGTCCTATTTCGCGGACAACGGCAACAGCTACCTGATTCCAGGGTGGGAAAACCTCAACGCATCAGTCACGCTCGCTTCCGTCGATAGCACCAAGTCGGTCGGCATCTGGGGCGACAACCTGACCAACAGCAAGCACTTGCGCACCAACGGTCTTTCGGCGACCAGCAATGTCGGCGTTCTCGCCTCGCCGTGGCGCGCGGGCGTGCGCTTCACTTATCGCTTCGAATAGAAGGCAGGCGCATCCCGCCCATTGCTGAAATGCCGAGCGCGGCGCAGGCCCGCCGTATGGAGATGTTTTGTGCGAATTGTTTGCGTGCCCGGCTGCTGCCCTTGTGATTTTCACGTTCCGCACGCAGGTGAGAGTGCATGACATCCCCCGACCGGCGCTATCCGCTCAGCGGTTTCAAGGTGCTCGAACTGGGGCGCCTGATCGCCGCGCCTTCGTGCGGCCAGATCCTGGGCGATCTCGGCGCCGACGTGATCAAGATCGAACGCGTCGGCAGCGGCGATGATGTCCGCAATTATGGGCCGCCATTCTTGCCCGACGAAGCAGCAGGGTCGACTGCGGCTTCGCCGTTCTTTCTTGCCTTCAACCGCAACAAGCGATCGATTGCGATCGACTTCTCGCTCCCCGAAGGCGCGGAACTGATCCGGCAGCTGGCCGGACAATGCGACGTTTTCATCGAGAATTACAAAGTCGGCTCGCTCAGGAAATACGGGCTGGACCGTGACACGATGCGGGCGCTTCACCCGGAACTGGTCTATCTCTCGGTCAGTGGCTTTGGTCAGCAGGGCCCTTATGCCGCACGCCCTGCGACTGACGTGCTGATCCAGGGCATGAGCGGCATCATGAACGAAACTGGCCGCCCGGATGGTCCGCCGGAAAAAGTGGGGGTTCCTGTCGTTGACATGTTCACCGGGGTTTACGGCGCCCTGGCGGTCGTGGCCGAGTTGCTGCGCGGCGAGCGTGGCGGCAGCCGCGGCGGTTGGGCGGGGGTGTCACTGCTCGATTGCGGCATGGCGATAATGACGCCTTCGCTGGCATGGATGGGCTTGTCGGGCGAAGCGCCGCGCCGTGTGGGCACCGATGCGCAAGGCTCAGCCCCTTCGGGCGTCTTTGCCTGCCGCGATGGCGAGGTGCTGTTCCAGGCGGGCAAGGATGCCGATTTCATCAAGCTGTGCAGACTGCTGGGCTTTCCCGAGCTGGCGCGCGACCCCCGCTACGCCAGTCGGCCGATGCGGGTTGAGAACTGGGCCGACCTGCGCCCGATCCTGGCCGATGCGATCCGGCAATTATCCCGCGAGGAATTTTTCGCCGGTGCCGTGACCGAGGGTCTGGTCTGCGGGCCCGTCAACGGCGTCGATGACGCCGCGCGCGATCCGCAAGTGGAGAGCAACCACATCATCCGCCCGCTTGGCCATCCGGACAATCCGGACCTTGCCTTGCCGACCCTGCCCATCCGCTTCGACGACACGCCCCCGCGTGGCGCCTATCGCCACCCACCGCGCCTGGGCGAACACACCGAAGAAGTGCTCCGCGAGATGCTGGGCTACGATCAGGCGGCGATCGACCGTCTGGTTACAATCGGGGCAATAGCGGCGCGCAAGCAAGTCTAGCGGCCTTTTTGCGGCGGATCAGGACCGATTTCGGACCAACTTAGGCCTGACGTTTCCCGTCGTGATTAACAGCGGGATCTATAGGACAAAACCATCGGACGAGGAACCCGGCAGCCCCAGCAATTGGGTGAGTCTTGCCATATGTGCACGCCCAATATTGCCTTGTTCATGAGCTGAAAAGTCTATCGTCGCGCGTTGCATGCCGGCGGTAAATCCCGAGAGCAGTGCCGCGTCCAACCACGACATCTGTGCCTTCGCCCCCAGCAGATTGCGCGCACTTCGACCTCGCAGATATCGCATTTGCGGGGCCATCGACTGGAAGCTGGGCTCGCGCGCTGTCGCCAGCATCAATTCGTCAACCGCCCATCGGTGAGCCTGCCTCACAAGCGTTGCTGCCTGGACGGTGTCGGTCCGCTCGCTAGTGCCTGCCGCCTCCTGCGATGCGGCGATTGCTATGCTTCGCTGGCCCGACAGCGCGGAATAAATCATCTCGAACGCCGCGTGCAGCAGATCTGCGCTTGTGCGAAAACGGCTCGATACCACACCAAGCGAAACACCGGCGGAAGCAGCCACCGAGCGGTGAGTCAGATTGGCGACGCCACGGCGTTCGACAACTTCGGCGGCGGCCAGCGCAACGCGTTGGGTCATTTCATCATAAACGGCCGGCGCTGGACTTGAGGCAAGGGCAATTTGCCGTGCCAGACTGCGCCACGGCCCGTCAGGCGCACGCTGACCACTCAACCAGGTGACCCAACCTGTGCACAATTCATCGAGGCAGGCACGGTCCAGCACGCGTCGCCACGACAGCATGTGCAGGGTCGCCTCACTCTCGAAGATGAAGCTGGTCCACTCGCCGAATTCACCGAGCCCAAAGCGGCTGCAGACCGCGTGCCAGAACTCCGCCCAGAGGTCGCGCCAACCACGCCAGATTGGCATGTAGCGCGGCTCCCGCCGCGCCAGCAGCAAACCCTCGCGCCAGGCAAAACACAGGTGGCGTTGGCCGCGCACCCATTCGTCGATGATCGCGGCCATGATTGCATCCAGGCCGCTCGCGGTTGGAGCCGCGGTAGGAACCGATATTGATTCCGGCTGTTCTACGGCAGGTGACAACTGTTCCATCTGAGAATCGCACCACAGCCGCGCTTCGGCCAAGGCTCTCTCTTGCGCCAGGTAAAGGACATCATCGAGCGACGCAAAATGGTTGTATATCGTCGAAATCGGGATGCCGGATTGCCGGGCCAAAGAGCGCGCGGAGATCGCAGTGTTCCCGCCCGTTTCCCACAAAGACCAAACTGTCCCGACAAGTTTTTGGGATATTTCTGAGTATGTCTTTGAAATATAATCATTTGGCACGGGTGGCAGCCTTGATCCGAGCGATTGGTTGACAACTTGCCTGACGGGAACGCGCGGCGCGCGCGTTGGTCCAGCTTTGACGAGATAGCATTTCGCGACTTAACCTACAAATGTTCCGCCTATCGGCAACCAACGCCGCAATTCGCTGTTGACAGAGAAATACAAACGTTCCACATGGGGGTCGTAACTCGCTTGGGAGGGCAAGGGAAATGATCACGAAACCTCAGTACGCCGTAGTTCGTAAATTGCTGGGAGCCACTGCACTATGCGCTTCGCTGGCCTCGTTACCGCATGTCGCTCGTGCAGCTGACGCGCCGACGGCCGAATCTGAAGGACAAGGCTTGAGCGAGATTATCGTTACCGCCCAGAAGCGCCCGGAAAACCTTCAACAGACGCCGATCTCGATCTCTGTCATGAAGAGCGAGGATCTGGTGAACCGTCACGTCACCTCGCTGCTCGATTTGGGGGATGGGGCAGTGCCCTCGTTACGAGTGGCAGAATCCGGGGGGCGCAGCTCGGCTCTGGTCATGAATATCCGCGGCATCGGCGTGCTTCCCGACACCAATCAGCCAGCCCGCGATCAGGGTGTGGGCGTTTATGTGGATGGGGTTTATCTGGGCCGGGCGCAGGGACTGGGAGCAGCCCTATACGACATAGAAAACATCGAAGTGCTAAAAGGGCCCCAGGGCACGCTTTTTGGTCGGAATACTGAAGGCGGCGCGGTGAACATCACCACGAAAAAGCCGAGCGGCGTGTTCGGCATGAGTACCACCGCCGGAATCGGAAATTACGGCAGCTACAAGGTCGAAACGCATATCGACTTGCCCGAATTCCAGAACATCCGATTGAAATTTGACGGTGTCGTCACGGCACGCGACGGCATGGTGGACAACCCGCTGACTTACGCGTCGGATTTCCAAGCCTACAGCAAGCGCGGCTTGCGTGTGGAGGCCCTGTGGAAGCCAACCACGAATTTCAGCGCTGATTATGCTTACGACACCGGATATGACGCTTCGACTCCGGGTTACCTTCAGGTGATCGCTGCAGGTTCGGCTGCTCGGGCACCGTTGGCATTGCTCCAGCCCAGCCGCGCTTCTGTCAGCACTATCGGTGTGCCGTTGCAGCCCAGCATCGGCAGGACCAGCGGTCACCGCCTTGGCCTCGAGTGGCAAGTGCATCCGAGCCTGAGTCTGAAGTCGATTACGTCATACCGCGAACTGACCCAGTCACAATTCGACAGCGGCGCGTATAATGCGTCGGTCTTTGCTCCGAATGGATTCTTTGCTCGTTACAGCAATGCCTTTTTCCGTCAGGATCAGGTAAGCGAGGAATTGCAGGCCATAGGCGAGACCGACCGCCTGAAGTACGCAGTTGGCGCACTTTTCTATGAAGAAAACGTGGAAGACAATGCGCAGGCCTTCAACACGCTGCAATGGAATGCCACTGGTACTGCGGTGACGGTGCTGCCCATCGACCCCGCAACCGCTTCGATTGACCGTGCCAGTCGAATCAAGACCGAAAGCTTCGGCGTTTACTCGCAAGTGACTTATACGCCGCCTATCGCTGGAGATATTGTCCATCTGACCGGCGGTTTGCGCTACACCCACGACAGGAAGCGCGGCGAACTCTTCACTCTCAACGGAAGCACACCGGTCAGCGTGAACGGTGTTGTCGGTCCAATCAAATTGAACGCCTCGTGGTCGCGAGTGGACCCGATGATCAATCTGGCCATCGAACCTGCACGCGATGTCATGCTTTATGCAAAGTGGAGTACCGGGTTCAAATCGGGCGGCGCCAATACGCGCTCGCTGACCTTTGCAAAGTTCAATCCCGAAACTGTCTCGGTGTTCGAAGTGGGTGGCAAAGCCGAATTTTGGAATCGCCGTGCCCGATTGAATATTGCTGCCTATGCCGGGAACTACAAAGATGTGCAGCTCGATTTTACGGCCAGCTTTCTGCAATTTGACATAAATGGCAATCTCCTGAACGGAACGCGCACAACCCAGGAAACCACCAACGCGCCTGGCACAGGCCATCTGCATGGCGTTGAAGCCGAACTGACGCTCATGCCCGTAGACGGTCTCACGCTGTCGGCCAGTTATGCCTTCAACAGCGTAACCATCCCGAATACGGCCAACCCCTTTCCGGTGGTTTCCAATGGCACGTCCATCATCAACCCGAATCCCGTCAAGATTTACCCGGTCTATACGCCCAGGCATGCTGCAACCGGCTCGATCGATTACGAGGTGCCGCTGGGTGGGGCAAAGCTGCGCTTCCATCTCGATGCCAATTATGACTCGGGCTATTACACGAGTTACAACGATCCGTCTGCCGTCCTTGCCCAGCCCAAAGGCGATGCCAACGTAGTCGTCAACGGCCGCCTGGCCATCGCCGATATACCACTGCAAGGCAGGGGCGCGACCGCCACTCTGTCGGCCTGGGCGCGTAATCTGCTGAACGAGCAGCATATGTTCTTCAAGGCGGCCAATGGCTCCATCGGAACTTATGGCTACTTCAACGAACCGCGCGCGTTTGGCGTTGAAGCCAACGTGCGGTTCTGATGCGAGCGATTATGGGCAAGCAGATCTCCTTGCGTGCGATCGTGGCCGGGGTGGGCGCTCTCGCGCTCACCTGCTCGCTTTCGTTCGCTCAAGTGCAGCGCCAAGTCTCCGCCCCGAGACATTCCCAGCTGCCTATACAAACGAGGCAACAACGCGAGTTGCCGCTGCAGGGGGGGCGAAACTTTCGCGATTTAGGAGGATATCGCACTGTTGACGGTCGGACTGTGCGATGGCGTGTGCTATATCGCTCCGGCTCGATGCAGGGCCTCACTTTGTCGGATTATACCTATCTTGAACGCCGCGGCATTCGCGTCGTTTGCGATCTTCGGGATAATGCCGAACGCGCGGCTGGTCCGGTAAAGTGGCCCAGGCGGCGGGCCCCCAGAATACTGGTAGACGATTATTCGATCGACCATGGCCTGATATCGCCATCTGGCGAAATGGCCGGTTGGACTCCCGCTCAGGCCCGCGCTGCCATGGTATCAAATTATCCGCGTATACTGCGCAATTATAATGGCCAGTACAGGCGCTTGTTCAGGGAGCTGCTCGCCCATCACGTGCCGTTGGCGTTTAATTGCACCGCCGGCAAGGATCGCACGGGGATCGCGGCCGCGTTAATACTCACGGCATTGGGCGTGCCGCGTGAGACCATCATTGAGGATTACCTGCTATCCAATAACCACCTCGATTCCGATGAGCTTTTGAGATCGCCCTCGCATGGGTCGTCCGCCGGCTTCTGGGCAACTTTGTCGCCCGGGGTGATCCGGGCATTTGTTGTTGTCGAACGTCAGTACATCGAGGCGGCCATGAATGTTCTGGACAAGCATTCTGGTGGCCCCGACGGCTACCTTCACGACGAGTTGGGGCTATCTCAGTCAGATCTGATCCGCCTGCGTCAACTCTATCTGGAGCCCTGAACGTCCAAAATTGCCCGTCGGGCCATTGTCCGAAGCATATGCAAGCGGGCACGCTAGTTCCAGAGCGCCAGTTGAATTTCACGTACACCCATGGATGCGCTGGCTGGCGGGACAGCGCGTGCCGAGCGAAGGTGACAGATTCGAGAGCAGCCAGCGGGTCTTGCCGATTGTGACATCGGCTCTGCCCTCGGCCTCCAGCTTTCCATTGTATTCTTCGGCAATCGCGGCGAAGGTGTTGGCGGCGGCAGGATCACGATCGGATTGCGCCGCCGCACGCCTCGTCGCGCTTGGCGCATGCCTCTTTCAGGCCGATTTCAGGATAGCACCCCAGTGCCAGCTTCTTTTCCTTACCGTCGATCCTGTATTTGAGCCGCCAAAGCTTCGGGCCAGTAGGCGTGATCAGCAGGCAGCGGCCCTTGCCGTCGGTGAGCTTGCGAGCAGAGTCGCCTGGCTTGGCTTGCCGGATCGCCGTGTCAGTGAGCACCACGGCCGCTCCGCTTGCCAATCCGCACTTTCAGCAAGGGCCCCAAAAGGCCCCCAAATTTTTCCGGCTGCAGGCGAACCCCAGCGACCGAATGCTAACATTTCGGGGCCGAAACTAGCGGATTTCTGCGGTTTTTTCAACCCGTCGCGAACGTCGCCGAACGGGTAAATGGTGCCCAGAAGAGGACTCGACAATATAATCTATCTATTTGTATCTCATGACATTTATATTCACCGCACTTTCCCTGGCCCCCAAAATGGCCCCTATCTGCGCCGATTAGGCACGATTTATGGCGTACTATGGCGACCAATCGCCCAAGAAACTCCGTGGGGTTTATAGCAGTTCCATATGGCCCTCTCGATCAAAAATGGGCCGCGTCTCTAGGTTGAGACGCGGCCCAGAGAGACTTATTGGCGATCTAGTCTAGCTCACAGATCCCGGAGGGTGGAAGGCCCATCGTCCTCCCAGGTTGTGTATTTCTTCAGCCGCAACCTGTCTAACCTGCCTAACGCCGACTTCGGTCTGGATTTCGCCGATTGCGGCCTGAACCTCTTCGGCTTTATCTTGTGACGGCGCAACGCTGAGGGCTTGGGCAGGAGGCCGCCGCCGATGAAGCGATAGGGCAGAAAATTCTTGCTCCCATGTTCCCTGCGGAAGTTCAGCCAGAAAACCCACAGGTCGAAGGACCGATCAATCTTCACCCCTCCCTTGATACGGCTGCGGTGCCACACCGCCAGCTCCGACCGGAGAGCCTGACGAACTTTCGAGCCATCGTTGACGCCGAACACCAGGTCCATAAATTCGATCTGGGAAAGGCCCTCCAGGACGCGCAGCGCAAGCTCGGGGCGATAACCCTTCGTGGTGTCCATCAGCAGGAATTTCCCTTCCTTCTTCTTTGACGGCATACGGTTTTTTGCGGAGTGCGGGGGCTTTACCAGGTAGTGCGCGACGGCGGCCATATCTTCAGGACGGTCACCAATTACCTCCACCTTGATGGGCGCAGCCCCTAATGAGCTTTCCCACACTCCTGTCTTGTGCAAGGCCTTCGTAAGCGACTTGGGATCACGCGGCTTCTCGGACCAAGCAACTACATGGGCATGGTACATCAGGGTGCGCCCCTTCCCCTCACCGGGGTAGTTCATCAACGCTTGCACCTCGACCACGCCCACAGCGCTCATGTTCAGGCCCTTGATCGCCCGATACACCTTTGCCCTTAGCGGGTTCACCTGACCGATAGGCCCCCTGTCCGAGACATTCCAATCGTCACCGCAGAATGTGATGTGGAAGTAAGTACGTCGCGAATTGGCGCAGCGCTCGCGGTGGTCCACAAGATGCTTGGCTAATATTGGCGCCGCCACCAAGCGACAACTTATATCGGCGGCAGAAAGCACTTCAGTGCAACCTACCCTTCCGATGATAGAATCAATCATCTGCCGACATTCATCAGGCAGCTTGTCTAATAATGGACTTACGATTCCAATTAGTGTTCTGCCACGCTCCATCGAGCAATTTCCAATTTCTCTCATGCTGTCAAAAATATTTTTCATTACAATATACTCCGAATTATGTTTAGGTGCTAATTTTGTATAGATTTAACTAGTATATGACAATATTTGTATACACTTATGTATATTACAAAGTATTATTCTATATCGTTATCTGCACAAAGAATTTCCAGCACACTTTTCAGAGATACTAGTCGGCGTTTGCCAAATTTTTTTGACACAATTTTATTTTCACGGATCAACTGATTTACGCTGGTCCGCCCTAAACCGCTAATGCGGCAGGTCTCTTTCACGCTAATATTTCGGTGTTCCATTTTGACTCCTCGTCCGGGGGTTGGATCGGCCGGACGAGACTGTTGCTCTGCGCTCCCGCGACGCTTGTCGTGGTATCAATCAGGTATCATTTTGGATGGGGAATTCCCCAGGCATTATACATTAGATTGTAGGCGCGGCGGATCGCGCGCAGTGCGCTATCATCACCCGATTGAGCCGTTCCCTCTGTCACGCGCCTAAACGCTTCTGACCGGAGAACTTTCGCTTGCCGAACAACCTCAGCTGCAGCGTGTGCCATTGCTTCGTACTTCCGATCATTTGGAGAAGCTCCGTCCGGCATTGTTCCACGAAGCGGACCCTCACCGCCAACGGTCCGAGGCACGCTCACTTCTGGTGACAAACCTGCGATTGCCGCAATCTCTGACCGATTGAGCAGAAGTCCCCAGACTAGGCGCCGCGTAACTATGTTGGAGTTCTTCCTGCGTTGGTTAGGATACCTAAACTCTGTTGGCCTTCGCAGGACGATGAATCCTGTTCGCCACACCACTTCGGCTGGTATCAGGCGCCAACCATCTGCTAGAGAAAAGAAATCCTCAGGCAGTTCCACCGGAAGACCATTCCTGGCTTTCCTCAGAATGCTTGCGGAACACTGGCCAGGGTGACTTTGGCGTTTTGAGGGCATGCCCCACGCGATTTCATCGACCGGAATTGGACCGATATCAGCTTCTTCTATGACCCAGGCTGCACGGGCATCCATCACTTCATCCTGAAGTCTTGACAGGATGGTGGATTTGGCAGGCTCGTCGCCACGATATGCTCTTGAGAGCAGATGAACGGCTTCCAATGCTCCAACCCATTCTGATGCAACATGGCTATCGCATTGGTAAGGATTGCCACAATCCCAATCGTCACCGTCCTCGGCGTCATCGCTTGGATCACCCTCGTCGCACATCATCGATTATGCCAATGAGCGTTCGATCTAGACCTAAGATGCATAGTCATCATCCCTCGACGGCCCTGTTGCTGCTGAACTTGTCCATCCATGTCGGTCCGCATTCGATCTTAAGGCCATCAAGTTGGTAGCCATCAGCCTCGAGCTCATCGGCAACTTCAAACATAGCACGTTGTGCTTCTTCCCACGCCTGCATCTTGAAAAACGGTTCGAGTAGCGGATGTACCTTCAGCGTGATGTCAAAGTTAGGCAACGGGAGCATAATCCCAGGTGTCGTCATGCTTTCACTTTTGGGCCCAGTGGTCCATAGCGCCCACGCAGGTTCGTAGTAATAACTCCACGCACCGCGCGGCTCCGGGAGCGCCGTCGCTCGCTTGGCTTCGCTCGGCGGATCTACCCAATGAAAATTGAGAGTATCGTTCTGGAAGTACGCGAATGTGCCGACGTGGAGTGTGCATGAGGCGCCGCCCACGGACAGCAGCCGCCGGGCCTGACCCTTAGCCTTGGCCAGATCGTTGGCCGACGGCTTGCTCGCGCGGCCCTTCGTTTCGAAGGCCAGCCAGTCGCCGGTGCCGGATTGCTGGCCAAAGAGGTCGGGTCGCGACCGCCCAAGATTCGAAACCGACATGGTCGCCCTATAAACGTCAAGGTGAAGCAACCATGGCGTCCGCAATAGGCGGCTCGCGAAAACCTTGCAAAACGCCATGCCTAGAAAGTAGCCAATCGCACCCTTCTCGGTCGGGTCGAGGGCCTTGAAAGCCGCTGAACGACGGAACCGGCTTGCCCGAGTGCCAGATTGGTCCAAAGCCATACGCACCAGGGAAAGTCGAAAGATTGCCTCGTGCAGCGAGGGCGTTCCATTTTGGAAGACGTGATGAACGGAAGGCCGACCGATGGTCAGCGCTGCCCACAAAATCTCTGCCCACGTGACGGTGAGATTCGCGCTGCCGTTGGGAATGCTGCCGGATGGGAATGCCTCGCTCGTGTACGGTATCGCCAGCCCGTTCCTGGATATGATCGCCATCTCGCCCCCATGTCTAAGCAAAGCCAATTAGCATAAGCGCTAAATCTCGCCATTGGGATTCACCTTCGGACGCTCCAGAGCCAAACTGATCAATCGCGCCCGAGAACTGACGGTGAGATATCGAGCTCAGGTGGGGCAGAGTCAGACACAAATTCAACTTTCCAGACATATCAGTGGGCGCCGGAATGCTGCAATGACTTGCCAGAACGCAGTGAAACCGGTCCAAGTAACGACCCAGTATGATTTATGGCTAAAGCCGCGAGTTTTGGACATAAGGCACTGGCATCGATCATAAAATATAATTAGCGTGGTGCTGAGCCTAGCCTTGTCTGTCGCAAATCGGTATGAAACTCCATGCCCAGCAACGGCCAATCCCATCATGCCGCAATGGCGAGTGTTTTCCAATTTCCGCTTGTCGTTGTCGATTTTGAAGCCACGGCGCTTACCCTTGAAAGCTATCCCATCGAGGTTGGGGTCGCACGCGCCGTCAACTCTGCGGATCCAGTCAGCTCCTGGTCCGCGCTGATTGTCCCAGACCCAACTTGGAACGTGTCAGCACAGTGGGACCCCGACGCTGAGCGCGTACATGGCATTTCCCGCTGGGAACTGCGCAGCGGAACTAGCGCGCGTGATGTCATGACGGCCTTAAATGCCTGGGCTGGTGACGTCGATATTGTCTGGTGCGATGGTGGGCGCTACGATGCCTCTTGGCTGAGAACACTGGCGGAAGCAGCTTGTGTGGAACCAAACTTCGCTTTGGGCGACCTATCGGCTGTTCTTGCAGCCAATTACAACAGATGCGACAGCTATCTCGAATTCATAAGCCGATCGGCCGCGCCGCATCGCGCAGGTCCTGATGCCGAGCGGATTTGCAGAGCGTTGATGTTGCTGGCCCCAGGCTGAAGGCCAGATCGGTTCGAGACTTCCCTTTGCCCCCGTTCCGCAAGCACAAGCAGCTGGTGGGGGTCTGGACTCGAATTTGTTCATTCGCCGACGTTAGGCCACACAGCGCCAAACAGCTGGCAATGCGGGCTGCCAAGTTTGAGCTAATTTTGGACCTGGTGGAGCAAGCCAGGCCAGGGCTGAATGAGCCGATCTGAAAAACCATTGTGAATGTCTGGCTGAAGCCGGAGCCCAGCAATGCTCCGCTCAAGAGCCTATGGTGGAGGATCCGACTTCAACCGCCTTCACGAAGACCGACATGGCATTGAAGCGGTCCATTCCAAACACCCCGTTTCAAATCTAGAGCCTTCGAGCACATTTATCTCGATCGCACGCATATATAG
>Ga0075366_10000017_pt1 | contig 63599 bp, 52 predicted proteins | sample EndMethybrTD3031_FD_72351 | JGI IMG/M metagenome (GOLD analysis project Ga0075366, IMG submission 72351) | Populus endosphere microbial communities from Tennessee, USA - Endosphere MetaG P. TD hybrid TD303-1 | ecosystem: Host-associated > Plants > Roots > Endosphere | place: USA: Tennessee...
ATATAAATATATCGGCATCATTCGTGATTTTATTAATAAGGCCTGAAATCCTTGTTCGGCTTATGAAACTGACGGCCTTGCGCAGGTGATTCACATTTTGGTATACATATTTGCTATAGGCTTTTGCTTAAAGCTATTATCAATTTATTTTGTATCACAACAGAGCAAAAATTTAAACCTGATTTTGTTGAACCACCATGTTAAGCAGCATTTTACATCATTTAAAAAACACTGGCCAATTCTCAAAACGCATAAAAAAACGACATGAAATATTTTGGGGCGATGCGCAGGCGGAACAGGTAAGAAACACTGTGATGAGCCGCAATGACGACATTGAACAGTGGAAAGCTGCGCCATATTGGCAAAGGAGGTTGAGCAATAAATACAACGCCCGCGAGTTTGCTCAAATGCATGGCTGCCAGGTACCTGATCTTTATTGGAAAGGTGCCGATGTGGAGAATATAGATTTTGACAGGTTGCCCCCCTGCTATGTTATCCGGCCTACAATTGGCCACTCAAGTAATCACGTTTTTGTAATGCGGCACGGCGAAAATTTGTTTGATAAAAAACACTATACGCAGGAGCAAATTAAGGCGGCTTTGCAAAATGAAGTGAAACGGGACGGCAAAATTGAGTTTCTGGTGGAGGAGTTTTTACGAAATGAGGATGGAGAATATGAGATATTGACCGACTACAAGTTTTATTGCTTCAGGGGACGCATTGCGTGTTTATATGCAATTGACAGGCTGAGCCCTAAAAAAGGATACGGCACCTTTTATGATGAACACTGGAACAGGCTGAAGAAAATACAATTTAATTATCCCGTGGCAGAAAACCAAAAAAAGCCTGCATGCTTTCATGATATGGTTGCCGCAGCTAAAAAGCTAAGTATTAGCTACGACGTTTTTGTACGTATCGATCTTTATGCAACGGCAAAGGGCTGTGTTTTTGGCGAGTTTACCCCTACCCCATCCATGGGCAACAATTTTACCGGCTATGGCAAAAAATTAATGCTGACATATTGGGATAAATACTGTTGCGGATTGATTTAAACAAGCGTAGTGCCATTAAAAATTGTTGGTAATAATAATTTTGCTCTTGTTACGCTCGTTTATAGCCGAAGCTAATGTTGTATTGGTAAATATGGCGCCCATATCTACGTTGATCTGATACTTTAACGAAAGTGTCAGCTTATCTGTTTTCCGGTTATATACATCAGCGTAATCGTTAACCCTATCTGTAAACTGCCCATATCTGGTCAAAAAAACGTTCAAGGGTTTGTATCCGTCACTTTGATAAAAAAACAGATAAGCATTTACAATTTTGTTTTTATAAGTTCGCAGGCCGATTGACTGGATCATAAGATTAGCGTTGATTTTAACGAACTGCTATCGCGATACTGATCCAACTCGCTATTGTCATCCAGGTAGCTTAATTTATCGGCAGGAACAGATGATAAATCGGCGCCTAATATGATCTGGCTAAAACCATTTTCATTTATAAGGTGCCGAAAGGAGCCAGGTTTAATTGTTTGCAACACACAAAGGTTCGGAACAATTAACGTCATGACGATTAGCACGGTAATTTAATAAACTGTTAATTTTAATTATTCAATTCGCTTAGTAAACAAGTTGATTCACAGCGTTCTAACTGTCTTCTCCACGTTGCGTATATTAATATGAATTTCACTTTTAAATTAAGGTTTAAAATAGCCTCGACGTTGTTGTATACCAAATTGTATAACTGTGAATATTTTTGCTCTTCGCGTAAAAAAGCCGCCTCGGTTACCTACCCCGGGCGTCTTATTTACACTAAAAATATGGATAGCGGTTCCTTTTAGCCAATAAAAAATCACTTGACGCCGATTACAGCATCTTTCTTCACAATTTCTTTAAAAATTATATAGAAACTTGCAAAAAAACACAATAAATAACGTAATAATTCGGTTAAATAAGTGTCTTTATTTAAAGATTAGCGCATCACCAATTCATCATAAATAAACTGGTTTGCTATCTCAATAATCAATTGAAAAAAAGGTAACCAAACGCACTTTCTTTACGTATAACAAGGCTGTGATTCAACTGGCCCCCGTATAGATTTGAATCTATATAACAAAGGCAAAAAACTACATGATTAAGTCGATGAATGGAAGACAAAGAAAAAGGATTTTAAATATTATCAGGTGCCGTAAAAACGTGAAGGTTCTAAAGCTAATCAGATCCGAAAAAGTGAAGGTGGATAATATACAACGAGAGGTAAAAACTACGATGGACCCGGAGTTTATACATTATTTTCAGGATGGGGTAAAAGTGCTTGAAGGGTTTACCAAACACCAGGTAATTAAAATTGAATTGGAGGCGTTATTGTCATTAATTGACAAAGCACGCATTGAGATAGATGATTACCACAGGCAGCTGGATATTTTGCTGGGCAAACTCAATACGAGCAGTTTAAATAAAAAACCGCTTTAGTCCGACTCTTGCATGGCCAGGGTTTTGTGCAACAGGCCGACTACCTCCAGCGGCTTTATTTGCTTCATGCAAATATTGTCGGCGCATTGCAGTTTGCCGCATCCTGTATTCCAATCGCAGCTCACCGTTTTTTTAACAAGCGATACTTGGCCCTGGTAAAAACTAAACGGTTTCCATACCTGGCTGTTTACCGTACCGCTGAATAAAACAATCACTTTTTTCTTCAATAAAGCAGCTATATGTGTAAAGCCCGAATCAAGGCCTAAAAACAATGAACACTGTTTTACCACGTAAATAGACTCCAGCAGTGAGTACCGGCCAATACATGACACAACGTTTGGTATGTTTTTTATTACCGTATGCTCTTCATCGCTCACATCCTGCACCGTTCCAAGTACATAAACCGGTATTACTGCAGATATATCACGTATAGTTTTTATAAAGTTGCTTAACGGCCACCTGCGCGCCTGGGCGCCTGCCCCTAAATGGACAATTATAAAATTCGCCGGGAAAACTTCACTATTAACTGCTTTGTAAGGCATTAAATCGGCACTCCAAAACTGGGAGTGATCGGGCAAAGGCAATTTGAGGTAATCAAAAAGTGGGTTAATTAAACCAGTAATATGCGCTTCATGCTCATACGGTAACGCAACATTCAATAACGCCCCGCCACCGCCGACATCGTAACCGGCAAACAGTTGATGATTTGTAAAAAGCTTAATAAAAATATTATTGCGCAGGTCGCCCCTTACGTCGAAAATCAAATCGGCCGACACTTGCCGGAGTTGTTTTATAAAATGCCAATACGATATTTTTTTACCCCGCGCAAAATAAGGCGCGTCGGCGATGGACACCTGATCAATAAAGTCGAGTTGGCTGGCAATTGCAAAATTCTGGCTGCTTACCACCAGGTGAACCTGGTAGTTTGATATACTTTTAAGCGTTTTAATAGCGGGCAGCATTAAAAACAGATCGCCAATATGGGCAAACTGCACAATGGTTATTTGACTGATAGGACGTGTGGGCGCATGTTTTAACCTTCGGCCCAAAACAAAATCAAGTGCCTTATCTATCAACTTTACTTTGTTAATGGCTGTTGATGATGTATTAGGATAAAACCGGTATTTTACTTTTTTCATGTACTGCAGTGTAAAAAGATAATCTTTTACTGATATCGCTATTGACTGTTCTTCAGCTTATGGCTGGGCACGTTCTGATTAGTTCCTGCACAATCACTAATCAAAAAGATCGTCAACCGCTTTGCAAAAAATGTGTCCGATAAGGATATGCATTTCCTGGATACGTGCTGTTACATCAGATGGCACAACGATGTTTAGGTCGCAGACGCTATTCATTTTACCGCCATCGCGCCCAGAAAGCCCCAATGTATTGCAGTTTAAATTTCGGGCCGAATTAAACGCTTTCAGAATACCCTCGCTGTTGCCGCTTGTGGAGATACCCACAAAAAGATCACCCGGCTTGGCAAAAGCTTCTAACTGACGCGAAAAAACCTGGTCGTAGCCATAGTCATTGGCGATAGCGGTAATTGCAGATGTATCAGTTGTGAGCGCCAAACCTGGTAATGGCAGCCGCTCTTTTAAAAACCGGCCGGTAAGTTCGGCGGCAATATGTTGCGCATCAGCAGCGCTTCCGCCGTTACCGGCTAAAAAAATCCGTCCGCCGTTTTTGATGGTTGTCGCAAATAAATCGCAGCCTGCTTCAATATCATTTATAAGCGTAGCGGCTAATTTTTGTATAGTGCATAGGTGTGCCTCAAGTTCTTCGGAAACCATGTGAATAAGTTTAAAGTGAGAAGTAATTGGAAAGAATTGTGTGAAGCTTAAGCGGGTACCGCTTTACTTTCTTCGGCAGCCAGGTGACCGCAAATCTCATCGATAGTGGTAGTTGCACTACCCAAATGTTTTATAACAATGGCGGCGGCGTGGTTTGCCAATGTGCAGGCATCTTCAAGGGCCATATCAAGGGCTAAAAAATACGCCATTGTTGCCAGTACAGTGTCGCCGGCACCTGTAACATCAAACACTTCAGTTGCTTTTACAGGCAATTCAACATGGTTGTATTTATCTAATATCACCATGCCTTGTTCAGATAGTGTTACCACTAAGTTTTCGGCACCGGTTTGTTCAAATATAACTCCGGCCGCATGCTTCAAGTGATCAACGGTGTTAATGTGATCCATTTTTGCTGCTTCGGCCAACTCTTTGCGGTTTGGCTTGATAACCGACGCACCTTTGTACTTTTTATAGTCGGCGCCTTTGGGGTCGACCAATACTTTTTTGCCGGCGCGTTTGGCCGCCTTCATCAATCGCTGCGTCAGCTCGGGAGAAAACAGCCCTTTGTTATAATCTGAAAAGATAACAATATCGGCGGTTTCAAAAAACCGAACAACCTTATTGTAAAGCGACTTTTCAATCGACCCGGATAATTTATTAACAACCTCTTTATCAAGCCGCAACATTTGGTGGCTACCAACCAACACCCGGCTTTTAACCGTTGTAGCTCGTGCGGGGTCTTTGATAATTGATTGACTTCCCGCACCTTCTATCACCAACAGATCCATTAATTTGCCGCCCATTGTATCGTTGCCTATCACGCCGGCTACATGCACATTGGCGCCAAGCGAAACAAGGTTTTTTAATACGTTGCCCGCGCCACCCAAAGTTGTAGATTCATGGCTGATACTAACTACAGGCACAGGCGCCTCCGGCGATAGTCTGCTGGCCGCGCCCCATATATAATGGTCAACCATTAAATCGCCAATGAGCAAAATATTGGGTTTGCGGCCCGTTAATTTCAGGTATTGAACTTTATCTGTTAACATGTTTTTCAAATTTGAGGTTTTATTAATAGGCATTTTCTTCGCCCTTAAACACATTAAGAATTGTCATGAAAATGATTTTGATATCAAGCCACATAGACCAATGTTCCAGGTACCAAACATCGTATTCAACCCTTTTTTGCATCAAATTTGGATCCTTGGTTTCGCCGCGGTAACCGTTTACCTGTGCCCAACCAGTAATACCTGATTTTAAGAAATGCCTAACCATGTACTGGCTGATGAACTGGCTATACTCTTTAGTCATATTTAACGGATGCGGCCTTGGCCCAATCACGCTCATATCGCCCAGGAAAACATTAAAAAACTGGGGAAGTTCATCGAGGCTTGTCCGGCGCAAAAATGCGCCTATTTTGGTTATGCGATCATCATCTTTGGTTGCCTGCCTGTCAGTATCATTGTTAACTTTCATACTCCTGAATTTGTAGCAAAGGAAAGATTTATTGTCTTTGCCTGTCCTCAACTGTTTAAACAGTACTGGTCCGGGGCTTTGCAACTTTATCAGGATAGCAATGATGGGATAGAGCCAACTGAGCACAAACAAAATCACCAATGAACTGAAAGCGATGTCGAATATCCGTTTCTTAAACCGGTTTTCTATCTCTTCCAATGGTTCACGGCGATTGCTGAGGACAGTAAAATCGCCCAGGTAACTCAATTGCAAATCGCCGGAAAAAGAAGTTGAAATATCGGGCACCAGTTTTAACCGCAAACAATGCTTATCTGCTTCGCGCTGCAGGCGGTCAAACTCACTTATCCTGTTTGCCGATAGCGACACGTAAACATCCTTAATACCCTTTTTTGATGCAGCGGAAATCTGCTCTTTAACCGCCGGTAAAATATTACCCGATCCATCCAGGAACGAATTGTTTTCTTTATCTAAAAAGCCTTCAAAGTTAAAATGCGCATCGCTGTTCTGGAAATAACCCGCAAGGCGCAAACCCATCGAATTTAAGCCTATTACGGCTACCGGCCTGGCAATTTTATAATGTTTTTTAAGATTTTTTTCAAAAGCAGAACCTACAACCCGGCTCAGAATGAGTCCCGAAAATACGATAAAGTAATAGCTAAGCAACAACCCGGCGGATAAGTGATGGGCCGAAAACTGGACATACGAAAGAAAAAGCAAAGTATACAAAATAAAGCTTTTGATGGTTATCCTATATATATCCTCCGTTTTATGTTTAGCCTTACCAGTATATAAACCAAATGCCAGGGCGGCAAGCAGCCATAAGTAATTTGCAACAACCTGGGTACCTACATCGCCAATGCTTTTGGGATATAAAATGTAGTTAAAAAAAACAAAAGATAAATTCAGAATTGCAACGTCGATAACCGACATTATAAAGTAGATGACGTATAAGTAACGTGTTTTCATAGTGGATAAGATTATTTAAATAATAATTTAGTTATTTAAAGCCTCCTGCATTGCGCACATCCAGTTGGTTATAAATTCTTTATCATAAAATTACGAAGCTGCGCCGACAAAAAAGTTGCCGGCGCAAGGGTTGATACGATATTGTGTAATACTGTGTAACCATAGAGCTAAGTGTAACTTTTATACGGGCTGCTGTTTAAACGCATTTATTGTTTGCCTGCCAATGCTGTTGTAATAAAAGCCACAATCGGCCATTTTTTGAAGATCGTATAGGTTACGACCATCAAAAATGGTATTTTCTTTAAGTTTCGATTTTATCAATTCAAAATCGGGGTTCCGGAACGTGCTCCATTCGGTTAAAATGAGTAAGGCGTCGGCACCAGAAAGTGCTTCATACGGATCATTCGAATACTGAATGCTATCACCCAACAGGTACTTCACATTATTAATCGCCTCAGGGTCAAAAGCTACAACAGTAGCGCCAGCTTTTAACAATTCGTCGATGACATACAGGGCCGGTGCTTCACGGATATCATCGGTCTCGGGTTTAAAGGCAAGGCCCCATAAGGCGAATTTTTTGTCTTTTAAATCGCCGTTGTAGTATTTTTTTAATTTTTCAACCAATACTTTCTTCTGTATCTCGTTTACCTTCATTACCGAATTCAGGATCCTGAAATCATATTCGTTTTCTTCGGCTGATTTTGCCAGTGCATGAACATCTTTAGGGAAACAGCTACCACCGTACCCTATTCCCGGAAAAAGGAAACGCTTGCCAATCCGTTCGTCTGATCCTACCCCCAGCCTAACCATGTCAACATCGGCGCCAACAAGCTCGCATAAATTGGCTATCTCGTTCATAAAAGAAATTTTAGTGGCCAAAAACGAGTTGGCAGCATACTTGGTAAGCTCGGATGACCGCTCATCCATAAAAATAATGGGGTTACCCTGCCTAACGTATGGCGCATAAAGATCGGCCATTAGTTTGCGGGCACGTTCATCTGTTGTGCCAACCACTACACGGTCGGGCTTCATAAAGTCTTCCACAGCAACACCTTCGCGCAAAAATTCAGGGTTCGATACTACCGCTACCTCTACATCGGTATATTTTTCAAAAACAGCCTTCACTTTGTCGGCAGTCCCCACAGGCACAGTTGATTTTGTGACGATAACCTTATAAGAACTGATAAGGCAGGCGATATCTTTAGCAGCCCCCAGCACATAGCTCAAATCTGCAGACCCGTCGCCGCCGGGAGGCGTAGGCAATGCCAGGAAAATGATTTTAGCATCTTCTATGGCGCTTGCTAAATCCGTAGTAAATGATAACCGCTCCTGAATAATGTTCCGGTGAAACAATTGTTCAAGGCCAGGCTCGTAAATCGGCAGCTGGCCTTGCTGCATCATTTTCACTTTTTGCTCGTTAATATCAACACAGGTAACATGGTTACCGGTTTCCGACAGGCAGGTGCCTGTTACCAGGCCTACATAGCCTGTTCCGATGATTGCAATTTTCATAAAACGTTTTGTGATTATGTTATTAAATGTTAATTGAGGCGTTGTTTAGCGGCGACGAGCGTGCCGGCCCGTACTCACCATAAATTTTTCGCGGGCTGTAATTATGGATAAGTAGTACCTGATGTAAAAAACAATCAGTTTTTGTGTTAAATGCATGTCCTTGCCTTTAGTTAGTATAAGTTTAATACTTTTAACAGGAGGCCGCAGGTCATATATAAGTTTTAAAATTGGTTTTAACTTATCACCTCCCGGAGGCTTGTTAAAACCGGCCTGCCCCCCTCCTACGCGTTTGGCCTTCTTTATCAGGTCGGCTATGGTGTGCCTTGCGGGGTGATTTACCACAACGTCATCTGCATATTTAATTTTAAAACCCGCATCGCGTGCCCTTATCGACCACTCATAATCGCCACCAGACATCAGGTCTTCTTTAAATAAACCTACTTTGTCAAATACAAACCTGTAACTAAACATATTTCCGGTTACAGCGGTACCATCCTGGTTAACATACAAGTCCTGGTTAAAAGCATAAACCTTTTCATATAATTCCGCTTCGGTAAGCTTTTTTGAATGATAGTAAAGATTTATCCTACCTGCAAGCCTTGCACATTCGGCATCGGCTTCCATAAATTTTACAGCATTGGCAATCCAGTCTTTATCGGGGATACAATCCGAATCGGTAAAGGCCAGGATCTCACCAGCCGACAGTGCAATCCCGGTATTTCGCGCAGCGTATGACCCCGGCTTACCTTCCGTTACTATTTTACAGTTGGCCGGTAAAAAGTAGTCGGCCGGGAGCCTGTCTGATGTGTAATTATTTACAATAATGATTTCAAAAAATGCCGGATCATAGCTTTGTTGGTTTAACGCGTTGATGCATAAAGACAGTCGGTTCCAATCCTTATAGGTTGGTACAACTACAGATACGAACTTGTTATTCATTATGGCAGATTGTATTAAGAGTGATGAGTTTTAAGTTGTAAGGCAATACGTTTCAATAACATCCTGCCTGTTTGCCTAAATTTCTTGCTCCATTTTACGCGGGGCCTATGTCGGCGGATAACGGCGCGCGCGTAAGCCGGAATTTGGGGGTACATTCTCATAGCTTCCGAATAGATGTAATCATCTATGGTTTGCACCAGTGTTGGCGTAAGCCTGCCCCTTGCAGCAAGATATTTTTTGATATTGATCCGGAGGTTCACCCGGTTATCGAAGATCCGCTTAAGCTTTTGACTGTCTTTGCTTTTTGACACCGAATTGCCCGAAAAATGCACGATAGTGCTGAATGATTTGTCGGCAACAACTTTCGCATTGTTTTTCAGCAGCCTGAAAAGCAAGTCGTATTCCTGTGATGATGTTTGCGCTTCGTCCCAACCGTTTACCTGGGTTAGCGTTGCTTTACGCCAAAGATTAGAGCTTGTAATGCCGAGGTTTGAAGTGATCAATCCACGCCATACATTTTCGTCGGCATGCCTTAATATTTCTTTGATTTTGCCGTCAATGTTATACCGGAGTATACAGCCGCCTGCTATAACATCAGCATTGTTTCCTATGGCTCTTGTAAGTTGTTGCGATAATTTATCTTTCAGCAATTCGTCATCGGCATCCAGGAATTGGATCCACTCGCCATGGGCGGCTTTTAGTCCGGTATTTCGTGCCGCGGGTGCGCCGGGCTTAAGTTCATTATAAATGGATATTTTTTGAGGAAATTGCGCCCGGTAGCCTTCGAGCAATTGCATGGTATTATCGGTCGAATTGTTGTTTACCAGTATCAATTCTGTATCCTGGTAACTTTGATTCAACACGCTCTGGATAGCCCGATAGAGATGATCTTCGCAATTAAAGCAGGGGATGATAACCGAAATCATTTTTATGAGGTAAATTATTTACGGTTTAACAGCGTTTTAACGAGTGATTTTAACATGTTGCCCATCATCAGGTAAATCACCGTTGAATAAACCAGGCAAATTACTACGCCTGTAATGATGTAATTGCAGCCCATGAGGTTGAAAAGAAATGCGATGACAGCGCAAATTGCAGATGCAGCAAGCGGTGGCCTGAGTTCGGCAAAGAATTCTTTGAGTGTTATTTTTACCGGGATGATATAGTTAAAAGTGTACTGGGCTACAACAACTACAACAATTTTATTAAGTAAAATTGCCCATGATGCGCCAAGAATACCATAATAGTAAATACCTACGGCAAGCGAGGGTACAAAAATAGCCGCTTTTAAAATTTGTTGCCGCATTTCAAGGCCCGGCCTGCCAAGCCCCCGCAGTAACGATGTGTTCCCGCTCACCAAAATGTGGAACATTACACTTACAGCAAGTATTTGCAAAGGCACTATGGTACCCTTCCACTTTGCACCGAATACGCTTAAAATAAAAGGCCCTCCTTCGGCAACAAAAAAAATCATTACCGGGAAAACGAACAGGCAATTAAATAACACTACTTTTAGGTAATAGCGCTTTAAAGAAACCATATCGTTTTGCTTTTTTCCGTATATGGGGTACATTACATTGTTAATAACGGCCATTAACCGCCCGCGGAATGTATCTGTAAGTATAAAAGCAAGTGTATACACACCCAATGGTGTAGCTCCCAGTAATTTACCTATCAAAAGGTAATCAATATTGTTATACAGGTAATTTAAAATATTTGACCCTGTAGTGTATATGCCAAAGCCAAATACCTCTTTAAATGCCTCTTTTTCAAAAACAAGCCTGGGTTTCCACCCGGTAGCTTTAAAGTACATGGGCATTTCAAAAAACACATTGCCTACCGTATTAAAAACCAAAGCCCATACACCTGCCCCTGCAAAAGCCATAATAACCGCGATGACGCCAACTACAATATTTGAGGTATTATCTATAAAGGCGAGTTTTTTAAAGTTCATGAGCCGGGTTAGCTGCGCTTTATGTACCAGGTTAACCGGGCTAAACAGGATGCCTATACTCAAAACCGGGATTATGGATTGTAAAACCGGCTTGCCATAAAACCATGCTGCCAATGGCCCAATGCCAATGCTCATGATCACGAACAATAAAACAGACCACGCTACGCCAGTCCAAAAAGCGGTATGAAAATGCTCGTTACGTAATTGACTGTCTTTACGCTGAACCAGCGCAGCACCCACGCCGAGGTCATTTAATACCTGTACAAAACCAGTAAACACGGTAGCCATGCCTACAACGCCAAACTCGGCCGGAAAAAGCAGCTTGGCCAATACAAGCTTTAATATAAAATTGAATGATTGATTGATAACGAGCTGGATAAGGTTCCAGAATATTCCGGAAGCAACAAGCTTCTTATCCGTGCCCTCAGGCGTTCGGGTAACTACAGTATCCATATATTAACGGGGGAGATTAAATTAAAAGGGAAAGCTTCTGCTAAACTGTTATAATAAAACGGGCGCTCTATCAGCCTCAAAAAAATGCAGCTGGTTTGGAACTAATTGCTGATAAAGTTGCAGGTGATTATTGATATAGCTGCCCGATGAAAATTTTTCGGCCTGTTTACGGCAGTTTTCTCTTTTTATAGCTATCTGCTTTTTGTCGTCCACAATTTGTTTTATAATAGCAGATAACGCTCCGGTTCCGGGGGTAAACATCCACGATGTATCGGCGCTGTATAATTCTTTTAACCCGCCCGTATCTGCCTGGCAAACAGGAACCGAATATGATAATGATTCGATAACCGTGCGGCCAAAAGGTTCATTCCAAAGCGACGGTACTATCAGCACATCAATTCGCCGGTAAAAATCTTCGGGCTTTACTACATTCAAAAATTCGTGGTCAATTCCTTTTAAGATAATTTGCATATCAGCAGTAAACTTCCCGTCTCCTCTCCCTGCAAACAACACCTTAATTTTTGATTTATAATTACTGTTAAGCGCAGCAAGTTCTTTGGCTAAATATCCCACACCTTTGTCGTCAGCTATTCGTCCTATATATCCAAAGCAGATGGTTTCCGCGGGCTGTTTAACATAACCGGCACCATCAGTCAAGCTAACCCCGTTGTAAATGACACTGGCTTTTTGACGATTGGTGAGGATGGGTGTATGTTTATCAAGTATATAATTACTTATCCCCACAATGTGGTCGGGCAGCTTAACAAACCTGCTTTTTAAGCTATGTGTAACCTTGCAGGGCAGGCAAAGTTTTTGACAATTACCGCCATTATACAAACTACACTTATGGCACAGTAAATAATAATCGCGGGTGGTATGCACCAGCGGTACATTGTAACTTTTGGCAGCAACCCAGATAAACGGCGAAAATCCCTGGATGGTGTTGGTATGAATGATATCCGGCTTTATTCTATTAAGCAAGCCTTTTATGGTGGAATGATAAAAAACGTTGCAGGAATCAATTAAATGCCACACTACTTTTAAAGCCGCAGATACATCACCGGTTCCGCCACAGATTGAAAAGATGTTTCGCTGCTTTAAACTTATTACTATTACATTATTAACCTTGTAAACTTTATTCGTTGGGCCGGTTACCAGTACGTAAACGCGGTTTCCGGCGTTCGATAAGCCTTCTGCCAGCATTTGCACCGAAATTTCGGCACCCCCAACAAACGATGGATAGTAAAAACTACTGATTAATAAAATAGTCATGCGGTAACTTTTAAAGGGGTTGGGCCGGGATAAAATTCGGCAGATACGCCCTTATTTTCCAGGTATTTACCAATTACGTATGCCCTTATCTTCTCCACAAAGCGATGTTCGTCAAATGACTCGGCATGTTTACGTATAAACTGAGAATCAAAATCCAGCCCGTCAAGCTTTTTAATCGCGCTTTTAAGATCGTCTTTTGTTTGTTTGTCAAAAAATATGGCGGTTGCTTTAAGCGCGTTGTTTGTGTATGGGATCATTGTATCCAATACGCCACCTTTGCCATAGGCTATTACCGGCCTGCCAGATGCATTGGCCTCCAGCGGGGTAATTCCATAATCTTCCAGTTGAGGAAAAATAAAGGCGATGCAATTAGCATATAACCGGGCTAAATCTTCGGCACCCAATCCGCTTAAAAAGGTGATGTTTTTGCCGGCAATTTGCTTTAATTCTTTTTCTCTCGATCCCCGGCCAACGATTACAAGTTTTTTATCGGGCATTTCATTGAATGCATCAATTACCAGGTCTACTTTTTTATATGATTCAAAACGGGATACTACCAGGTAGTAATCGCCAACAGAACTGGCTACGTAAAAATTTTTACACTTTACCGGTGGATTGATCACTGTGATCTCCCTCGCCGGCTGGTAGGCTGTATGAATACGTTTTACAACTTCCCTTGCATTGGTAACAAACCAATCCGTTCTTTGCGCTGCTTTTAAATCGATGCTTTTTAAGGTAGCTATTATCTTTGATAAGATCTGTTTTTTTAAGGCTCCGGCCGACTGTACGCTTTCATAGGATTCTGAGCTCCAAACCAACCTGAACGGATTATGGCAGTAGGTTATAACCAATGCATCGGGCGAAACTTTAACGTATTTGGCACAGTGTGTTGTTGATTGTAAAATAACATCATACTGTGTTAAATCCATCTGTTGCATAGCCATCACTCCTAACGGGAAGTAGTATCGTTTCATGGCCGCTTCGTTTTTAACCAACCGGCCAAACCAGCTTACCCTGATATCGAATGGTTTAAACTCGGGATAAGTGTTTTCGGCATCATAGGCAAGTGTATAAACAGGCGCCTCAGGAAATGCATAACAGAAGCTTAGCGCAACTTGTTCCGCACCGCCTTTGCGTACAAGGTCATCGTGTACAATGGCAATTTTCATATCGTAAATTTTTAATTAATTAAAAATAAAGGGGTTATATGCGTGGTAACCATTATGCCTTCCAGGCAATACCCAATGTTGGATGGCTAATAGTTTTATAAACTGTTGATTCTGATCTATTTTCTTTTTTTTTAAACACTGACCATATCGCGGCAGTAGCTGATGGCACCGAGCCAGGTTCAAAAAAAGCGGCATTATCGCCAACAAGCTGTCTGAAAACTTTAGTATCTGAAAGCACTAGTATACAAAATGATTCCTGTGCCTTAATAATAGTAAGCCTTGAGATCTCGGTAAGCGAACAGTTGATAAAACCCCTTGCCTTTAGGTACAAATAATCAAGCAATTCATCATTATTACAAACCACAACTGTTACATTTTTTGACTTTACCTGTTGCTCAAGTTCAACAACCTCGTTCTCATTGCTCACAGCGATGATTAGTTTGGCACGTCTTAATGTAGCCGATGCAAAAGCATCCAGTATAACCCATAAATTTGCCCGCTGATCGGGTGTGTTCCTAAGCAGGAAAAAGTTTTCTTTTTCGTCGGTTAAGCTTTCATAATCGGATCGTTGTGTATGGATATCCGGATTTTTATAGGCGACAGAAATCCTAAAGCCCAACGTTTTGCGTTTGCCATATCGAATGATAGCATTTATATCCGCTAGTTCGCTCACAAAAAAAGTGAAAGCGTTCTTTATTCGTTTTAGGTATTTGTCGCTGCCCATTTGTAATATTTTTAGGAGTAAATTGTATTCACATTGGTAGCATTATTTTGTAATCGCTTCTTTAAACCCCGTATAGGCGTCTTTTTTTTGGTAGTTGCCCTGGGCATCCTTAGATAACAATCCGTAACAGGCTTCGTCGGGGTAGCGCTGTTTTAAGGCTGGTTGGTCAAACAGTTCATAAACAAAAAAACCTTTTATAATACCCTGCTGTCTAAGCTTCATTATATTCCTGGTTATATAATCATTTTGCGTTGCCAGGTCGGCCCGGGTTGTACCTCTGAAATAGTTAAACTCGGTTATCCATATTGGCTTATTAAACCGTGTGGTTATGGCGGTCAGTACATCTGCATATGGTTGTTTCTGATGGGATATATCGCCCATATTGGAGTACCAGTGGCAGCCGATAATATCATAGTTTACATTATACTCTTTTAAAAGCTGCAGGTAATAAAAGTGAGTATAACTTACCGAAAGTGTTACCAATATACCGGGCTTAGCTGCCTTTAGGCCATCAATAAAACCCTTTATACCGTTTATGAAGCGGGATGCTTTCATGGTATCATATTCCATGTGCTTTCCGTTTTTATCGCCGCGGTACCTTATTTTATTGTCGCCTTCGTTGTTAATCTCAACAACCGATAATAAACTGCCATATTTATCTCCAAAGTTTTTCCCCTGGCGGAAACCTTTATAATAAACGCCGGATACAGCGGTGTCTTTAAGTCCGCTTTGCATTAATGCAGGCAGGGGTGCTATATTTTTTTCTTTTAACCTGGCAAGCAGTTGTAAAAAAGCGCCTTCTTTTTTTGCCTTACCATCAGCATCCAGTAAAACATCAAAACGGTAACTTTTTACACCCAGATCTGTTAAGGCAGCTATCTGTTGGTCCAGGTTATCGTTGTAATCGCGTTGTGTTAACGGATGCCCGTTTATCCCCCAAACAAATTCTTTGCGTTGCGCCTTTGCCGTTGATAAGCCCGCTGTTAAAACCAGGGTGCCAATCAATAAAAAAGCCTTCTTAAGCATGTTGACGGTATTTATTATGCAGCAGCTTGGGTTCGTCGTCAGCAATAAGCCAATTTCTGTATTCAGGAACGTCAGTCATCTTTTTGAGTACGAAGCCCATCGCGATAAAAATCCACAAAGAAGGATAGGCAAACTCAGGCACAGATACCATCATAATAAAATACACAATAAGCAAACCAACGCTGTAACATGTTGATAGTATAGGTACTTTAATGCCAAGCCATATGTTGCGCAACACAAACCAGGTAAAAATCAAAAAGCCAATAATTCCGTTATTAGGCAACAAAGTCGAAAAGAAATCTGTTGACCTCACATAGCCAAACCCAATCCCGAATGCCTGGCTAAAACCATTAAGCCCCGACCAAAATTCCATCTGATCGATAAAGCTTTTGCCCCTGTCCCTTGACGACACACTGGTTCCTCCTATTTTGCCGCCGAATACAAAATTGTATAAACTATCTGCCAGGTGCTGAAACGCGTTTAGCTGAAATACAAGGCACAAAATAACTACGGCTATGGCCAGGTAATACAAAATTTGGAACTGCCGCTTATAAATAAACCAATAACACATAAACAGTATGATGAAGAAATAAGCGGTAGTTGAAAACGTGAGCAAAAGGCAACCTAAAAGCAGGTACATATCAAAGCGCCTTTTAAGGGCAAATGTTACCACCCAAAATGGAAAGACCACGAATACAAACATGGACGGTTCGCCGGTATATCCTTTCAGGCGCATCAAACTTAAGCCGCCAAGGTTGAATGTTTGAAACAGCGAAGCAGACCTATCCTCATAACCAACAGTTCTGTTTACCATAAAATCGCCGTTGATGCCGGTTGCTACATAAAGTAAAAATTCATAAAGTGCGTAAAAGCAAAGCAACCGCAGCCCCCAATAGATGTAGTTGATTATAGATTCGGTTGAAAAGTATTTTACATAGCAATAAACTACAAACCCTGCAATAAGCGACAATGATTGTGTAATGTGGCTTGGCCTGTAAAACGTTACGGTATACTGCTGCCTGTTAATCAGCTTTAAATCACTGGTAAGCTTAAGGTTGGTTACCAGGTTTATAAACTGAGAACCGATGCTTAAAAGCAGTATTACGCAAAAGAAACCGGCAAGTTCCTGGTAAAACAATCGTTTCTCCTCTTTTAAAGGTGATAACGGGATAATAAAAAACAGCAAGCCGGCAAGCACCGTAATAATAGTAGTACCCGGAATTGAGGGCACAAGCACAAATGCCGTTATCGGAAAAAACAGCATTAATATATTTACATAGCGCTTTACAAAAGAGTTTTGCGCATCAAGCGAAAGAGGCACGGCCTGAACACTAACCATAAATATTTTCTGTTGTAAAATTGAATGTTTGATGAAATTAGTTGCCGTAACCTATGCCATAACTATAACCAAAATAGCCGGCTTTTGAAAAATTAACGTCGTTAATCACCAGGTACAGGTTATCAACGTTGTCTTTCGTTTTTATCTCGTTGATAATTTCTATCTGCGCTTTATTGGTGTAATTGTGCCTGCAAACGTACATGGTAAGGTCTACATGTTTTTGTATTACCAGGGCGTCAGATACTAATCCAACAGGCGAACTATCTATAATAACATAGTCAAATTCTGATCGCAGCACGTCTATCAAATCGCTCAGCTTGTTATTCAACAGCAGTTCACTGGCGTTGGTTACCACCGGGCCGGAAGGGACTATATAACAGTTTTCATTGATGTTACTCGGCTTAATAATATCGGCTATGCCGACGCCATCGAGCACATAATTTGAAAAGCCAACTTCGTTGCTGGTGCCAAGCATTTCTGATAACTTTGGCTTGCGCAAATCAAGTTCCATTAAAACCACGCGTTTGCCGGCCATAGCAAGCGTATTTCCCAGGTTTCGGGTTAAAAAAGTTTTCCCTTCGCCGTTCACGCTTGACGTTATCATAATAACCGCCGACTGTTTGTCTTCGAGTATATTACGGAGTTTGGTACGTAACGTGCGCAAACTTTCTATGACCTGTGACCGCAGGTATAAATCAGATTTCGATTTGCTTTTAAACGTTTCGTGGCCTATTTTCCCTATGATGGTTACGTCGGTATATTGTTCTATATCTCCTTCTGAACTTATTTTGCTCTCCATCATTTTTTTAGAGTTTACCACCCCGAAAGGAAACAAAAAGCCCAGGAAAACAGACATTAGATAGATAAGCGGCTTAATTGGCTTAGCCGGTTCCTTTGAACTTTTTGCACTATCAACCACCCTGGAATAAGGCATGCTTGCGGCTTTAGCCATTGATGTTTCTTCACGTTTTTGAAGCAGGTAAACATACAACTGTTGTTTAAGGTCCTGTTGGCGCGAAAAATCCATAATAGTGCGCTGCTTACCCGGCACACTTTTAATAAAGCTATTTAAAACATTATTTTGCCTGCTGATGCCATTGCTGTTAAGCTGCATTTCGGTTTCATAGCTATCAATACTCTGTAGCAGGTTACGGCGTACCAGGTGAATCTGCTGATCAATGTTAACAATGTTTGGATGGGTTTCGGTATAGGAAAGGCGTTCTTTTGCCCTTTCGTTCAGCAGGGTATTGTACTGGGCAAGGCTGGCTGCAAATGATGCGTTCTGGATATTTAACGAGCTTGGTATAACCTGCGTATTGTCGGGGTTACTAAGCCGTCTTTTAAGATCATTTATAATGGAAAGCTGTATTTTTTGCTGTTCGTACTTGTTGTTGTAATCGCTTGCATTATTAACCAACAGCTTTGATTGTTCATCAATGTCGGTAATGTTATTGGAGCTTCTGTAAGCCTGGTAGTTTTTTTCGATGCCGGTAAGTTCATTACCTACTACAGCAAGCCTGTCGTTTATAAAATTAATGGTGCTGTCAATAACACTCTTTTTGTTCTTGATATTATCCGCCAGGTATTGCTCCATCAGGGTTTGCAGTATCAACTCGCCTTTTTTCGAATCTGGATAATAAAATGTGAGCCCAACGGTTGTGGTGGCCTTATCTGTAAATTCCGCATCGTAATTTTTCAGCAAATTAGTTATGGCATCGTCTTCAGATACAATCTGGGTCGAATATTCATCCGGGACAATTGGTTTGCCGGCAACTTTTTGTACCACGATATCATATTGCGGCAGAATGACTTTTTGGCCAAAATAAACGTCGCGGCTAATTCCTTCATCGTCATTTTCCAGGTGTAGCTTATTCTTGGTGATCAGAGTAATTACGTATTCTCGTTTCCTGATAGAATCAACTTTGGTATTTACTATTTTGACATCAAAGGGCGCTTGATCATAAATTTCGGATGAGGTAAGCCCACTGCCCGAAAACAACCGAATATTCAAGTGCAGCTTTTGTACAACCTCTTTCATCAGGTTACGCGATCTGAGTACGTCGCCCTCATTCTTGATCACCTCTTCAACATTCAATGCAGATGTAGCCCCCGCATTGGCAAATGCCGATGACGCGTCATTGTTATTGGGCTGTTGCTGCAAAAGCAGGGTACTACTCACCAGGTATTGCTTGGTAGAATACTTGTTGTATAAATATGCCGACCCGACAAAAAAGACCAAGCCAAGCACAAATAAGTACCAATAATTTTTAAGCTGTAACAGAAAGTTTTTCGCGTACATATCAGTTAAATTAGTTTTAAATAGATTTTTTATTGCTACCTGAAACTTTACAGGTATCGTTTTCCTAAAACCACTGCTGTAAACAGGGTAGCCACAAGTGATAGGTATTTGATGAAGTTATTATCGTTATTAAGTACTTTGGTAGGCATTGGTTCAACATAAATCACGTCATTTTGCCTCAGGTAGAAATAAGGGGAATTAAGCGCGTCCTTTTTTGTAAGATCCAATTTCACTGTAAAGTCTTTATGATCTGGCGTTTTACGGATAAGCAGTACGTTAGTACGGCGCCCATAAATTGTTAAATCGCCGGCATAGCCAATAGCATCTAAAACAGAAACCTGTTCATTAGGTAAAACATACGACGCAGGATGATTTACCTCGCCTATCACCGTTACCTTGAAGTTAGAGAACCTTACATCCACCACAGGGTTATTAAAGTAATTAACCGCCTGCTTCCTGATCACATCACGGGCATCTACGGTTGTAAGGCCTGCTAAGTGTATTTTGCCAAGTACAGGCACCTCTACATCGCCATCTTTGTTCACCAGGTAGCCCGTTAGTGGATTTGCCGAACCGGATTGCGAACTGCTGCTGTTTACATAAATACCGTTCCGGCTGTTGATGCTTAAAGTTGCGGTGGGGTCGGTAGTATTAACGTTAATAGATAAAATATCGTCGGGCTGAATGATTGGATCGGCATATGCTGCGATAGATACAGGCACTGCCCTATTGGTTTCGGGAAGGTCCTGAAAATATCTCAATTTCTTCGTACTCCCGCATGATCCTAATACAAGGGGTAAACACATTGCTAAAATGTAAAGCACCGGAAAGCATGATCTTTTTTTCATGTCAGCTAAAAATGAATAAGTGGTTAATTAATTTTTCGTTTTGAATTGCGTCTTCGGCAAGAAGAGCCAAGACCCTATAAAAACTATGCAAGCTCCTGATGATGGTCATTTAAAACCGCCTGATTTGAGCAAATTTTAAAGCTTCGCCATTTCGCTTACAAGGCAATCATTTTTTGTTAAAATTATCAGCGTTGAAACATTATGGCGTTTATCCCACAATGTTTTCATCGAACTTTAACAAATATTGCCAAAATATTAATTAAAACACCTCCACTTTTATGGATGGTACCTTATTGTGCAACGTGTGAAATTGACTGTGAAAGTATATCCCAGCCTATTATTGTACCAGTAATTTCGAATAAAGTTTACCACTTAAAGCCGATGCATTAATAATATACATACCACGGCTTAGTTTATTATTAAGGCTGATAAATACGGCTGCCGAACCCGTTTGGTCGGTAATAAAACTTTCTGTTTGCAAAAGCTTGCCCGACATATTTGATATAGATAATACTACCTTTTCATTTTTAGCAAAGTTTGCCGCGTTTAAATAAAAACTGCTGCCCGAGTTAGGGTTTGGAAAAACAGCGATCTTCTTTTTCCCGGTTTCACGTACTTCGGTTTCCGCTAATGACGAGAATAACGATGGCTGCGCTGTCGATACTTTAAAAATCTCGAGCCCCGCCAACGCCAGGCGGTTGGCGGTTGGATTAAATTTGATAGTCAAAATGCCGTCGCTTACATTGGTTTCAAAATCTTTTACAATGGCGGCCCTGTAACCAACTTCGTTAAAAATATCGAAGTTTGACAACACCTGCTGATTTTCAATAGATGTGCTAAAAACGCGGGCGCCTGGTATGGTCCAATAATTTTCGACAAAATGCATGCGAACCGTGTAACTACCATTGGTGATAGGTATTTCATATCGTGTTTCGGCCAAATCTGCAGCGGCCGACAGGTAAGTTTGATATAGCGAATCAATATCAGATCCTGCTACATTTGATGGCGATACCTGCACATCTAATTTAACCGATCCTTTTCGGTAATTTTTATCTGTCTCATATAAATTATTGCCAATAGTTAAATTGACGTCCGAGCCGCCTTTAATGCGCTTCACCACACTTACAATATTTGTGCTGCTGTTGCCAACAGCATAAAGCGGAATCCTTAATGGCGACAACGCGCTGTTATAGTTCACCAGCAATGCCGCATTTTTTATCCCTACCGAGGTTGGCGTAAACTTTACGGTAAGGGTAGTTGTGCCTTGTGCTGCAAGACTAAAAGCTTTAAGGGCACTTACCGTAAATTCAGCTGCATTGGGCCCGGTAAGCTGAACGCTTTTGAGTGTTATGCCACCGTCGCTTGTACCATCGGGATAAGTAGCACCCTGGTTTTTTAGTGTAACGGTGGCTGTCGCGTTTGAACCTGTTAATACCGGCGCAAAGTTGACCGTACTATTAGGCACCGAAGCAAGATCAGCGTAATGAACAGACCCGGAATCGGGCTTGATATTTTCCACATAATACAAATTGTCCTGGTAATCGTAATTGGTATATGCCGTGCTCAGGTAGTCGCAATCCAGGATGTAGGCATTGGGTACAATATTGCCATTTGTATCCATCACTTTCAAAAACCTGATGCCTATGAGGCCGTTATAGTTTTTTGTCCTGTCAGAGTAGGACGACCCTATTTTTATGCCGAAGGCCCCGGTTGGGTTAAATGAACCCTGGGCGGGTAAATTGCTATTAGCAAGCCGTGGCAATACCGATTGGCCATCAAGATTATTATGGGTAAACAATGTTGTAACCGTAGATGACCCTTTGCTATAATATCTAAACGCTTCGACAGCCGAACAGCACCCGTGGTATGCGGCCATTTGATGAACGGTAACGGGGCGGCTTGGATCGGCCCTTACAAAATAAGCGGCATTTACTTCACTTGAATTTGGAACCCGGGTTGTGCCGTTAATATCACCATCATCGTGTGAATAGCCCGTTGTACTGGTAAGTCCAAAAGCATTAATAATCTGGTAAGCATATGGTTCGTTGGTACTTTCGCCGGCGCCCTGCCATATACCACGCAACATTACTTTCTTTAACGGAAAAATGCTGTCGTTGCTTGTTATCTTAAGTGTATCGTTAAACACTTTGAGCCGGGCAGCAGCATCTTTAGCCTTAAACTGAATAGTTACATCCGTATATGCTCCAGAGTTGACAGAAACCGGCAACGTCGCGGTAGTATCGCTGCCGACAGATGCTATTTTCCAGGCGCTGGTGTTGGAGAGTGTAAGGCCTGTAATTTTCAACTTTCCGGTTCCTTTATTATTAACACGCAGCTTTACCTTGTCATGGTTAGCATTGTAAGGGGTAGTATCGGGACTTGTTCGTCTCCATGGTATTTGTATCAGGGAGAAAACGAGGTTATCGTCAGCCGGAAAGAGGTCTTGATTTTTTAATACCATATAGGCTCCCGGTGATGGCTGAGATGATATACTGAAGGTGTAGGTATTTGATGCCTGGTTGTTGTTGGCATCCGCAGCTTTTATACTTAAGTTATAATTTCCTGCATTTGTAATCATGAACGGGCCGGTATAATTGGTAAATGCCGCATTATTTAACGAGTATTGAAAACTTTTCAACCCAGACCCGCCGGCATCGCTTGCTGTCAAAAACACCTGTACCTGGTCGTCATAAACTCCAGCCGATTTTAACGATCCGGCAAACCTGGCACTAACTATCGGTTTTATAGTATCGCTTGTTGCGGTGGCCGGAGTAATAGTTAAATAGTTCATTTTGGTATTTATACCGCCGTTAGCATCAATGGTAAGCTTGCCATCCGTTACCTGCACAGTGGCCATTCCCAACCGGTATTTTTGCGAGGAAGATGGCACAAAATCACTTATAGCAGGCAACCCTTCAACATTTATTTGATGGTCACTGTCGTAATAGCCATCGTCGCCGGCGCTTACTGTAACGGTGTATGTTCCGTTGGCCACACCATACTCCCATGCACCCAATTTTTGGTTATTTGTTGTAGCTTGCATTTGCACCAGGGAAAGCAACTTTGCATCGCCAGCACCGCTCCGGATGCGCATGTTTGCCTGCAAATCTACAGGTTGTTTGCTAGCCGGGTCAACCCATCCAAATTTTCGCGTAGCATCATACGGTAATCCAATATCACCGGTGTAACCGGAGGGTACCGGCGAGCCCAATGGTAAAAAATCGATATTTGCTGATGCCGGAGGTGGCGGCGCATTAAGATTGCTTATAGCAAAATCATCAAACGTGAAAGTAACAGGAGTGGTAGCATTACGATACGAGGTATAAATACCGGCAAAAGCATCATTATTGGTTAGGTCCATCCCTGTAATACTTAAAGCAGGCGATGTGTAACCAGCGCCTGCATTGTTGTAAGTAACGCCATCGGTTGAATAAAAGCCTTCTACGGTGTTGGCCGCCGAATCTATAATCAGCCTCAACCTCACAGTTTGGTTGTTAAGCCCACTGATAGCGGCCGTTATACGCTGGTCTGGATTACTGCTGCCACTTACCGTGCTCGATACATCATTCAACTCTTTTCTGAGTTCAACTTTGTTTCCGCTTACATCCAGTTTTACAAATGTTTTGTCATTTAAGCCGTACCAGATTCCGGCCTGTTGCGATGATGTACCATTAAAGGGATTAATTATCTTAACATCTATTTGCAGTTTTTTTACAGGTGCTACTTTTACCCCCAAAACATTTATCAAGTTGTTATTGGTAAGGTAATCTATCCCTTTGTTACTTACAATTTGCAGCGTACCGCCTGTTAGCGTAATTTTTGATTGCTCATATCCCGGCACCGCACTGTTTGACGGTACCCCATCGGCAGCCAGGCGGCTGCCCGAATAATTATTTACTGTGGTAAACCCGGTACCTGCATTGTTTTTATCGGCAATTGTACTATCAACCGGCGAGTTGAACGATAAACTGTAGGGTAGCGACACCTTCAATTTTGTACAAGGCAATGTACTTACCGGGCTGCATGTATCTGCCAAAAACACAGCAACTTTGTTCGTTGTAATGCTGCTTGCCTGCACACTGCCAACTAACATAAATGTCGGCAGCAGCCATATGCATTGCCGCACAAAATTCCGTTTTAACAAATTAGCAATCGCTTTCATAACAGGTTTTGATATTGTTTAAGTATAAAAATATAGCAAGGAGAAAAACACTTTGTATTACGCTGCAGAAGGGTTTTAATAACCGCTGTTTACTATAACCTTGGCATATTTATAACCCGAGGCATAATCAACCCTTACCAGGTAAAAGGTGTTGCTGGCTTTTGATAAGCCTTTAAACGCGGTATTAAATTCACCCACCTCATTGGCAGCCGTATTAACCGTTTCAATGGTTTTTCCCAGCATACTATATAGGTACAGAGAAAAAGCTTCGCGGGGCTTAAAATTTCTTAACCTCACGTAAATCCGGCCGTCGGTATTCGGATTGGGGTACACCTGCAATGTGTGCGCATCATTGTTCCGCTGATCGGCTTCCATTTCATAATCCGTTTTTACGGCAACCGAATCGCGTTTAAAATGATTATCGATGAGTACTTGTTTGGTTGTATCTTCGCGGCTGGTTACCCTCAAATGCGTTTTAAAGCTGCCATTTAATGCCGATGGGGACGAAACTTTAAAAGACAAAGCGCTGTTTTTTTTCAAAACCAACGGATGCTTTTTGTCGGGCAACGGTATGCCACTTATTTTAAACTTTTTGGCATCAGCGTCAACCAAACCAATATCTTTTATATTCAATACCCCATCGCCCCGGTTGCTTAGTGTTACCTCGTAAACCTGGTCGTCATAGTCGTTTTCTTTTGGTACCGGAACGGCAGATAATGCCAGCATCGGCTGGGCCTGCGCGTTTTCGGAAGCCCGTAACAAGGTGATCTGAGCAGTGAGGTTAGGGTTATCATTCCAGTTATATTCTATTACATACAGGTTGCCACTTAGGGTATCCTCCACCAGGTCGAGTGGGTTTCCGAAACCCGACATGCCAATAAGCCCGTTATTTGACGATCCGGAATTTACCTTAACAATATCATAAATATGGTCATCATTACCCGTATAAGTGGTTTTGGTCATTGATCCTGGCTGCATCACAATAATATCGCCGCCACCACTAAAACGGCAAACCAGCAGCTTGCCCTTTAGCGCACCATTAAAGTTGTTGCTTTTATATTCAATAGCACCATCGGGCGAATTATTGAGGCCGAAATTATAAGCCGGGCGATAGTTTACATCGGCAACAACCGAGGGTGAGTATAGCGGATTATCGGCATATCCCCTATTGATAACATATTCGCCCCTCAAAGGATTGGGGTGCCCATAGTAGCCAACCGGGAAGGCTGGATTTACCCGGAACAACCAGTCGTTTTGCACTTTTACGCCGGTTGTTGCTGGTATAACAGGGCCGTTGTACAGCGTACCATTTGGCCGGCGGGTGCCATTAACCGATGCCGGTGAGTTTCCGCCTCCGCCCGAGCCATTGGTGGGCAAATAAAGCTGGCCATTACTATGCCAAACCATATCATAGGCATTGCGCACGCCCGATGCATATATAGTTAACGGCGACAGGCTGCCATAAGGATTGTAGGTGCCATCGCTCATAACAGCCGATACTGCAGGAGCATTGTTGATTAATGACTGGTTTGCGGTTGTTTGCACATTTAATGGCAATACAAAGGTATTGAGTTTAGTAACATCAAGGCGCAAAACGGTACCGGATAACAGGCTTTCGTCGCGTTGCCAGTCATTATCATATGATCCAGCCGAACTATTGCTGCCCTGGCATATATACAAAGCCTGATCTGGCCCAAACGCCAGGCTGTTAACCATATGGTCGCGGGTGGACCGCGGCAATTTAGTTACCATCAGTTGTTCGGTTTGTAGGCTGTCGCCTTGCAGGCGGGAGATGTTGCCATCAAACGCAGGTGCGGTTGTTAAACCGGCCGACGAGTGCGATACCCAGGCTATTAGGTTTGACGCGGTAGACTGTGGATCAAATGTTATACCGATAGCCGACCTGTTACCATATTTATTTACAAGTGTATTGATGGTTTTGTTTAGCGTTAGGGTACCATCGGTATGGTTAATTAAAAAGCGTTCGATAACACCGTCGAGCCGTAAAGCGTATAGTTTTCCATCGGGGCCGATGGTGAGCGAACAGTACTTTTTGTTTTGAGTACTCGGAACAGCAACTTTAACAAACTGTGCATTCAGAATATTTGTCGAATCGATTTTTGCAGCATCCGTTGTAAATGTTGCCTCGTAAGGATTAAAAGCCGCACCGCTGTATGATTTAACACCAGACGTTATTACAAACTTATAAGCTGTATTTGGCGCCAGGCTTGATGAAGGCGAAAAACTGATGGCATCGCCACCACCTGTACCCTGTACTACCCCTGTTACAGGCGTAAATACCGAGTCTTCCTGCTTCAACAGTTGTACTGTGGTACTTGTTATGGTGCTGTTATCAACACCACCCTGGTAACCTGCAACAACCGGCACATGCAGGTTATTAGCGGCAATACTTACGGTGCTTAAGCTAACTTTTTTATCCCCATTGGCCGGGGTCGAAGATATCACATAAGGTCGCAAGGTATCAACAACACTGATTTGAACCGGAAAAGATACACTTGTAAAATTGGAGGCTGTAGCTGTAACGGTAGCTTTATAGGTACCCGCCGCAAGGTTTTTTGCTGCAGAATAATCAAATGATACCGCAGGCTGGGTCCCCGTTTTTGACGATGCAAAACTTAGCCAGCCGGTAGCGCCGGTTCCATACGCCGCACTTATGTTATATGACGAAGCCTGGTTGTTTGAACTCCCTAAAACATTTGTAAAACTTTGAGCTGTGGTGCTACCTTTTTTAATGATCAGGTTTTGCGCACTGGCTGACCAATATAAATATGGGTTAATGGAAACGGGTACAACAACCGCCGAATTAATTTTGGTATTGGTGCCACCATCTGCATTAATAGTCAAGCGTTCGTCGGTTACGGTAACCCTTTGCGTGGCTGATTTAAACCGGCCGATACTCCCCTGTTTTCCACTGGGAATAAACCGGTTAATGGCGTTTACGCCTTCAATGTTAATGGAATGCGCTTCGGCGGCGGCACCCACTAAACCATCCCCTACAGAAACAGAGACATCATAGCTGCCGTTGGGCACTTTCAATTCCCAATAGCCCTCCGTTTTTACACCGCTAAATGATCCGGTAATATCGTCGGCTTGCATATGCATCAATGTAGCCAGCAATATATCTTCGGGCGTGTTCCTATTTCGCCCGTTGGTTGTCAGGTTTAAAACAGTGCCGTCGCTCCTCTTTTTCCAGCCATATTCGTAACCGGTCATTTGATATTGGCCGCTCCTGGCGCCATATGGCTGCCCGTAATCCCTGATGTAGCTTAACGGCGGTACCGTTTGGGTATCTTGAAAATTAACTTTTATTGTTGCGGGCTGTAAGGGATCTATCACCGTCAGGCTTACCAGCATGGTATCAGGCCGGTAACCTGCTGCCGAACAAATGATGATGGATTGATAGTTGCCCGTCTCAACGTTTGTGTTAATAGCATCCGAGTTAAAAATCAACGTATCTGTAGTCGCCGAAGGCAGGGTAAGCCAGTTGGCGTTTGAATTACTTAAGGTAATTACAGGATGCCCCTGGTTGGGGATAATTACTGCTTGCTGTGGTATTATTTCGGCGCCTTTGATGGCTGTGAATTTTAAGGCTTTTGGTGAAAAAGCCAAGGTTTTTACCGTTGGCACAATATCGGTCAAACTAAAATCGTCAAAAGTGTAGGTAACCGGTGTTGTAGCGTTGCGGTGGCTTGCATAAATCCCGGCATACGCCGCGTTGCCCGTTAAACCCGTATTAGCTATATTTAAATACTTTGTAGTGTAATTTGTGCCCGTGCTGGTAAACTGCACACCATCTATTGAGTAAAAGCCTTCCGCGGTATTTGCCGTCGAATCTATAATCAGCCTTAAAATGACCGTTTTAGTGTTTAAACCGGTTATAGCTGCTGTAACGCGCTGGTCTGGGTTGGCATTGCCTGCGGCTGTACTGGTTACATCGTTCAGTTCTTTCCGTAGCTCTACCTTGTTGCCACTAATATCAAGTTTAATAAATGTTTTATCGTTAAGCCCGTACCAGATACCGGCCTGCTGAGATAGTGTTCCGTTATATGGATTGATGATCTTGACATCGATTTGTAGTTTATTTGCCGCGTTTACTTTTACCCCGAGTACGTTAAGCTGATTGTTATTGGCCTGGTAATCTATCCCTTTGTTGGTAACCACCTGGATACGGCCACCGGTGACTAATATTTTTGAAACTTCATAACCGGGCACATCCGGGTTAGATGGTGTGCCGTCTGCAGCCAGCCTTGTTCCCGAATAGTTATTCACTGTTGTAAACCCGGTACCGTTGCCCGCTTTATCAATGATGCTCCCGGCAACCGGCGAATTAAAAGATAAGCTAAATGGCAATGCAACTGTAACCGCGTTGCATGGTAGCGTGCTGATGTGGTTGCAGGTGTCAACCGTTTGATAAATCTCTGTCTTTGCTACCTCAACATTTTTAAAAGTAAAGCCAAATGATTGATTACTTAACAATAAAAAAACCAGAATAAATAAATATTTCTCCATAACCTAAAATTAATCCAACCACTAAAAACCGGAGATTACCACTTGTTCAGATTTCCTGGCGTTATTGATGACGGGGTTATACGATAGCGTGTTTATAATCTCATAACGGATTGATACAGCTTCGCTACTCTCACTTACAACCAGGTTGGGCGATTTAAACAGCAGGCGTGTTGATTACAAGTTTAGCGATTTTATGGCCTGCAAACTGTGGGCCGGTTCGCTTGTGAAAGTAATTGTGTAGCGCTGTGTATTAACCGCGAAAGTCAGCCCCGGCTTTTTAACATTTTGACGTTACTGCATTTATGGTAAGTGTGAAAATTACACAGGCTATGCAGCACTCTTTCACAAGATACTACACAACCCACCACATATGGTAACAGTATTTATCACTATAGTTTAACTTCGAATGAAAAATATATCTTAAAAATTTATCTATTACCCATCCAGAAACAAAAAGAGATATAAAGTTAATAATGAGTTAATTAAAAATAAACCTTAAACTACCTTATAAAATGAAACAAAATGAAAATAGAAATTGGATGGTGCTTTATACAAGGTCGCGGTGGGAAAAAAAAGTTGATCAATTGTTAAAAGATCAAAATTTTGAATCCTTTTGCCCACTTGTAAAAACACACCGCCGGTGGGTTGACCGGAACAAGTTAATTGAGGTACCGCTATTTCAATCATACCTGTTTGTGCAAGCCCGGGCGCACGAGCAAAGCAAAATTATGCAAACATCGGGAGTAATAAACTTTATAACCTACGGCGGCAAACCTGCGATTATTAACGACGCGGAAATTGACCGTATCCGGATGATTGTTAAACAGTACACCGATGTAGAAACGGTTTCGTTGGATCATATCAATGTTGGCGATAATGTAAAAGTGGTTAACGGCCCCCTCACTAATCACCAGGGCGAGATTGCGCGGTTGAAAGGCCGGTCGGTTGTGATGATCATCAACAACATCAATTGCGCTTTGACGGTAAAAATCGACCAGGCTAAATTATCGTTAGTTGATTAACATTCAAACATTAATCAATGCTATTGCTGGAACTTAAAAAAACAGCAAGTTTATTAGCCAAAATAACTATGACACTGAACAACATCGGAATATGGATAAGCATTATGGTCAAATAGTAGAACTGGTAGTACGCAAAAAAGAATTTAGTATTAGTGAGCTGGCACGTTTAACACATATGAACAGGCGCTCTGTTTATAATTGGTTTAATCAGAAGTATTTAAAGCAGGAGATAATACATCGGATAGGAACCATTATAAACCATGATTTTTCGGTTGAGTTCCCCGAATTATTCAGGCCGGCCGACTTTAATGTTGTGCCCGGGCAGGCAAGCCTGGACGATCTTCTTTTTTGGGAAGTGCCCAATACTTCGGCATGGAAAGATAAATATATAGATCTGCTGGAGAAATACAATTCGCTTTTAACGAGCAAGATAGAGAATAGTCAGTAATATTTTTTTTAATAGTAGTTTCAGTTAATTATGTCATGCTTTGCGAGAAAGCATGGCATTTCTTTTTTTTAACCCTTTATATACAAAAAAGCAGCACTCAATTGATGAATACTGCTCATTTACCAGGGATATAATTTTTACGGTACCAATATTTTCGACTCCCAAACAACGTTAACCTTTCTGTTTGCGGCATTGTGAAAAATTTGCTTTTCCTCCCTGCTATAAACGTTCATTATTATATTTTGGTCCCTATCTGTAGGTGTAATAAATATGTCCATATTATATTTGGTTTGGTACCTGAAATAATAAATGCCCGTGTTCGAATCCACATCATAAACGTTCATTTTATCCGGCGTGCCAAATGATATATGGCATTTACTTTCGCATTGTACGGTAAGCTTTCCGTAACCGTAATAGCTTTCGTCGTTTTTATCAAGCTTGCGGCAACCGGGCGCAATAAATAATGTAATTGCCATAAATACTCCGGCCACTTTTGCTATTGAAAACATCGGCGACCGGCGCTCATTTCCGGTCACTTTTGCTGCCGGAATGCTTTTTTTTAAGTTAATTTTTTTCATAATTCTCCTGTTTTATTTCGTAAAAGTAAAGCATTACAAAAGCAGAAAAACGGATGACCAGTAAAGTGTATACCACTTTGTGAAAATGTGTAGAGCATTGAACAGCAGGCATGAAACAGCCACAAAACAGGATCAGCATTCCTGTGCAACTGCATATAATGGTACCAGGTGGCTCGGTGCCCTGGTTACACAGCAGGTGATAACAAACAGTGAATTTCCGGGAAATTTAATGTGCAGATTATGAGCACGCTAATTACCCACTTTTATTGTTGTATAAACATACATTTGATAATAGTACAAGAAATTGTAGGTCCCTCCTTTAAAGCCATATCAAGATGCTTGAAAACATGAAAGAAATACTGATGATAGTTATTTTGGCCAACATCATTGTAATAGTGTACAATAGGCTGAAAAGAAATGTAAACTAATGCCAGCCATGCAAACGCTATGTGTAAAGTTATTGTTTTAGACGACGACAAAATTCAGCATTTTATAATAAAGAAAATGTTGGCCAAAAACGAGAAGTTTAACGACACAATATATACCGATAACGGCAAATCGGTACTGAACTTTCTTATTGACCATAAAAGGGAAGAATCAGTATTGCCGCAACTGTTATTTATCGACATCAACATGCCTGTTATGAACGGCTGGCGGTTTCTTGATCACCTGGCTTCAATTTACACCGATTTAAAACGGCCACCGCTTGTATACATCATCAGCTCATCCATTGACCCGCGCGACATTAAACGATCACATAAATACTCATTTATACAATCATACCTTATCAAACCAATATCATTTAAAACATTGGAAACCATTGTGAATAAAATTGAATAATGAAGCCTGGAATCCGCAAACACAGATTGTAACCTACCAACCCAATGTTTGCAACACTGCACTTTTACGTATTTATCGCAAGTATTTTACGTATTTATAACATATGGAATATTTTTTTTAGTACTTAAATTTATACGCTATTGTTAAAAACTTATATCCGTATAAAGGGTTTAACCGATTAGCTACTTTTAAATTACTTTGAAATTTTTTATACATATGGATAAACATTACGGTCAAATAGTTGAATACAGGGTAAGAAAAAACGGCTTCTGTATTAGTGATCTTGCACGGTGCACCAAAGTGAACAGAAGATCCATCTACAACTGGTTTAATCAAAAAAACCTCCGAAGCGATGTGATCTTAAAAATTGGCTTTGCCATAAGGCATGATTTTTCGCAGGAATTTCCCGAAATTTTTGAGAGCAGCGACTTTAAAGCCATATACAAGCTACCAGATTCGCCATTGCATGATACCAGGCTATTGGATTTACAGGAACACGAAAACTGGAAGAACAAATACCTTAACCTGCTCGAGAAATATAACGAGATGCTGTTAAAAGAAACCAACTTAGTTTAAAACCGGAAATGTACATCGTATCATGTCAACGATAAATTGACGGACAATCTTAAGTCCTAAGCCCTAAGTCCTATGCTCCAAAAATGAAAAAACGGAAAAACCAACTTTAGACTTTCGACTTAGTACTATTGACTTAACAGTAGTATGGTTTCATTTTTACCTATCTGCCCTCTACTCAAAGTAACGGCAATGCCGGTTTAAGAGCTTTTACCGCGCTTTGCCGCTCCAAAATCTTCCTTCAAATGCTGTTTTCCTGGCCAAATCCGGCCAGGCTGGCCGTCATTTTTAATTTTTTTTTAAATTTTTTTTTGTAACATTTTCAATACACAAAGATTGGCGTAACGCGCTGATCCTTACCCCTTTTAGGAATATAATTACAACCATAAATTTGTTCTTATCGCTTTAATTTTTGCGAATTTATTAATTATAAGAATAATTAATACAACATTTTCAATGAAATGGCCGTTAAAATGCAAACTATTAATTAAAATTAATTCTGCATGATTAAAAGAAATCACCAAACCGCAGCCACAATTTTGCTTGCTGCCGGACTTTTTTTAGCAGCCTGCTCAAAAAAAGAAGCCGTTGCTCCGGCAACACCAGCGTTAACAGACTCGCTGATCAGTCAATCATTTGCTACTACCAGCACAACAAAAATCAGTGTTACCGGCTCAACACTTAAGCTTGGTATTGTAGGCCATCCCATGGGCGATGCCCCTTATGTACAAACCCCCGCCACAACCCAAATCAAGTTGATTAAAGGCATGGGCATGACTTGGTACCGCGTCGGGTTCCAGACCACATCAGATGGGTCCATCACCGTTCCATGGCTATTTAATCCGTTGATAACCGCGGCAAACGCTGGGGGCGTACATATACTGCCCATGCTTCACCCCCGCACCCTTGATTTAAACGCCAGTCAATCCACAGCTTACCAGGCTGGGAAAAAATTGGGTGCAGATTTCGCTGCAAAGTACGGCCAGTATTTTACTTACTATGATTTGGGGAACGATCTTGAATTAAAAGTGTTGCTGCCAAACACAACCGGCCAAAGCCAGGCAGATTATGACCGTACAAAGTTCAACGTAATTGCCGCCTATGTTAAGGGAATGGACGAGGGCATCAAATCAAAAGATGCTGATGCAAAAACCATGGTTTCGGCTGGCTGGTTACATTATGGCTTTATCCGCATGCTTGATTGGTACGGCGTAAAGTTTGATGTGGTAGCTTACCACTGGTATTCGGAAATGGAGGCTATTGCGCCCAAGGCCCCTTATTACATTCCTGATATTACCAAAAAGCTTGCATCGCTTTTCCCTAATAAACCAATTTGGTTTACCGAATTTAATTTGCGGTATAAGGATGTAAGCACACATGAGGCAGATCAAAACAAATTTATTTCAAATTTTATTGCCAAATGCAAGGCCAATCCACAGGTTAAAGTGGCCATTATTTACGAATTATTTAATGAGCCGCAAAAAAGCAGCGAGCTTGAATCTAACTATGGCATCGTAAAATGGGCAACCAAATACACTTCCTGGTTGAAAAAACTGGTTGCAAATAATTTAACACAATAACAACGTCTTATTATTACAGGCAAAAACAGGAGGCAGTCTCGAGAAGGCTGTCTCCTGTTTTTTTATTGCAAGTCTCTGGTTCACATACTTTCACATAAGTATACAATTAATTACCAATAGGCAAATCGCGGATAAAACCCGGAAAATATTTAGTCAAATTTGAATAAAACCAACAGCAATTAAACGCGTTTATAGCAGCCTCGTAAACTGCAGATAATAACTAAACCGCCTTTTGCCACTGATGAACGTAGTACGCCAATCAGTGACGATAGCCCACCAAAATTGACGTTTGATCAGCACCAGGTTTTTATTTTTTTCACCCAAAATATTTGCCAAATGACAATTAACCAGACAAAAAAAAATCTTAGTATAGAAACGCTTAGGGGAATTGCTATTACATTGGTTGTTTTAGGCCATGTTATAGGTTCATCATCAAATAACGGGCTTAAAGTCCCCGACGAATCTGTATGGCGTTGGATATACTACGCGCAACAATATATCACTATGCCGCTTTTCACGGTGATATCCGGCTTTGTTTATGCCTACAAACCCGTATCGCGGTTTACCTCAAATTCAACGTTTTTATGGGGTAAGGTAAACAGGCTTTTGATACCTCTTATTGTTGTTTCTTCACTATTTTTTGTACTTCAATATCTGGCGCCCGGCACAAATTCAAAAAGCGGACTTGATCAGATATGGAAAATTTACATATATCCCTATGCCGTTTTTTGGTTTTTGCAGGGTATAATAATAGTGTTTATTATCATTACTGTGCTTGAAAACTTCAGGCTGCTTGATAACTTAAAGCCGGCACTGGTTTGCTTTGCAATCGCAGCTTTTGTTTTTGTTGTATTACCCTTCAAACTAAACTATTTCAGTTTAAGCAGGGTACCGTTCCTCCTCACCTTTTTCTTGTTAGGCTTATTGTTAAAGCGCTTTTATGATACCATGTTCAAAAAAAGTATCACAATTTTGGCTGCAGTAATATTTGTATGTGCATTTAGTTGCCAGCTTTACCTGTTTAATACACATGCCTCACGGCAAATTGTAAACCTTTTAACGCTTTGTGTAGGTTCTGCCGCCTCGGTTTTATTGATACGGCTTGGGTTTCAAAGTAAAAAACTCACCTGGCTGGGCCATTTTTCATATGCCATTTACCTGTTTCATGTGTTTGGCGCTGTTACAGCCCGCATAATATTGGGCAAACTGGCCGTTAATAATTTGGTAATCCAGGTGATGGTGGAGCTTGCCTTTGGGCTAAGTTTCCCTATTGTGTTGCAACTGCTTTGCGGTTCAAATAAACTATTGTCGGTGTTGCTTTTTGGCGACAAAATAAAAACTTCGGCTACGGGCAAACCGGCATATGGCTTCAAAAGTTTCGGTGGCGCAATCAGCAGCAGGTTCTTCTCTAACTAAACTTATTTTTATATGATACACCGCAAACGAATACTGATAACCGGTGCCGCCGGATTTTTGGGATCGCATTTATGCGACAGGTTTATCCAGGAGGGCTACCATGTAATAGGCATGGATAACCTGATAACCGGCGATTTGCATAATATTGAGCATTTATTTAAGCTCGAAAATTTTGAATTTTATATTCACGATGTTTCCACATTTGTACATGTGCCTGGTAAATTAGATTTCATTTTGCATTTTGCCTCACCTGCAAGCCCGATAGATTACCTCAAAATCCCCATTCAGACGTTAAAGGTAGGTTCATTGGGCACGCACAACCTGCTGGGCCTTGCGCGTGCAAAAAATGCAAGGATGCTGATAGCATCTACATCCGAAGTTTATGGCGATCCCAACGTAAACCCACAACCCGAAGAGTATTGGGGTAATGTAAACCCGGTTGGCCCAAGAGGCGTTTATGACGAGGCCAAGCGTTTCCAGGAAGCTATTACCATGGCTTACCATACCTTCCACGGTTTAGAAACCCGCATTGTGCGTATATTTAATACCTATGGGCCAAGGATGAGGCTAAACGACGGCCGGGTATTGCCCGCCTTTATTGGGCAGGCATTAAGGGGCGAACCGCTAACCATGTTTGGCGACGGCTCCCAAACGCGGTCATTTTGTTATGTTGATGACCTGGTTGAAGGTATTTACCGCCTGCTACACAGTGATTACGCCCAGCCCATGAATATTGGCAACCCGGACGAAATCACGATAAAACAATTTGGCGAAGAGATTATCAAACTAACAGGAACCAATCAGCAATTAATAAGCCTGCCATTGCCTACAGATGATCCAAAACAGCGCAGGCCGGATATTACCAAAGCGAAGGCTATTTTAGACTGGGAACCAAAGGTATCGCGAAGCGAGGGTTTAAAAATCACGCTCGATTACTTTAAATCAGTTGCCGAGCCAGAACTTGACCATAAGGACTTTGCGCCTTTCAACAGGTAATAATCAATATATGAAACCCAATTTATTAACGTTGCTGAATGTGTAAACTCCTCACCCAACAAAAAAATTTTCACTTCATCAAATGATGGACTGATAAAAAAGACTTCTTTAATGTAATAGTTCAATTAGTTTGCAAGAGGCCGCTTCCAAGGGGAGCGGCTCTTATTTTATACAGCTTGCAATCACAAGTAAACATCAAATATCTATCTCCCCCCTAATACGCTCTTCCCATTCCCTTTGAATAAAAATAACCAAACCGTCAACAATGCGAGCTATTGCAAGATACCTTTACACTGCCAGGCTTTTTCAATTTATACCTGCAACCCGCCATGTTTAATAAATTAATACTTAAATTATTTAGTGCAAAAAATAAAGGGTTGCCTTTTTATTTGATAATCCATCGTTAATTATATTTATTTTTAGCCATCTATCTGTTCTATCCCATATTTTACCTCTAATGCCAGAAAATACCGTTAAGCCTATAAAAAAAGTAAAACCGGTTATTGAATTAAACAATGATCCGGATTCGCCAACACAACGCAGGGGCAAGTCGTTTCCCGTTGTTGCCCTCGGCGGGTCTGCCGGCTCGTTTACGTCATTTAAATCTTTTTTCACCCATTTACCTGCAGACAGCGGGATGGCCTTTGTTATTGTAATTCACCTTGACCCCAACCACAAAGGGCATATTGCCGACCTTATACAAACGTATACATCAATGCCTGTTTTAGAAGCCATTGATGGCATGCTGCTGGAAGAAAACAAAGTATATGTAATACCTCCCAATAAAGATATGGGGCTGCATAACCGCCATTTGTTATTGCTTAACCCATCTATGCCAAACGGATACAGGCAGCCAATTGATTATTTTTTGCAAAGCCTTGCCGATGATCAGTGGAACAGGGCTGTTGCCATTATATTTTCGGGCATGGGCTCTGATGGGGAAACGGGTGTGCGCATGATAAAAGAAAAGCTTGGCATGGTGATGGTGCAGGACCCGCAAACCGCGCAATACAATAGTATGCCGCTTGCGGCCATCAGCACCAACCTGGTCGATTACGTTTTGGCACCCGAAGAAATGCCGGTGAAGCTTATTCAATACTTGAACCACCCGGTACTGGCCGAAGAAGCATCAGAACATGTGCGGCAGGTTATCCAAAACACCAATGCTATTCAAAAAATACTGATGCTGCTGCGGTCGCAAACAGGTCACGACTTTTCTCTTTATAAAAAAAGCACAATTACCAGGCGGATTGACCGTCGGATAGCCTATCATCAAATTCCCGATTATCCCTCGTACGTTACCTTTCTAAGAGAAAATCCATTGGAAATTGATGTTCTTTTTAATGAATTGCTTATTGGCGTTACCAAGTTTTTTAGGGATGCGCCGGCATTTGACTCGTTAAAAAAACGGATAGACGTGCTCATGAGCTTAAAAAAAAGCGGCGAACCCGTAAGGGTTTGGATAGCAGGATGCTCTACCGGCGAGGAAGCTTATTCGGTTGCTATGCTCCTGATTGAAAGCCTCAATGACGTCAAAAAAAATGACTGGCCAAAATTGCAATTGTTTGCCACCGACCTGGATAACGAAGCGATAAATCATGCCCGATCTGGCTTTTATTATGAAAATATTGTAGCCGATGTATCGATGGAACGGCTGGAAAAATTCTTTATTAAAATTGATAATACCTACCAGGTAAAAAAAGACTTGCGCGAGATGATTGTTTTTGCTCAGCATAACCTTATTAAAGATGCACCTTTTACGCGCCTTGATTTGCTTTGCTGCCGCAATGTGATGATTTACCTGACAACCGAACTTCAGCGAAAAATTATACCGGTATTCCACTACGCCATTAACCCCAACGGCCTGATGTTTATGGGGCCGGCCGAAACAATTGGCGGCTTTACCGAAATGTTTACTTCAGTTGATCCCAAATGGAAAATTTATGAACGTAAAGATGGGAGCTCTTTTACCGGTAAAATGATTGATTTTCCGTTTAATGTGTCCAGGCATCTTCCAACGCATACCGTCAAAACAGATGACCTGGATAAGTTGGCCGGCAAGCGGTCGGTAGCCGATACTTTTAACAAAACGCTGCTTGAAAACTATGCGCCGCCGGCAGTGCTGGTAAACGAGCGGGGCGATATTCTTTATAGCAATGGCCGAACCGGCAAATTCCTGGAGTTGCCCAGCGGCGAAGCTGCCATGAATATTCATAAAATGGCCCGCGAAGAACTTCGCTACGTAGTTGGCAACATTATACACCAGGCGCGTACCCGCAAAAGCGAGGTAACCATCGATGATATAAAACTTAAAGAGGGAAACCAAACCAGGATACTTTCGTTAAAAGCCAGCACATTGGAGGACGCCAGCTTACAAGGCCTTGTGCTGGTGGTTTTTGAAGATAAAGGACTGCAAAAAAAAGCCAGGAAAACTTCATCGTCTGCCAGCGAACAAAAAGATTTGCAGGTAGAAGAGTTGGAAAAAGAATTGGTTTATACCAAGCAACAGCTCAACAGCACTATCGAACAGATGGAAACTTCGGTTGAGGAGCTAAAATCCACCAATGAAGAATTGCAAAGCACCAACGAAGAGTTGCAGAGTACCAACGAAGAATCATTAACCACCAAGGAAGAGATGCAATCGCTCAACGAGGAGTTGATGACCATTAACATGCAATACCTGTCAAAAACAGACGAACTGACGCGGATTAACAACGACATGAAAAACCTGCTGGATTCGACAGAGATAGGCACCATATTTTTGGATAATAACCTCGATATCCTGCGTTATACCCCACAGGTGCGCAAACTGTTCAATTTAATCCCAACAGATGTTGGCCGGCCTATAGTGCATGTAGTATCTAATTTCGATAACTCGCTTATAGAGCACGAGATTAGAGAGGTGATTGAAAAATTGGTGATTAAGGAACTGGAAGTGAAAACAAAAAACAGCGAGTGGTACCAGGTACGTATTATGCCCTACCGTACGCTTGACAATTTTATATCGGGCGCTGTAATTACATTTTCGCTGATTACCGAATATAAAGAAATGGAACAGCGGCTCCAGGCTTTGCAAAACTACACCAACAACATTTTTGATGCATTAAGTGTACCGGCAATATTAGCCGATGGCCAGTTAAAAACGCTTACAGTAAACGCCGCGTTGCTTCAATTCGCGCATGTTGATAAGCAAGATACGTTTGGGCAGCCCGTTACAAGCTTACTAAAGTTAATTTTTAAAAACGAAAACTTTATTGAATTGTTAAACAAGAGTTTGGAGAGTAAAAACAGCCATTTTGAAGAGGCGGTATTACATGGTATTAAATACAAGCTTACTGCTAATCCATTAACAAACAATAAAACCGACGATGTAAAACAATTAGTAATCACCATAACAAAAGCCAGTTGAACCTAAAATCGCCTATAAACAAGTTGGAAGCTTTCGGCAATTTGCGAATAAAGGCCGAAGAGGTGCTTAATATGATAAACCAGGAAGGCACGTTTCTGGAAGAAAAAGACATACAAGTACTTTTTCAGGAATTGCAGGTACACCAGATTGAACTGGAGATGCAAAATGATGAACTAAGCCTGGCAAACGAAGAGCTTGAACGGCAGCAAATTAAATTTTCCAGCATTTATGATCTTGCACCGGTTGGCTATTTCATTTTAACAAATACAGGTATAATAGATGAAGTGAATAATGCAGGCCTCAGCCTGATGAATGCAGGAAAGGCCGGGCTTATTGGCAAGCCGCTCCGGATATTTGTAAGCCCGGATGACCAGGCTATATTTGGCGGATTTTATAAAACAATGCTGGAAACTACCGAGCGGCAGCGTTGCCAGCTTAAAATGATTTCGAAGACGGGCCGCGAATTTTACGCGCAGGTTGAAGGGATACTCATTAACCCGTTGTTGGCCGAAGTACGGCAATATTATATAGCCATTATAGATATAACAGAACGTATACAAACCGAAAAACGCCTGGCCGAAATTAAAGAGCGCCTGGAACTTTCATTGGAGGCGTCCTCGGCCGGAACATGGGAACTGGAACTGGAAACCATGAAGTTTTATCTCGACGAATTCAACTACCATATTTGTGCTGTCCCCCCCGAAGGTTTTGACGGGCGATATCAAACGTTTATAAACATGGTACATCCGGAAGACCGGCAAGTAGCTGACCAAACCTTTCGTACATCTATAAACCAGGAAAAAGAAATAGACCTGGTTTGCCGGATGATTAATACCGACGGTAAAACCTGCTATGCCAGCATCAGGGGCCACGTAATAGCCGAGCCTGGCCATCAAAAACGCCTGGTGGGCATTATGATGGATATTACCGAAAAAAAACGAATTGAAGAGGAATCTGTAAGGCTTAAGCAAAATCAACAAAAAAATATCACGCTGGCCACGTTAAATGCAGGTGAAAATGAACGCCGCCGTATTAGCGATGCCCTGCACGATAGTGTTAGCCAATTATTGTATGGCATCAGGATAAAACTAGGGATGCTTGAACAAAGCGGTACTGCCACGAAAGCTATCAGCGAGATTAGCGAACTGTTAGATATGGCCATTAAGGAAACCCGGAATATTTCTTTTGAACTGGCGCCATCTATCCTGACAGATTTTGGCTTAGCTGCTGCCGTTGACGAACTGGCGAAACGCTTTTCGGGAAAAAGCATGGTTATTAAAACCAAAATGTCGGTCCTGAATGAACGAATGGACCTTTTACTGGAAACAAGCATTTTCCGTATTATACAGGAACTGATTAATAACTGCATGAAACATGCGGATGCAAGCCTGGTAAAATTAGAAATAAGAAAAAGTAAAACTATTGAAATTGAAGTAAAAGATAACGGCAGGGGATTTAATACAGCAGAACAAGACAGGATACCTGCCGGTTCGGGATTGAGCAGTATCAAAAACAGGCTGAGCCTATATAACGGCTCGATGAAAATCGATTCGGAACCCGGAAGGGGGACAACGGTAAAAATCAGCCTCAATTTTTGATGCAAAGCATAGCAACAAGTACCAGGTAATGAAACGCATTCATCATGGAAGTGAAGTATATTATTGTAATTGGGTCATCGGCCGGAGGGATTAAAGCCATTGGCAAACTTATAGGTAAATTATCTCCCAACCTCCCTGTAGCCGTTTTTGTGGTGGTTCATATGTCCACCAAATCACAGGCAGAAGTGATCAGGAGGCAATTTCAGCAAAGCACCCGTTATGAATGCTTTGTTGCTACAGACGGCATGCCCATAACGGCAGGCAAAATATATATTGGCCCTGCCGATTTGCATTTATTTGTTAAACCAGGCAAAACGCGATTAACACAGGGACCACATGAAAACAGGTGGCGGCCATCTATTGATGTTTTGTTCCGTTCGGCCGCCGCGGCATATGGTTCGCAGGTAATCGGCATTATTTTGAGTGGTTTGATGGATGACGGCACGTCCGGAATGTCGGCAATTAAAAGAAGCGGTGGTATATGTATCGTTCAGGAACCATCCGAAGCGGAATTTGATGATATGCCCCTGAATGTACTCAATAATGTAAGTGTTGATTACCGCGCCCTTATTGACGACATGGGCTACATAATTGACGACATTTTTGCCAAACCTGCAAAAAGCAAACAACCTATTCCGGAAGATGTAAAGATTGAAGCAGCAATAACCGAACGAATGGCGAGCAGCATAGATGACCTGGAAAAAATAGGCACGCACAGCAATTTTACATGTCCCGATTGTGGTGGCGGCCTCTGGAAAATTAAAAATGAAAGTTTTTCACGATATCGTTGCCATACCGGCCACGTATACACCGAAAGCGCTTTGGTAGAGAAGCAAACCGAAGCCCTGGAAGAGTCGCTCTGGATATCTGTAAGAATACTTGAAGAGCGAAGGAACCTGTTTCTGAACATAGCCGGGCGCGACCGCATACAGGTATCAGACCAGGAACCTGCAGCCGCATACCGGCAAAGGGCCGAACAGCTATCTGTTCATATTGAGCGCTTAAAGGGTTTATTAGTATCTATTAGTAAAACAGGGCCTGCAGACGAAGGCTATTTGTAACATTTTTAATTAAAAGCCGTTTAATTCGCCACTGTTGGGCGTACTGTATTATATTGATCACTTAACAATACCGGCATGATTCAAATTATACTGGCAGAAGACCATAACATAGTGAGGAATGGCATCAGGTCCCTCCTGGAAAAAGAAAAGGACTTTGAAGTAACGGGCGAAGCTGTAAATGGCACAGAAGTTTTAGAACTGTTAAAAAAAGGTATTACCGCTGATGTGGTACTGGCAGATATGAACATGCCGGAGTTATCGGGCGTTGAGCTTACGGCAAAATTAAAAACTACTGCACCTGATTGCAAAGTAATTATGCTGAGCGCGCTCGATCATGAAAAATACGTGATACAAGCCTTTCAGACCGGGGCAAGCGGCTATCTGCTTAAAAGTGTAAGCCCCGACGAATTGATATTTGCTATAAGGCATGTATACGCCAACTCGCAATATATTTGTTCGGAACTCACAACGCGGTTTCTCAACCGGCTACTTACCATTCCCGATCCGGCTTCAACCGAACTTGTTGAGGGGATTGAACTTTCGGGCCGCGAAGTCGAAATTCTTTCGCTGGTAGCCGAAGGCTATACCAACCAGGAGATAGCAGACAAAATATTTACCAGTAAACGAACTATCGAAGGTCACCGCCAGGCATTGATAGATAAAACCGGTTCACGCAACACAGCGGCGCTGATCCGTTTCGCAATGATTAATGGCATTATTAGTTAATTAATTTTTGATTTATTTTATTAACCACAGGTAAATATTTCGAAAACCAGTATTTATTCCGGCAAGTTGTGGTATTAATACTTACCTGTAAAAAAACTGGCTGACTACCTTTGAATATCGAAGCAATCAGCATGAATATAAGTATGATGCCATCACTCGCCAGCGTAATGACGGGTGGTTTTGATTCTTATTATCATCAGATTACAGACATAGCCAATACAGCAGGGCAAACACATCTAAATAGTTAAAGCGATAAGCCGCTGTTTAATAATAGCTAACGAAATAAGCCTATAGCGTCGGGAAGATATAAGCATCAAACGATACCATATTTTTATTATCTGGTCCCGGTTAAATGATCCAGGTGCCAAAGGGACTTGTGTTGCCAACAACAGGCCTAAATATTTGGATGCGCCTAAATTGCGCAATCAGTTTAGTGTTAACCATGCAAAAATACAAAAGATTTACTATCAACTACTTAAATGAAAAAATATCCGAAATATGTTAAGTTATGTTAACCCTATTAGATGCGTTTGCCCCGGTTAATACAGTTACCTGTTATCCCGGACATTATCAATATCTTTATTAAATCCCTTCTGCCTGATTTATAGTACCAATTTTTTATAAAAACAAGAGCCATTGCGATGTCATAATAGCTAAACATGTTCACCATAGCTGCCGGCTATAAAAACTATGAGATTTTTTTTAACTAACCGTTTTATCGAAGCAAAATTGATATCACTTACCTGGAACACAGAAAAGGTGATGAGACGGCCGCTATGGCTTAAATTGGTTATTCCAATAGCATTGGCTGCCGCTGCCACCTGGGTATTGCTAAACCCAATGAGCATGATTGGGAACCTCAGCCCTTTTTTATTTTATTTTGCAGTAATATTTTTCAGCGCCTGTTTTGGCGGCAGCGTTTCGGCACTTTTTGCTACTATTTCAAGCTGCATTTTTACCCAGCTATTTATTTTACCCTGGCATTTAGAAAAAAATCACACCGCATTTTCGCTTTCAATTATGTTGTTTGCGTTAGAGGGGCTCATGTTAACCGGGTTAATCCGCATTATTGAGCTTATTGAGTTACGCATGGGTTCCGAACGGTCAAGACTGCAGGCGATAGTTGAAAAAAGTGCCGAGGGCTTTCTTACAACCAACGAAGACGGCATAATAACTTACGTATGCTCGTCTGTTTCAGAAATACTTGGCTATACGCCCGGCGATTTAAACGGAACAAGCCTTTACCGGTTAGTACACCCCAACGACAAACAGGAATTTGAGTTAAAACTCATGAAATTACTGGATGGCAAAAGCAAATCGGCCATGTTTTTGCAAAAGATGAAAACAAAAAGCGAGGACTGGAAATGGATTGAGGGATGTATGAATAATTTGCTGAAAGATAAGCCGGTATCCTCAATTGTGTTTAACTACAGAAATGTTACCGAAAGAATTACGCGGCTTAAACAGCAGGAAGACTTTGTACACATGGCTTCGCATGAATTAAAAACGCCAATTACGTCAATCAAAGGATTTTCGCAATTGTTAAAATTTAAGCTGCAAAAAGAAGACCGGCCGCGGGATTTATATTTTATTGAACGGATGGAAAAGCAACTAGACCGACTACTGGCCCTGATAGACGATATGCTTAATATGACAAGGATCAGCGCCGGCGAGATGTACTATCATCGCGATTGGTTCAATTTTATAGAATGCGTTAAAGAAGTTGCTGAGGCCGTGCAAGCTACCACAAGTACCCATAAAATCCGGTTAAATTCTATTCCCCGGCAGGTAAGAATACATGCTGACCGTAACCGTATTAGCCAGGTAATTACCAACCTGGTAACCAATGCCATTAAATATTCGCCGGATGCCAACCTGGTGGAGCTAATTGTTACCGAGGATGAAGCTAATGTACGGCTCACTGTTAAGGATTATGGCATCGGAATTTCACCGGACAAGCAACAAAAAATTTTTGAACGGTTTTACCGGGTAGATGGCTTGGTAAAAGAGCAAGTACAAGGCCTTGGCCTGGGCTTATTTATAGCTCACGAGATTATACAAAAACACGAGGGCGAAATGGGCGTCATCAGTCAGCCTGGCGAGGGTTCGGAGTTCTGGTTCACTCTTCCGGCATTCAAATAATAACCCGAATGGAATAACAAAAAAATTATTCAATTCGGGGTCGATTGGTAACGGGAGAACTGTTAACAGGGCCACAGCCCTACCCTATCTCACAGTTGTGCATTGGTTACTATTACTCAATGTTGTAGTAACCGCAATATCGCCTTTACGAAAACTTACTCGGCCACCGTGAACGACGGTATCCGCAACCTTGCCCCACCGCTATTTACAATTTTCTAAACATATTCCAAGTCAAATTCACAAGGCGACTATTGCTTCAATACGTTTTATCTCTATTGCGTAGATACATTCCGTTCATGCTCATCTCCATAAACCCAAAAACATGTTCTACACGGGCCCTTGTCTTTGATTTCTCTTTATTGCTTTCTTTTTGTTGATCAGTTAGAGGGCTATTTTTATAGCCTATTCAGGCGCTCTAACGGGTCACCCAATTGACTAAGCTTACTTAACCGAATATCCTGGTCAAAAAAACGTAATCCCTATGTCGTTTATACTGCTCAATCGATATAATATACTAAAATTCAGAATATTACGCAAGGAGATTGTTTTGGCCAGTTTTTAGAGGTTCCCTATAGATTATCTTTGTCTGATTCAGTGATCCGAGTGCCTGGAACGGAATAGTCTTTACCGACATAAATCTTAAGAAACTCATAATTGCGCTTACCTTTGCCCTCTACGGTATTTGAATAAATATCGACATAAGCACTAAATTTGCCGCTGCTTAACTTTTTATATCTGACCGTTACCATAATTTATTTGTTACTTTTGTTACTCACGATAACCAAAAAGTAACATATCAGTAACAAAAATAAACATAAAAATAAGATCAATTGCAAAAACAGAAAGAGAATATACTGACGTAAAATATTGAAAATGAAATATATAATTACTTTATCTTATTTTATTTTACCCTCTATTATTTACCATTAAAAACATGGCGGGTATTTACATTCATATTCCTTTTTGCAAACAGGCGTGTCATTATTGCGATTTTCATTTTAGTACGTCGCCACAGTATAAAGATGAATTGGTGCAGGCGCTGGTAACCGAAATTAAACTTCAAAAAAGTTACCTGAATGGCGAAACCGTAGAAACGATTTACTTTGGTGGCGGTACGCCATCGGTATTGGAAGCTGACGAGATCCACCTGCTTATTAACACCATTACCGAACTACATACAGTTGCCTCCAACGCCGAAATTACACTGGAAGCCAACCCAGATGACCTTGATGTTGCCAAAGTAAAAGCCCTGCGCCAAACAGACATAAACCGCTTCAGTATTGGCATCCAATCTTTTTTTGATGAAGATTTAGTTTGGATGAACCGCGCCCACCGCGCCCGCGAATCCGAGTCGGCCGTAAAACGGGTGCAGGACGCCGGCTTTGAAAACATAACAGCCGACCTTATTTACGGCTACCCCCTGCTTACAGATACCAAATGGAAACAAAACCTGGATAAGATTTTTGAACTATCCATCCCGCACATATCAGCATACTCCATGACGGTAGAGCCACAAACAGCACTGGCGGCCTTTATCAGCAAAAAAAAACAGCCGCCCATGAACGACCAGCAAAGTGCGGCCCAGTTTATGCTTTTGATGCAAGCCATGGCCGACCACGGTTTTGAACATTACGAAATATCGAACTTTGCGCGGCCTGGCCGCTACTCTAAACATAACTCCAATTACTGGCAGGGTGTAAAGTACCTGGGCATAGGCCCCTCGGCCCATTCTTACAATGGCGACGTTAGGCAATGGAATATTGCCAGCAATGCTAAATATACCAAGGCTATTATGGGTGGCAAAATACCTGCCGAAACAGAAACGCTTACTGAAGCAAACCGCCTGAACGAATACATCATGACCTCCATCCGCACCATGTGGGGACTTGATTTAAACAAACTTAACGCCATTGCAAACGGCGCGGCAAACCAGCTGCAAATTGAAGCCCGCGAGTTTTTTGATAAGGAATGGATAACTCAAAAAGACAACACCATTTACCTTACAGCCACCGGCAAGCTTTACGCCGATAATATTGCCGCCGGCTTATTCTTTTAAGCCATATTAAACACAGTTATTTTCTTACAGTTTCACAACCCACTTACCGTTCACTAATCACCACCACCCACTCACAACTCACCACCCCATTGTCAAACCAATTTCAAAAAACCAGGTAATCCTTTAGCATTTTTTGGGGTTAATTAATTTTGTACGTTAATTAATTGTGAAGATGAGTATACTACTTAATCCTATTGATAGGGTTGATTATATAAACAAAGAGGACTTTGTTAACAACTATTTAAATCCGCGTAAACCACTGATTATCCGGAAGGCCACCCAAAACTGGCCAGCCTTGCAAAAATGGACGTTTGACTATCTCAAGGAGGTTGTGGGCGACAAAACCGTTCCGCTTTATGACAATTCAAAGGCCGATCCTTCAAAAGCGATCAATGCCCCGGCCGGCGAAATGAAATTTGCCGATTATATTAACCTGGTACAAAAACAACCAACCAATCTGCGCATCTTCCTGTTCGATCCTATAAAACACGCGCCTCAATTGCTTGAGGACTACCGCTCGCCTACCGATTTAATGGGCGGCTTCCTGGATAAGTATCCTAATATGTTTTTTGGCGGCGCAGGTTCTGTTACCTTTTTGCATTACGATATTGACCTTGCCCATATTTTTCATACCCACTTTAATGGCCGCAAAAAGGTAATCCTTTTTGATCAAAAATGGACCGACAGGTTATATTGCATACCTTCTGCCACTTACGCGCTGGAAGATTACGACATAGAAAATCCTGATTTTGACAAATTCCCGGCATTAAATGGCATTGAAGGGTTGGAGGCGACTTTAGAGCATGGCGATACCCTGTTTATGCCTACCGGCTACTGGCACTGGATGAAATATCTTGATGGATCATTCTCGATATCATTGCGGGCCTGGGATAAATCATGGGCCATAAAAGCCAAAAGCCTGTATAATTTAACCCTGCGGCGTAAGTTTGATAATATGATGAAAGCCCGCTTTAAAAAAGGCTATATGGATTGGAAGGAAAAGCTGGCCATTAAGCGTGCCGAAAAGGCTTTGATTATGAATAAATGAAGTAGCCGCCGCATTTATTTTGGCAGCAACCAGTTACCTTTTGGCGTTTTATTTCGTTCCTTTGTTTACTTTTTGGTAAAATATAGCGTCCCTAATTTAAATTTAACACAGCCGGAAGGTAACATTTATGAGTTTTATACTTAAGCCGATTGATACTGTTGAAAATATCTCTCCTGAGGATTTCAAGAAAAACTATTTAAACCCGCGCCGCCCATTAGTTATTAAAGGCCTTACCAAAACCTGGCCTGCCCGCGAAAAGTGGACCCCCGAATATCTTAAAGAGGTTGTTGGTAACAAGGTGGTGCCTTTGTACGATAACTCCAAAGCCGATCCATCAAAACCCATCAATTCATCGGCTACCGAAATGCCTTTTGACGAGTATATAGACCTGATCCGCAGTAAACCAACGGAGTTGCGGATTTTCTTTTTCAATATTTTTAAACAAGCGCCGCAGTTATTAAATGATATTGTATTGCCTAAAGACCTCATGGGCGGCTTTTTAGAAAGCATGCCCGGCATGTTCTTCGGCGGATCAAACTCGGTAACATTTTTACATTACGACATCGACCTGCCACACATTTTCCATACCCATTTTGGTGGCCGTAAACATGTCATATTATTTGAAAATAAATGGAAACGCCGCCTGTACTGTATCCCTAACGCTACCTACGCGCTGGAGGATTATGATGTACTAAATCCCGATATCAAAAAATTCCCGGCCCTGGATGGTGTAGAAGGCACTGAGGTGTTTTTAGAGCACGGAGATACCCTGTTTATGCCCACCGGCTACTGGCACTGGATGAAATATATTGATGGATCATATTCATTAAGCCTGCGCGCCTGGGATGCATCTATGGGCCGCAAAGCAGCCAGCCTGTACAACCTGGCCATTAAGGGCGGGGTTGACAGCCTGCTTAAAATGGCTTTTAAAGGAAAATATGCTAAATTTCGCGAAGAACTGGCGGTAAAATGGGCTGATAAAGAACTGGCTGCCGGCAAGCCATTTTGAGGTCTGTTATCGTGCGCGATGCCAGGTTCGGTTTGGTTAAAATTTTTTAATAGTGATGAGGTTTCTTCATCGCTATTTAGCCGCTTAACATTATACGATCACTTATGGTATTATTTATATATTAGGAGCAAATCTTATCCGTTATGGTCTCCGAAAAACTAAAACTTCACCTGGGTAATTATGTAAAAATCACACGAACTGTAGCCCTTGGCGTTGACGAAACAAGCAGCGGATATATTCTCGATTTTTCTGATGATCTTCTTTTGCTACACGAAGCAGGTGACTTTACACTGCATGGCTACATTGTAATACCCCTTAGCCAGGTAAAGAAAATACGGCACAACAAATTTGATAAGTGTTTTAAACAAATAATGATAGCCGAAGGCGAGGCGGCTAAAGTAGGCATCAACTACAAAATCGATCTGAGCAACTGGCAATCAGTTTTTAAAAGTATACAAGCTGTAAACATGGGTGTTACCGTAGAAGTTGAAAACCCGGCCAACAATATCTTTAGTATTGGCACCATATTGAAAATAACCGCAAAAAAAATCCACATTGAATACTTTGATGCCGAGGGCTTTATATCTGCCATTCCTGATAAAATTGAATATCAGGATATTACTAAGGTAGCGTTCGATAATAGATATGTTAACGTTTTCAGCAAGTATTTAAGAAAGAAAAAAGCTAAAAAGGAATAAATACAAATACGGCAAAAGATAGGTGTTTACGTCAATGGAAAAGATATTTCGATAGGTGTAGTCAAGAAAGAAAAATAAAATGCTCAACTTATGCCAATATATCGGCGAGATGGCTACGCCGAACTTATTTATTCACAATAACTTATTTAACTGGCAACGAAAACCAAAAGGTGCTGCCGGCGCCGTATGCGCTATCAACCCAAAGTTCTCCGCCGTGCCGTTCGGTAATTTCTTTGCAAATATAAAGCCCTATCCCTAAACCGGCCATACTTGGATTAAGGTCCTCGACCCGGTAAAAGCGATTAAAAATATTCTTCTGCTTATCTGATTTTATACCAATCCCAAAGTCTTTAACCCCAATCTTAACCTCGTTACCAAGATCTTGCAGTACCACATCTACATTTTTTCCGGCAGGCGAATATTTGATAGCATTGGTTAGTAAGTTAATAATTACCTGCTCAATCCGCTGAGGATCGGCAGTTATATTTAAAACATCTGCGTTTGATTTAAAATTGATTTGATGGCTGATTTGCGAGTCCTGGATAAGTTCGATAGCTTCTTCAACAATTTTTTTAATATTAAACCTGCGTTTGTTCAACTCCAGCTTTCCGGCTTCAATTTTGGATACATCTAACAGATCAGACACAAGGGACGAAAGCTTCCTGACCTGCCGCACGGTTTTGGATACAAACCTTTTGCTTTTTTCGTTGATTTCTAACCGGTCTAAAATTTGCAGGTATCCTGAAATACTGGTTAAGGGTGTTCTTAATTCGTGACTGGCCATCCCAATAAATTCGTCTTTTTTCAGGTTCAGATTTACCACCTCTTTGTATAACCGGGCATTTTGCAGGGCAATTAATGCCTGTAACGATATAGCCTGTAAAATAACTTCGTGATCTTTGGTAAACATGTTAGGCTCCTGGTGTACGAAAAAAAGACCTGCAACAATATTTGCAGAGCTTTCAATTAGCGGAACGCGCAGGTAACTAACTACAGGCGGATGTCCCTTGGACAAAACTTTACCGGCCATGCTTGCTTTGTAACGCTCATCATTGTTAATATCGTCAACGCGTACAATGTCTTTAGTTGCAAATTCGGTACTAAACAAATACGATTTTTTTATAAAATCTGCCTGCTCAAATACTGGCTTAAACGCTCCCGAGGATGTGCGCAATGTATAAACCTCGCCGGTGGAAGAATTTCGGTCGTGATAAATAAAGGTACCAAATTGTGCACCTGTTAACTGTGTGGTTATATCGGTAATTTTTTGCAAAATAACCTCCAGATCCAAATCTTGGGAAATAGTGGTGTTCAAAGAGTTGATCACCTCAAGATGCTCGGCATAGCGCTGTGTTTTAAGCAAAGCCGTTTTTAACGCACTTATATCACGTGCTATTTTCGAAGCGCCGATAATTACACCTTTATCATCTTTAATGGGTGATACCGAAAGCGAGATTGGGATGGGTTGCCCGTTTTTGTTCAGTCTCACAGTTTCAAAATGGTCTACCCTTATTCCGTTGGTCACATTTCCTATAATAATTTCTTCTTCCTGTAACCTGTCTTTCGGAATTAAAAATGATATATGTTTCCCTATTGCCTCGCTTTCGGTATAGCCAAAAGTTTTTTCGGCGGCTTTATTCCAGCTGGTAACAATACCCTGCAGCGTTTTGCTGATAATGGCATCGTCGGATGTATCAACTATAGCCGCCAGCATAGCTTGCTTTGCGCCGGCAATTTTTCTTTCGCTGATATCACGGGCAATTTTTGACGCGCCAATAACATTGCCGTTTTTATCTTTAATAGGAGTTATCGAAAGCGAAATGGGCACCGTGCCACCCCGTTTAGTTAGCCTTATGGTTTCAAAATGGTCGATACGCTTACCCGCCATAATATTTTGAATGATGATGTCCTCTTCATTCAACCTATCTTGCGGAATGATTAAAGAAATGTGCTTGCCAATGGCTTCGTCCTGAGAATAACCAAAAGTTTTTTCGGCAGATTTGTTCCAGCCGGTCACGATGCCCTGCAGGTTTTTGTTGATTATAGCATCCTCGGATGTATCAACTATGGCCGACAACACGGCCTTTTTTTCGTCAGCAACATAGGCATCTGTAAGGTCGCGGGCAATTTTAGATGCACCTGTTATTTTTCCGCTATGATCTCTTATTGCCGAAACCGAAAGCGAAATGGGGATCTCTTTTCCATACTTTGTTACCCGGTAAGTTTCAAAGTGGATCATCGCGTTTCCCCTGGCTATATTACTAATGATTATTTCTTCCTCGGCCATCCGGTTGGCAGGTATAATCAGCGATATATGTTTGCCAACAGCTTCAGCCTCGGTATATCCAAACATTCTTTCTGCCGCCTTATTCCAGCTGGTAATAATTCCCTGGAGCGTTTTGCTGATAATGGCATCGTCCGATGTATCAACTATTGCGGCCAGCATAGCCTGTTTTTGATCCATTTTTACTTGCCCGGTTACATCAATCAACGTGTTTACGCCGCCAATTAATGTACCGTTCAGGTCAAAACGAGGTACGGGATAGGGCAGCACATTTATCCTTGTGCCATCCTGTCTTTCAATAATTATAGGTTCTGCTTCAATAGCGATACCCTGTTTAAGGCTGCGGGCCATAGGGCACTCGTCGAGCGAAATTGGTTCATTATCGTTATTAAATATTTTCCATGACCCACACCATAAATCTTTTCCTATTTCGGGCTCGCGGCCCCAGAGCTTTGCTGCAGCTTTATTGTAATCTGTAATATACCCAAGGCTATCGCATGCATAAACAGCTACCGGTAAATCGTCCAGGATATCAGAAGCCTGCAAATCTTTGCCAACATCACTGAACTTACCCGAAACCTGTAATTTTTCTATGCTCATAATTAATTATAGGAGGAAACAGTTATGCGCGAAATTTGTTCTGCGCTATAACCTCTTTTGCGGCACAAGCCCCTTTGAATATAAATATTATTAAATGATGGCTTGCTTTAGGGCATGGCCGTTATACAAGCATTATGTAACCGGCAATTAAACCGCCCCTGTTTTTATAAACTGAACAACGGCCTTCCCCGCTTTTTCAAACCGTTCGTCCCAGCTATCCCCTTGTATTAAAACATAGTGTATACCATGATTGGCTAACTCCTGCTTGTGGCTTTCGTCCAGTTTATTCCTGTCTGCCTGGTTAAGCCGGGTGCCGTCCTGTACGTATGGGGCATCAGCATCCAGGTATATATACAAATCGAAATGATTGGCAGCCTCCACCCATTCGGGCACCTCTAAATCCTTATTAAACAAAAAGTGACTGTATGATCGGGTGGTATTTAAATCGGTATCTACAAACAATATTTTGTTGGCTTCTTTTATTTTTTCATTAATGGCTTGGGCCTGCAATTCGGCTATCCGGGTCAAATCCCCCTCGGTACATTGATCAGTATGCCCTAAAATATCACGGGCCATTTCAGTTACCTCCACAGTATGGAAATGGTGCGCCAATCGTTTTGCCATGGTGGTTTTGCCGGTAGACTCGGTACCCAGCAGGCATATTTTTTTGGTAAAGTAAGGCTTGGCGGCATCGGCCAAAAAATTCCAGAAGGCAAACGGCTTTTCCCTGATCTGTGTGGCCGAAACCGGCACAATTTTGCGTGGCTCGTCAAATATCATGCTTTCGCAATTCAAAAACCGCCCCATGTAAGCGCCATAGGGTTCCGATGCAAATATGATATCAACAGGAGGTAATTCCTTTTGCAAATAATTGGCCCAGATACGGGAAACCCCTTCAGATGACGCCGAAGTATTAGGCAAAACAGCCTCATCGTAATTTAACAGCCAGGGCCTTACTTTATCGTTCCCTTTATAAGTTTCCTTAATCCACTCCAGCCGTTGACTTCCCCATATAGGCTCGTCATAGCTGGCGCTTACCAAAACAATAAGATCATCGCAATGCTGCAAAGCAAAATCAATTAAAGCGATATGCCCCTTATGCAACGGCATAAACTTGCCTATAACCAAACCTCTTTTCATCCGTTGATCCCCAGGGGCCAAATGTAAAAAGGTTTTAAGCAAATCTCAAATGTGATAACTAACTGGTATGGTCGCAAACTATCTTCCACTCCCCTTTAATTTTGCGAAACCAAAGGGTATAATAACCACCCAGGTCATCTTTAATACGTTTAAGGTGCCAGCCGCCTAAAACAAATGCATTGGTAGCATCCAGTACCTTTACCTGTAAAATGGCAAATTTCAGTTGTCCCATAGCTGCCTTGTCCGGATACCGCTTTTTATAATGATCAAGCGTGGTTTGCCAACCGTAGTCGGGCCCGGCTTTACCCACAAATACCAGCGAATCGGATTTCCAGTAGCCTTGCATAAAACTTTCAACATCGCCACGGTTCCATGCTTTTTCCTGGATGCGCATTAAATTTACAATGGCTTGCCTGTCCTGTGCGCGGCAGCAGTTTCCGGCCAATACCAGGAAAGAAAACAAAAGGAGTTTTTTCATAGCTGAATATAAACACGATTTTCATGATTTGGCGAGATTAACAGATTTTTTGTTTTGTGTTAAAATCCTGTCATTCCTGCAAAATGCTTTAATGGTGTCAAAAATCATGTTATATTTGATTTCACTACCTTAACAAAAAACTCTTTTATGAAAAACCAGGTATTAACCTTCGGCGAAGTTTTATGGGATGCTTTTGGTGATGGTAAAAAGGCCGGCGGCGCGCCTATGAATGTGGCCAGGCACCTGGTACAACAAGGCGTAAACGTTGCCTTTGCAAGTTCGGTTGGGTTGGATAACAGCGGCGATATGCTGATTGAGTTCCTGAAATCAAACGGGCTTTACTCTGATCTTATCCAGCAGGATGATGAGTATCCTACCTGCGAGGTTACCGTACAGTTAGACAAAGATAACCAGGCTACTTACATCATCCCCGAACCAGTTTCATGGGATTGCATTGAAACTACCGCTGCACTTAACGCCGCTGCAAAAAATTCAGCAGCCATTGTTTATGGCAGCCTGGCCTGCCGCTCCGGCAAAACCCGCGAAACGTTGCTTAACCTGCTTGATGAAACTGATGCGCTTAAAATATTTGATGTGAACCTGCGCCCGCCGCATTACACCCTGTCTACCATCGAAACACTCGTGGCCCGCGCCGATGTGGTGAAAATGAACGAGGAGGAAGCCAATTTGCTGATAGGTGGCAGCAGCCGTTCGTTACGCGACCAGATAACCGAGTTTCGGTCAAAATACCATAACCGCACCATCTGCGTTACCCGCGGCGAACACGGCGCTATAGTATGGCACGATTACGAATTTTATGAAAGCCCAGGATGCCCGGTGAAGGTAGGGGATTCAGTAGGCGCAGGCGACGCGTTCCTGGCTACTTTTGTGGCAGGTTTAATGGCCAACCACCCTATGCAAGTGGTTGTTGAAAAAGCCTGCTCTGTAGGGGCTTATGTGGCCAGCCAGCGTGGGGCCAATCCTATTTACCCTACCGAGTTATTGAATAGTTTGGTGTATATTTAATTCAATACCTTTTTTTGTCATGCTGAAGAACGAAGCATCTATTCTACACCATGCAAAACCGCCAGAAAAGTTCGCAAATAGATGCTTCGTACCTCAGCATGACAGTTATACTATGGAGCACCCATCCACACATCTGCAAATTGTCATTGTTACCTAACAATTTGTTTAAATCCTTATAGCTCCAAACTTTTCAGAATAATTATCCGTTCCTTTATAGATAGAAAGGATATGATATGCGTGGTTTTGGATTTTCCAGCTTTACACCAAACCAGATCCCTAAAGGCGGATTTGAAGAGTTATTGAAGTTATTCCTTGAGTTGCTCAACTACATCGGGCGATGCAGGCGAAGCGCTGGCTTGGTTAAACGAACTTGATAAACAATATAATCTTACCAATGACGATTATGGCATCGGCGATTTTATTGACGAACTTAAACAAAAGGGGTATTTAAGCGACGACCAGCAAACCGGCGGTTTTAATATCACAGCCAAAACAGAGCAAAGCATTCGCCAATCGGCATTAGAGGAAATTTTTGGCAAGCTAAAAAAGTCAGGTAAAGGCCATCACCGGTCGCCCCAATCGGGGCAGGGCGATGAAAAAAATGCCGAACGCCGCGAGTTTGAGTTTGGCGACAGCCTGGATCAGATAGATATGACCCAATCTATCCACAACGCACAGGTTAACCATGGCATTGGTGATTTTATGATGACTGAGCGCGACCTGGAAGTAGAGGAAATGGATTACAAAACCCTTACTTCTACGGTGCTGATGATAGATATTTCGCACTCCATGATCCTTTACGGCGAAGACAGGATAACCCCTGCCAAAAAAGTTGCCATGGCCCTTGCCGAGCTCATCCGCACTAAATATCCTAAGGATACCCTGGATATAGTTGTTTTTGGCAATGATGCCTGGCCTATAACCCTGCAGGATTTGCCTTATTTGCAGGTTGGCCCCTACCACACCAATACTTACGCCGGATTAGAACTGGCTACCGATTTATTGCGCCGCCGCAAAACGCATAATAAGCAAATTTTTATGATCACCGACGGTAAGCCTACCTGTTTAAAGGAAGGCACTAAATATTATAAAAATAGCATTGGGCTTGATAGGAAAGTGGTTAACAAAACCCTTAACATGGCCGCACAGTGCAAGCGCTTAAAAATACCTATAACCACATTTATGATAGCCAAAGACCCTTATTTACAGCAGTTTGTACGTAAATTTACCGAAACCAACGGCGGCAAGGCCTTTTACAGTTCCTTAAATGGATTAGGCGAATACATTTTTGAGGATTATATTAAGAATAGAAGAAAAACAGTACGCTAATTTGAAGATGTGCTAATTTGAAGATTTGAAAATGCTATTTTCCGATTTCGACAAGCATAGCTTCCCACATAAAATAAAGACATCAGATGGCAATTTGAAGATCATGGGTTTTCCATTTTCAAATCTTCAAATCCTCAAATTTTCAAATTCAACAAATGAGTAAATTATTAGATATTAAAACCCTCGGTGAACTGAAAAAAACTGGTTATAAAAGCCGCTCGGTTAAAGATGAGTTACGTGCCAACCTTATAGAACAGCTTAAAAAACGAGAGGGTGGCTTTGCAGGTATTATCGGTTTTGAAGATACGGTTATACCCGATTTGCAAACGGCTATTCTGTCGCGTCATAACATTTTATTGCTTGGCTTACGCGGCCAGGCAAAAACCCGTATAGCACGTTTATTAATCAATTTGCTTGATGAATATGTACCATACATCATAGGATCAGATCTTTTTGACGACCCATACAACCCTATATCCTGGTATGGCCATAGCACCATTACCGAAAAAGGCGACGAAACCTCTATCGGTTGGATCCACCGCTCGGAGCGGTATACCGAAAAACTGGCTACACCCGATGTTACCGTGGCCGATTTGATTGGCGATGTTGACCCCATTAAAGCAGCAACATTGAAACTTACCTATTCGGATGAACGTGTTATCCATTTTGGGTTAATCCCACGTGCCCATCGTGGCATTTTTGTAATTAACGAGCTGCCCGATTTACAGGCCCGCATCCAGGTATCGTTGTTTAATATTTTGCAGGAAAGGGATATCCAGATCCGCGGATTTAAATTGCGGTTGCCTTTAGATATCCAGTTTGTGTTTACCGCTAACCCCGAAGATTATACCAACCGCGGCTCGATTGTTACACCATTGAAAGACCGCATTGAAAGCCAGATTTTAACGCACTATCCGCGTACGGTAGAAATTTCAAGAAAAATTACCCAGCAAGAAGCATCATTGACCGACGAGCAACGTAATAAGGTGGAAGCCGACGACCTGGTTAAAGACCTTGTTGAACAAATTGCCTTTGAAGCCCGCAACTCAGAGTATATCGACAAAAAGTCGGGCGTATCGGCACGTTTAACTATATCGGCCTATGAAAACCTGGTTAGCAACGCAGAGCGCCGCATGATTATGAACCATGAACCAAGCACTTTTGTACGCATTACCGATTTTTTGGGCGTTATCCCGGCCATAACCGGCAAAATTGAGCTGGTGTATGAAGGCGAACTGGAGGGCCCTGGCAAAGTGGCCAACATCCTGATAGGTAAAGCTATTAAAACCTTGCTGCTAACCTTTTTCCCCGATCCTGAAAAAGCCAAAAAAGCAAAAGGTGTAAACCCATATGCCAGTATTATCAATTGGTTTGGCGAAGGCAATAACCTGGCTTTGGTTGATGACATGTCGGCAATTGACTATAAAAAAGAGCTTTCTGAAGTTGCGGGCTTAAAAGACCTGGTTAAAAAGCTGCATCCGCGCGTTACCGAAAACCAACAGCTATTACTGATGGAGTTTGTACTACATGGCCTGTCAGAATTTTCGCAATTAAACAAAGGCTTTTTAGATAACGGCTTCGCCTTCTCGGACATGTTTAACAGTTTGTTTAATCTACAACCAGATGAAGATGACCTTGATTTGGATGATGACCGTTATTAAGTCATTGAAACTTAGCGTTAACAACTTTAAATGTAACACTATTTTTTCCGGGTCAGAAGAAGAAGTTAGCGGCCCGTCAACGCCAAATAAAAAACCCACAAACTTTTACAGGTTGTGGATTTTTTATTTACTGTGTTCCAATGTATCAACTAAAAGCTAAAGTTTTTCTATGTCTTCAATTGATAGTTTGGTGAACTTTATTATTTGAGTAGCCTGAAAGCCCTCTTTTTTCATTTCACGGGCAATTGCAACGGCTTCTTCATATTTACCTCTTTCCATGCCCTCTTTAATACCTTCCTTGATGCCCTCTTTAATACCTTCTTGTCTACCTTCTTTTATACCTTCTTTTATACCTTCTTTTATACCTTCTTTTATACCTTCTTGCCTACCCACTTCTCTACCTTCGTTTAAGGCATAATCCAGTACATTTTTATTGTCCCATTTGTATTTTAAGCTGCTATCATACATCGTTTTTTCCTCCTTACTCAGGTTAGTATATTCCGCTATGTTAAATAGTTTTTCAAATATCGGTTTCCGCAAGTAAACCGGAATCTTATCCATTTGGCTCATGTTTTTTAAAACATACAACCATTTGTCTAAATCGGTTTCCAATTGGATTTCCGTTTTCACAAATCTACTCAATTCAATATATGTATAACCCAGTTTATCGTAAAATATTTTACCGGTTTCCCTGTTACACAGGCAAATATCATGCAAGTAACCCAGCTCAGTGTCAATCTCCAACGTAAAATCCTCCAGTAAAGCAACCAAGTATACCTCTGTTAAATTATAAGCCCAATCGCTGCGCCTGCCTTTGGGCGCCTGATCGCTAATTAAGCGGCTGGTATAAAACAAGGCTCTTTCCTTAAAGTACCCTTGCCGCCCCCTTTGCACCTCTATCAAAAATTGTTCGCCTCCCTCGCCAGTACAAAGCAAATCGAATATAGCGGCACCTTCATCTTTTAAATCTCCAGGATGCTCGTTCTTATTATAAACTAAATCAACAATGTGTTTGCGCCCTCTGAAAACTTCGTTTAAAAAAGCAATCAGCAAATCCTTATTAGGTTCGCTTCCAAATATCTTTTTAAAGGCAAAATCTACCAGGGGATCAATATATTTTCCGGTGACAGGCGGTTTACTTTTGTGCATCACCAAATATAAAAGAATATATGATTCCCAAATTGCTAATGGAGGGCTTAATGTGCTGCCGATTCGCCGAATTACATCAGATTAAATTTTATTCAAACACAAAAAACGTTAATATTATATCTTTGCTATAAATGACAGCACAGGCACTTAATATCATACTCATCATCCCGGCTCTTTTGCTTATAGATTTGTATGTATTAAACGGAATTCGAGGGGCTTTTCAAAAGTGGCATTTTCTGCATAAAAAAGCATTCACCTTTTTATATTGGGCAACCAGTATTGGTGTTATTTGCGGATTACTTACCGGTGTATATGTTCACTTTGCAGGCCTTGGGATTCGTGCTGCGGGCCTGCTCATATTCTCGATGCTATTTATAGGCAAGCTAACCTTTTTGCCCTTTTTGTTGATTGATGACATTAAGCGGTTGTTGGCATGGCGTAAAAACAGGTTTAAAAACCAATCAGTCACACATAATGCTCTTGTTCCGCCGGATGCCATTCCCCGGTCGGAATTTTTGCTAAAGGCGGGGCTGCTGGCAGGCGCTATTCCGTTGGCTGCCATAAAAGTTAATATGCCAAGAGGCTTGTATGACTACCATGTCCGTTATCAAACCCTATATCTTCCCAATTTACCAAAAGCATTTAACGGCATCAGGTTGGGGCAAATTTCTGATATCCATTCCGGGAGTTTCTATAATAAAAAAGCGGTGCTTGGCGGTGTAGAAATGCTGTTGAAAGAGAAACCTGATTTTATATTTTTTACTGGCGACCTGGTTAACGGGCAAACCAGCGAAATGAGAGATTACCAGGATATTTTCAGCAAGGTAAAAGCGCCGCTTGGGGTATATTCCTCTTTAGGTAATCATGATTACGGCGACTACGGCGACTACGGCGACTGGCAAAACCCGGCAGATAAAATAAAAGACCACCAAGACCTGATACTCACCCATAAAAACATGGGTTGGGATTTATTACTTAACGGCAACCGCCGCATTAAAGTTGATGGTGAAGAAATAGGCATCCTTGGCATCGAAAACTGGAGCCTGTATAGCCGTTTTCCTAAATACGGCCGTATGGACCTGGCCACCAAAAACACAGACGACATACCGGTAAAGCTCCTGCTATCGCATGATCCGTCGCATTGGCAGGCGCAGGTTTTAAAAGATTATCCCCAGGTTGATGTTATGTTCTCGGGTCATACCCATGGCATGCAGTTTGGCGTGCGTACAAAAGAGTTTCAGTGGAGCCCGATAAAATACGTTTACAATGAATGGGCGGGACACTATCAGCAGGGAATGCAACAATTATATGTAAATGTAGGCTATGGCTTTGTTGGTTTGTATGGCAGAGTTGGAATATTACCGGAGATTACGATATTTACATTAAAAGCCGGGCATGCTCCTTCGGGTAAGCTTATGTAACATCAACCCCCAGGCAGATTCATTACCAATGAAAAAAGCGCTTCAATCTGTTTTTGATTTCCTGCTGTTCAGTAATATCTTCATGTCGCTTTGTGCGGTGGCGCAGGCATTGGTAACATTTCATTTAATAGGGTCAAAACCGGTGTTGCCGGTATTGGGTTTGTTGTTTACTTCCACTTTGGGCATTTACAACTTCTGTATCATTATTACCAGGCCTAAAAGCCCGCAAACATCCCCATACAAACGCGTACGTTGGTTTTTCGCTCATTACCGGCTCATGGTTACGTTTACCATCGTTTCGTTATTATCATTGGTCCCCTTATTTTTTCTGATCACAATTGAATCAAAAATTCTCCTGGTTTTTTTGGGTATTTTGTCATTTGCATATGGCCTGCCGCTGTTTGCCGTAGGCGAGCAAAAATTCGGGCTGCGCAATATACCCGGGTTAAAACCATTCCTCATTACCCTGGTATGGACAATGAGTTGCGTGCTGTTTCCAATACTGGAGGCTATGCATTTCCATGCCGCCAGCGTATCCATGCGCGATACCACTATACTGATAGCCAAACGCTTTTTATTCATAGGGGCGCTTACTATTCCTTTTGATATCCGCGACCTGTTTGATGATCGCAAAATGAACTTAAAAACCATCCCGGTAGTATGGGGCGAAAAAAATGCATACCTGTTTTGCCAGGTGTTATTAGCCGGTTATGTGGTGTTATTATTCATTTTCAGAAATAACGGCTTTAGTCTCGATTTTTTTGCCCTAACGCTTACAGTGTTTTTAACCGGCTGGCTTATCTTTAAATCGGCCTGGAAAAAAGACGAGTACTATTATTTCTTTTTTATGGATGGCGTACTTATCCTCCAGTACGTAGTATTATTAGCTGTTAACCTCATTTTTAAAGGCCATTGATATGGCTGCCAGTTTTAATAATTCGGCATGGTTTTATGATCTCTTGTCGCGCCTCGTTTATGGCAAGGCTATAGTTAATACCCAGCTTTATTTGTTAGGTTACGTACAGCCAAACTCCAAAATACTCATAGTGGGTGGCGGCAGTGGCTGGATATTGGACGAAATAACAAAATTATACCCAACTGGATTAAGCATAACTTATGTAGAAGTTGCCCCTGCTATGATGGCATTATCTCAACGGAGAAATACCGGAAGCAACAAGTTGGTTTTTATAAATGATGCTATCGAAAACGTAGCTCTGCCGCCCGATTTTGATGCGGCGCTAATCCCATTCTTATTCGATAATTTTACAGCCGAAACATTACAAATAGTATTCAATAAAATTGATTCGTTGTTAAAGCCAGGTGCGCTTTGGCTCAATTGCGATTTTCAATTAACAGGCAAATGGTGGCAGTCCCTATTGTTGAAAAGCATGTTTTTATTTTTCAGGGCGATTGATAAGATAGAGGCCAGCGAACTACCGCAGATTGAGGCCTGTTTTGATCGGAACAGTTATTCCAAAATAAATGAACGAACTTTTTTTGGAGATTTTATGGTAGCGAGGGTATATAGGAAATAGGAACGTCATTACCTGGCATAGCAATGACGTTATCTATTCAATTCCGAATCCGAAATCGAACATCCCAATTCCGAAATCATTACTGATTATACACAAACTTATACCCAATCCCACGCACTGTTTGTAAGTACTGTGGCGAATCGGCGTTTGTTTCTATCTTTTTGCGCAGCCGTACAATGTGCATATCAAGTGTGCGGGTATTTACATCGGCATTGTAGCCCCATACTTCCATCATCAGTTCTTCACGGTTAATAACCTTGTTCTTATTTTTAAGGAAGTACAATAATATCCTGTTTTCCAATATCGTAAGCTCAATTTTACGCCCATCGCGAATAAGCAGGTGGGTATTGGGCAAATGTTCCATATTGGCAAACTTGTACGATTCAGCCTTTTCGCTATTCAGGCTGAATTTAATTTTGCTGTCAATCATCGCTACCAACACATCCATATTAAACGGCTTGGTAATGTAGTCTGATACACCAAAGTTGTAGGCCTCAATCTTGTCGACATCCTGCGCTTTGGCGGTCATCATAATTACCAGTTTATCGTATCCGCTTTCACGAATACTGCCACAAACTTCAGATCCGGTTTTACCGGGCAGCATCCAGTCAAGCAGTACAATATCCGGCTGTTCGGCTAATATTATTGTTTCCGCGTCTTCGCCGTTATCGGCTTCCAGTACTTTATAACCTTCGGTTTGCAAACGCTCGGCAACCAGGAAACGCAGGTTTTCATCGTCTTCAACCAGCGCAATTTTGATTTCTTTGTTCATAATTTAATTTTCATTTGGAAGCGTAACTATAAATTCCGACCCTTCATTAATTTTACTGCTCACCGTTATCT
>Ga0075366_10000018_pt1 | contig 59379 bp, 58 predicted proteins | sample EndMethybrTD3031_FD_72351 | JGI IMG/M metagenome (GOLD analysis project Ga0075366, IMG submission 72351) | Populus endosphere microbial communities from Tennessee, USA - Endosphere MetaG P. TD hybrid TD303-1 | ecosystem: Host-associated > Plants > Roots > Endosphere | place: USA: Tennessee...
CCACCGATAAGCAAGGCACCGAATAGGCCACTCTTCTTACCAACAGTCTTTAGCTCAACTTCAATCTGCTGAGCAAGCTCACGGGTTGGAGCAATGATAAGCACCTTGGCCTGTTCAGTAATTGCACGGTGCAATACTGGGATACCAAAAGCGATTGTCTTACCAGTACCGGTGTTAGCGATACCAATAACATCACGACCCTCAAGACCGTGTGGAATAGACTGGTCCTGAATTGGAGATGGGCTTACAAAACCCTTAGCTTCAATGTTTTCCTTAATAAGTGGGTGTACGACGAAGTCACTAAACTTGTTAGCTGGCTCGTATACATCTTCTTCGATTGGCTTTGCAGCCTTCACGAACTTAGATGGGTGGATGTAATCCTTCTTTGGGCCACGACGACCACCTGAGCGACCACGGCCGCCACCAAAGCCACCGCCGAATGAACGGCCGCGACCTGAATTAGAGTTACGAGTAGATGACCTGCGCGCTGTGCGGGTTTGAAAAGACATAAAAATAGAATCCCTTGTGTTTACTTAGTACTTTGATTGTCGTGAATGAAACCAAAGTAGCTAATTATCGAGAACACGTTGGATTCATAAATTACAATGCTTCAATTTTAGCATAAATGATTTGCCCTGTCAATCATTGTTAAGGAAAAATTAATATAGATAACACCTTAGAGTAGATCATTCAGGTCGCCATCAAGCTGGCTCGGATCCATGGCACTATCCTGTTGATCACTATCAAGGGCTTTTGATGCTGCCTGGACGTCGTCCTTAGATTCAATCTTGCTTGGTACTGTCTTTTCGGTACCCGCAGAATCTGCCGTAGTCTTATTGTTATTCTGAATAAGACGGTAGCCGGCAAAGCCTACTACCACCAGGAGCACTAGCGTCACAATAAGCGCCAAGTGGACAAAGCCAAATTGATTAGATCGTATAGTTTTCATGATTAGCTCTCCTTTGCATCCTTTAGGGCAGTAAGTATCGCTTTTACGCTGGCACGATAGGTCTTAAGATCAGTCCTTGCCTGCTCTGCTGCAGCCTTAAATGTCGCCACATCAGTCGCTACGGTGTCGCTTGTACACTGAATAGTGGGCTTGAGGCCTATCAGTGCATCTACTGACGTTTGCGCCTTGGATTTTGCACTGTCAGCGGCAGCAACTAGCGTGTCAAAATTCTCAACCGTGATATCTTTATCTTTTTGATAAGCGAGAGCCTTGGCGTACACGTCATCAATACGAGACTTATGTTTTTGGGCAATAGTCACGATATTGGCAACTTTGGTTTCTAGGCCATGCTTACGGTTTTCGCAGCGCTTTTGGCGGCGCTCCTTAAGCGCAGTATCCTGCTTGTTAGAGCTATCTTCGCTGGTTGCTGTCGCACTGTTTTCTTTTTGCTGCTTCTGTTCTCTGGCCTGTTTTAGGAGTTCTTGGCCCTTATGTCGAAGTTTATCTTCGGCCTGATGGCTAGAGGTAGATTGACTGTTCGAACCAGAATTAGTAGTGCTGTCTTCGGTCTTATTTGAGCCACTGCCACTGTTACTGGTCTCTGATGAGCCGGAATTTGAGCCAGAGTCGTCCTCACCTTCATGTGCATATACTGGTACGGCCACAATGCTCAGTAGTAGTGCGGTAACCGGCAGTGCTACGAGCAGTTTTTTGAATTTTGTCATTGCCTATCCTTGTTTAGATTAGCGGGCATTATGGTTGTGGTTTTTATTATTAGCTATTTGCCAGAAAAAGCAATGGATTCAGTTATTGCTACAATAGCAATAATGAGCAATAAAGCCCTACAAGATATCTATAAAAAGATCGTGGACGACCCCGATAATGCTTGGGCAAAGGATAAAGGCTATTTACCCTTATACGCAGCGTCTAAAAAATCTAAAATCGTTATCGTAGGACAAGCACCTGGACGGAAAGCTCAGGAAGGCGCCAAGCCCTGGGGCGACGCCAGTGGCGACAAGCTTCGCTCTTGGCTAGGTCTAAGCGAGAAGGAATTCTATGATCCTGATATCGTCGCTCTATTGCCTATGGACTTCTACTATCCAGGCAAAGGCGTCCACGGCGATCTGCCACCCAGGAAAGGATTTGCCGAAAAGTGGCACCCTCAATTGCTGGAACAGATGCCCAATGCCAACATCTTCATCCTAATTGGGAACTACGCGCAAAAATACTACCTTGGGAAATTAGCTAAGGCCACTCTTACCGAAACTGTTCATTCATACCAAGAGTACCTGCCAAAATATTTCCCTCTTGTGCATCCGTCACCCCTTAATTTTAGGTGGCAGACTAAAAATCCTTGGTTTACTCAAGATTTGGTGCCAGTTCTTAAGGAATTCGTTCGCGAACAATTGAAAACAAAGTAAAAACCCGACCTTCTACAGTCGGGTTTTTACTTTGGTGGAGCTGGCGGGTACCGCCCCCGCGTCCATCAGTTTAACTAATTAGTCTATCCTACAGGCTTAGGCTATTTGGCAAATGTCGGAAAGTACTCGGCTGAACAGCCAAAACGAATACTTACCCAAGGCCTAGTCTTTACAAGCACTGTGGCCAGAAATGCTTGTGCATTCAGATGAATATAAACGAACTATCTTTATCTGAAGTCAAAATAGACGCTGCTGCCAATAAATTAGGCAGCAAGAGCAACAGACTGACGGCTAGCGATTGTGGCGCTAACTTGGTCAATCCAGGTTGCAACTTTTTCTTTTGCGTTTGCAATTAGAAAGTTTTGTCTATAACGCTGACAAGCGACCTGCTGATCTAACTGTTAAAATCCAATGTCGAGCTTAAAATTCAGCCCCACATACAATCCACCCTTTGGTGAACTGCAAATATTATACCATATCTGGTTAAAAAGCTTAAGCCTGGCCACCAGCAAGACTCGCCTGATGTTTCAACCAGCTAAGTGTAGCTGTTTTCTTACCACCCTGGGGACGACCGTCGTCACTAACTTCGGGAATCTGTGTAATGTGCTCGGCGTACCTTACTCTCAGGTCTCGCTTAGTACCATCTTTTGTAGTGTCTGAATATACTTGACCCACCAGATAACGAGGCAAAACTAAACGTGGCTCACTCACTGTTTGTTTGCGCCAGTCTCTATCTCTAGAAACGTTGTTTATGCTAAGGGAGCTAATAGCGACTAATTGTCTACCGCTAAGACCAGGCCGCGCGAATAATACTGAACGCCTAATTGTAGCGTCGCCTTCATCGCCCCTAACATGCATAAGGGCAGCAAAGCCAATATGATCGCGTGCAAGTAGGCGGTCGGCAAAGTAATCAAAATTATCAACGGTGTCAGTCAGCTCGACCGGATGACTCGGCTCAACGATGCCATGGAAGCGCTCATCTACTACCGCCTGTACGTATCCCTTTAACTCGGCATCAGGCATAGGAAGTTCCTCGCCCTCTTCTACCATAAGTTTGCGAGTGGCGGCTGTCTTTAGATGGTAGTAATCACCTTCGATGCGATTCTTCACAGCAAAACCCATAGCCGACATTGCGTCGAGCTTGTCGTGGATATAGCCTACAGTAGGCGGCTCAATGCCACCCGCCCAATATTCATCAGATATAAGTGTCTCGTAATGACTCATAAGGAGCATTACTTTAACATCTTTGTACTATTTTAGCAATAATATTAGCGTTGGCTGTCGTAGATGCTTTCAATAGTAAAAGTACGGTCACAAGCCATTGGACGGCCTGGCGCACATGTGTACTCGTGCAATCTGGCCAGCATAGCCGCTAGCTGTGTCTGCTCTTTATCGCTTAATACGTCTAGCATCGGCATATTGTACTGATTAAGGATCTCGTGGGCTGCTTCAGTAACCTTTAGACCCTTTGGCGTTGGATGCGTAATATGTTTGCGCTTCTCACTAGGATCAACTTGCAGCTGGAGCATGCCTCGCTCCTGGAGTAGCTTAACCTGGCGGCTGATACTAGCTTCCGTTTGGCCCAAGCTATCTGCCATTTGGCGCTGCGAAGTATTAGGCGATGCCTGTAGGGTTGTCAGTATTCGATATTGGGACATGCCAATACCAAGGCGCTCCTGCAAAACCTGATCTGATTGTCGTTGCAGCGTGCTGGCGACATGTTGCAAGAGATAGCCGATTGCCTCTGGCTGGTCTTCGTGTTGCATACGACCAGCCTAGTAGCAAATACTTAACAGGTCAACTATCGCTAACTAGTATTTCTCGATAGATTTCACAAAATTCGTAAAGTCAGTACGGTCTTCAACAGAGATGAGTAGGATAGGATTGTTGATATGCGCCTGTGGTGTTGTAGTTTTGCCGCTAAACGCTGCATATAGAGTTGCTTCGGCATTGCGGTATACTGCGCCGTCGAATGCCTTGAAGCCCTCTAGACACGCACCATTGATGATTGTTGCGTCAGTTTCCTCTTGCAGAAGATATGAGTCAGGTACTACTTCTAAGCCACGAATTGCGCTGGTAGCCTGCTTGGCTGGACCCTGGGCCACCCATTTAGCCGAGAAAGTATCAGTATCTGGGAATGCCTGAACCGAAGGGTTAGCACAACTTGGCGTCTTACCGGTATCAGTAGACCAGTCATCACTTACCAAACCGAGGTGAAGATTAGCCTTGTCCGCAAATGTAAGCATCATACGCGTACCGCCGTCAGATGGATCAAATTTGCCATCAGCGACCTTAACATCACCCCATGAAGTCGGATAACAGAAACGAATGTCCAGATCTTGGTTCTGGTAACGGCGCTCTTTAGCGCTACATTCATTAGTACCCGTATCTGTAGTGGCAGTATTGTTGGTGTTATCTGTTGTACCGGTATTATCTTTTTTGTCTTTGCCGGCATTTGCGATGAGCACAATCACCACCACCAACAATAGGACGAACATAACTACACCACCAATAACCCAAGGGAGCCACGGCATGCCATCTTTGGGCTTCTTTTTGGGAGCATTAGGGCCTGAGCCTACTGGCTCACCATACATAAATGGTTTGGGTGCCTGACCTATGGTGTTTTGGTTAGGAGGTTGCGGCTGTTGGTCTTCGGGGTACATTTATTTTCCTCTTTTGTATCATTGTAGCATTACGCTAATGTCTTATATAGACGATACCAGTCATCAAGGGTCAGATTTTGTGGGCGTACCGTTGGTAGAATGCCCGCTTTCTCTAAGAGCGCAGTTGTCTCTTCTCGCGTTAAATGCAAGCCACTACCTAAAGAATTAAGGAGCGTCTTGCGTCGCTGAGCAAAACCAGCCTTAACTACCCGAAAGAATTGCTTGGTATCGACATCGTCAAATAGAGGTTTTTCGCGGAAGGTCAGCTGTAGAATCTGAGAATCAACCTTTGGTGGTGGCGTGAATAGCTCTGCAGGGACGAGTTGTCCTAAGCTTGCCTCACAGTAATACTGCACGCTTACACTAAGCAGGCTCATATCACCAGGCTTAGCGCATACACGCTCGGCGACCTCTTTTTGGATCAAAATTGCTGCCCTACTAAAGTGGACAGGACTCTCACATAACACCTGAAGCAGCTTGCTCGTAAGGTAATACGGGATGTTGGCCACAACTTTGTAGCCTTGCGGCATACTCGTTAGATCAAATTTCAGAATGTCTTGATTTACTACGGTAAGGTTAGGTGCTTGTACGCGAAGTGGCAACTCACGAGCCAAATCTTGGTCGAATTCGACGGCTGTGATCTGCTTTGCACTATGTACTAGCTCTTCGGTTAACGTTCCTGGGCCTGGGCCGATCTCTAGCACGGTGTCATCTAAGCTAACCTCTGCGCTGTCGAGCATGGCATTAAGGCTATCTGTGTCTTCAAGCCAATGCTGGCCAAGAGATTTTTTGGTAGAGGGTAAATCTTTCATTTCGTATATCTTTTTTAGTGGTTAGCAGGTGGGAAGGCACTAATACCCGTACTCTTGTAGCACCCTGGGTTTTGTGTCGCCAATCCACCGCTAGAAAGGTTAGTATTCACGATTATGGCTTGATCCTGTACCTCTGGGGGCGCAAGGTCAGCTCTAGAGTATGGCACACCCATTCGCTGAACTGCAATACGATTCCAAGTTGACTGGCTGAACTGATAGGCGCCATAGTAGCCGTTTCCTGTATTGGTCTGGTAGTTACCGTGTGATTCACACATACGCAGCTTATACAGCCACGTCTGCAGTGAAACCGTCAAGGCGTGCGTGCCCTTAGCTACAATCTGCGTGACAGGCTGCTCGGTTACAACCTCTTGGATGACCTTGCGCCCAACCTCTTGGCCATTCTTTAGTTCGATCTGATATGTCACAAGTTTCTTACCAGGTGCGCCTTGCTGACGAATCGCAGTAGTACCGTAAGCCAAGCTCTCATCAGATACAGTTTGTGTCGGCATCTCTAAGGGCTGTTCCACAGTTTGTACTTGCGTCCCTTTTCGTATCAAGAACACCTGAGTGTTAGCGCTCAGAGGAGTTGTTTTTGCCGGAACGACATCATCATCCTTGCCCAGCTTGATTTGTTTTTCAGCAATTAGATCAGCGACTGTCTTGGCATGCGTACGTACGACCGTCTGCGTACCGTAGAGGTTCATAACGACTGGAGTAGCGCGATCGATAACAACTCGTTCACCTATGGAATTGTCTACTAAGAAATTGTCAGTAGGTAGCAGTTTAAGATCGTCTTCAGGAAAGATCGTGACCCCAGATTGCTTAACGATGCTTCGTGGAGTTGCTGCGGCGCTATACGTAAACGTCTTATGCTCGCCGTCAATGATAGTAACCGGCACGGCCCTGTAGACATTAATACGGAAGTTGTCACTGGCTATTACTGCTTTGACACTAGGCTCTACGACGTCCCCTTCATGTAGCTTAATGTCGAGGCGTTTCAGAAGCTCTCCCACCGTCTTTGCATCAGTCGGGATAGTGCGCTCTTTTTTGTCATAAGTCACCACAACAACGTTCGGGTTCTCTGTACGTAGTGTAGGTTTACCGCCAGTCGCAAACATAAGTCCAGCCACAACCAACACCAAAAGCACCATGAAAGTCGCAAATGGAATAGTAAAGAGAGGCTTTTTGCCTAACTTACGGATTCTTTTGACATGCTTGTTATCAGATGTCTGGTACCGTTCTTTGATTTGATCAAATTTCTTTTGCATAACTGCTCTAGCCTACAAGGTCGTTCATCGGCCAGGAAATAGTTAGGATATACCTACGTAAGCTAGCTTTATTGTAACAAATTACAGCTTTTCGAGAGGAGCAAAACTAATATTGAGTTTTTTGGCACCCTTACCCTTGAAGTAGATCGTCGCTGCTTCACCATCTAATTCAACAATCGTACCAACGCCGAACAACTGATGACGTACGGTGTCACCCTCGTTAAGATCGGGCACATAGCGTGGCTCATCGCTAACAATTGGCTGCTGCGGGGTTAGATCCTCTACTTGCGGCCGGGCATAGCCATGCGACTCGCCTTCTGTTCTAAGCGTAGTGCTACTAAATGACTCGCCAGTGAAACCAACGGTGTTGTCGGAAGGACGGAACTTTGCATCCACTTCGCTCAAAAAGCGTGACGGCGGATTATGTTGTACGCCACCGAACAGCATGCGACTGGATGCGTACAGCATATATAGTTCCTCACGCGCACGAGTCATACCCACATAGCAAAGACGACGCTCCTCTTCCATCTGAGATGGATCGTATAGTGAACGACTACTCGGGAATACGGTCTCCTCCAGGCCAATCATGAATACTACCGGGAATTCCAGACCCTTACTAGCATGTAGCGTCATGAGCGTGACGGCATTGCCCTCAAAATCAGCCTGGTCAACATCGCTCACCAGGGCCACTTCCTCCAAGAAAACGTCCATGCCTTGATCTTCGTAGTTTTGCGCCACGCTGAGGAGTTCTTTGACGTTTTCGACACGTGACTCAGCACCGCTAGTTCCATCCTGTAGATATGCGTAGTAGTCTACGCGACGAATTAAGGATTCGATGACTTCAGATGGCGGCGCGTCTGCCATAATTTCGCGCATCGTAACCAGCATGTCGCTAAGTTCGCTAAGTCCTTTTACGGCTTTAGCAGATATAACGTCACAAGTTTGAATCTCGGCAACGGCTTTCTCGAGCGTCATACCGTTATCCTTTTGCCACCTAAAGAATTTGTCCAGGGTCTTCTCGCCAACACCGCGAGCTGGCACATTTGCAGCCCGAGTAAAGCTAATGCGGTCCTCTGGCTGGAAAATAATACGGATATAGGCCATGAGGTCTTTAATTTCTTTACGGTCGTAGAAGCGCTGGCCACCTACTATGCGATACGGGATACCATAATGAATAAACGTCTCTTCTATAGAACGGCTCTGGGCATTAGTGCGATACAACACGGCAAAGTCACTGAACTTGCGGTACCGCGCGTCAGTGGCATTACGGATGCGGCGCACAATCGCCTCACCTTCTGCCCGCTCGTTAACGACCTGCAACATCTGCACAGGCATGCCTTCGCTAGCGCTCGTCCACAGCTTTTTGTCTGACCTCTGTTGGTTACGACTAATTACAGTGTGTGCCGCATCTAGAATATGCTTGGTACTGCGATAATTCTGCTCCAGCTTGATAACTGTACAGTTAGGATAATCCTGCTCGAAGTTAAGGATGTTACGGAAATCGGCACCGCGCCAGCTGTAAATGCTTTGCCAGTCATCGCCCACAACCGCGATATTGTTCTTGGCGTTAGTAAGCAGTTTTACCAGTTTGTACTGGGCGGCGTTCGTGTCCTGATACTCGTCGATCATGACGTATTTGAATCGCTTCTGCCATTTAGCACGAATATCGGACTGGGTCTGTAGCATTCCCGCTGTGCGGTGAATTAGGTCATCAAAGTCCAACGCTGCTGCTTCATGAAGCGCGGCCTCGTACAATGGATATATATCTGCTGCTGCACGTTGTTCAGGAGTAGAGCCAACGCCACCGAGTTCTTCTGGGCTTACTAGTTCATTCTTGGCATTACTAATAATGCCTGCTAGTTGTTTAGCCGGAAAAGACTTCTCGTCGATCATCTTTTGCTTGCAAGCTTGTTTGATCGCTTGCATGCGGTCAGCTTCGTCAAAGATCACAAAACTTTTAGGAATGCCCACGCTGTCGCCATCCTGCCGCAAAATGCGCACGCAAATAGAGTGGAAGGTACCCATGTACGGCATGAAACTACGGTTTTCAGGGTCTTCCTCTAAAAGTTTTGCTACACGCTCACGCATTTCCTTGGCGGCCTTGTTAGTAAAGGTCACTGCAAGAATATTGAAGGCAGATGCCTTCTCGGAGGCAATGAGGTATGCAATTCGGTGGGTCAATGTCTTGGTCTTACCAGATCCGGCACCAGCCTGGATAAGTAGTGGCCCTTCGGTCGTTTCTACGGCACGGCGTTGTTCTGGATTTAGACCTTCAACGAGTTCTTCTATCACGAAGGCTATTGTAACAGATGTCGCTTATGTATATTGCTGTAATTTAGCGCACATTTAGGCACGAGCGCGTGAGATGCGAAGTACGGCGCTAGCTAGAGCCTCAGGATTGTTGCTACTTACGTTGTAGCCGTGGCGCTCGTTGTAGGCGATGTCACCTTCTGAGCCGTCGGTTACAACGAGTAGAGGCGCTGCACTGTGTGCAAATGTTGGGTCAGTAGTACTGCTTGCAATTACCGCGTCTGCGTATGAAAAAGGGGTCACCTCTTCCTGAGATAGCCCCTCATCTTCGAATCGAATTCGACTCATAATGTTCTGCATTGCCCAATTTGCAGCCACATCGTTCTCAATATCGGTGTTTTCGGCCAACAAAAGCTTATAATTTTGAGGCAAATAGTAGAGTGCATGGATCGCGTCTAGAAGACTTGCGCCACTGGTGGTCGGAGAAAAGTAGAGGAGAAATTCTTGCATGTCGTGGTCCTTATTACTCTGTAAATTAGTAATTTTTGACTTTGCTGTTGATGTTTTTAACGCCTGACCCATAAACCCTCTTTCTGAGTTTGACCTCATTGGTTATAATTGATCCTTTATAAGTTCGTATCCTTAGGTGAAAATCTCAATTTTTATAAGGAACGTTGTTTGCAAAGTTGGGTAATTTGTTACCCGATAGGTGTAGACAGCCTTACTATGCAAGTTGTCTATATTCATGATACGTTCACTTTTCGGAACATGTCAACAAGAATATTGTATAATGTAATTAATATCACGAGGCAATCTGTGAAATATTTCAAAAATACCGAACTGGCTAAGATTTATAATGTTTCGGAAAAGTCCGTCCGCAACTGGATTCAGGCCGCCCGTGATGGCAAGCTCGATTTGCAACTCTACGAAAAAAATGGCAAAAACTATATTGGGGATACGTCCAAGAACACGGCGCTTATAACTCAACTGGTTGAGAGAGGTAAAAAATATAAGAACACCAGGTCTTACAAGGTAGTTCGGCCTACAGATAAGTTCTACAAGTTATACAGTGCGGAGCAAATACTCGACATCATCTCTGGTCTTGAAATTTATCGGGAAATTCCTCGCCAGTACAACTATTTTGACGGAGGTGCTGAATATTGGGATAAGTACGTTAAACGCTTGGCCACCGAGGAAACACCAAATATCCTCAACAGCACTCTAAAACTACTAGATGTCAATCAAGATTATCTCGATTTTCTCTTAAACAACTATAAGCGAGTGAACGTCATTGATGTTGGCGCCGGAAATGCATGGCCTATCAAGAAACTCCTGAGCCATCTAATCGACGAGCAAAAGCTTGGAAGGTATATTGCACTAGATATCAGTTCGCAAATGCTTAAAATCGCTGAGAAAAACATTGCGGAGTGGTTCGGTGACAAAGTTCATTTTGAAGGCAAAGCGCTGGACATAAACTACGACCGTTTCAGTAGCGTAATTGCTAACGAATATATGACCAAAGAAGGCAAAGATACTATTAATATTGTCATCGTTTTCGGTGGCACAATAGGAAATCTCAGGTCTCCAGATGGGGCGTTCAAAGTTATTCACGATAGTATGGGTCGGAAAGACCTACTTATTCATGCGATTAAACTCGACACTGAAGCTACTAGACGATATTTTGACTTTAGCGCCGACGCACAACTTCAGCCACTTGCTCCTCAGTATAAATTCATTGTTGATTTATTAAATATTGACCCATCCTACTATGAAGTTGAAATGGGCTATGACCAAGTTCACTCGCATCGTTTCTTAAGGATAAGACTAAAAGTTGCTCTGACGATAAACTTTGATTTTGATGGCATTGAGCGATCAGTAGATCTTAACAAAGATGATGCTATTCTTATGTGGAGGTACGTCCACCAGGATATGTTCGCCACACTTGATCAGTTAAAGCGAACTGAATTTCATCCTCTTCATGCGAGTCTAACTGACGATGGCGAATATCTCTTGTCTATATCTAGGATCAACTCACTTTAGCGTTATATAATTACTCTTGGGAGACCAACGATGATTAAGAAAGATTGCTAACCAGTACTTAATAGTTTTCAGAAAACAAAACAGGCCCTCAATAAGGGCCTGTTTTGTTTTCTAGATATCTTACAATGTTCATAAATATATAAGTAACATATACTGCAATACTTTGATCATTGAAGTATTCTAAAGTGTAGACAGCTAGGTATCTCAGAGACACCAGTTAAATGATACGATTTTTATTTTGATCATGTCAAATATTTTTACTATAATAACTGTGGATAAAATCGTATGACAAAATACTATAAAAACTCAGATCTGGTCCGCCTGTTCAGTGTTTCAGATAAGGCTGTGCGCAACTGGATACTCAAATCTCAGGAAGGCAAAAGTAAGCTTGAACTTGTCGAGCGCAGGGGGAAAATCTATGTAGCAGACACGCCGGAGAACAACTCGATCATAAAGTATCTGGTTGATACTGGCAGAAAATACAGAAACCAGAAGACCTATCGGGCTACTTCGCCTACTACACAATTTTACAAACAATTTTCTTCTCGCCAGGCGCTTGACATCGCAAATAGCATTGAGAAGCTCAATGAAATCCCATCCCATTACAGATATTTCGGTAAGGGCGCAGAATACTGGGACGACTATCTTAATCAACTCTATACTTCAGATCGAACAAATCTGATGAATACTACTCACAAATTGTTGCACCTAGATCAGATCTATCTTGACATGATTCTCGAGGCATATGACCACGTAAATGTGATCGACATCGGAGTTGGTGATGGGCTAGGAGCAAAACCACTACTCGAACAATTGGCAAGCTCCAATAAACTTCTGAATTATGTTGGGATAGACTGTAGTCCGGAGTTACTTGAGCTTACAGAGTCAAATCTAAGAAAGTGGTTCGGGGACAAATTTGGCGTACAAAACTATATTCGAGATATTACATACGAAAGGTTTGATGACGTTCTTGCGTTAAACTCTCGCAAAAATACCTTAAACATAGTTCTATTTCTTGGAGGTACAATTGGAAACTTTACCTATCCGCAGCAAGCGCTTACTGTCATAAGAGATAGTCTTGGGAAAAATGACATTCTTATTACTTCCGACGAATTAGATAGCGAGAATGCGAGAATTTTTAATGGGTTTCGAGTGGGCGTTAAGTCGGAAGAAGGGGTTATTGCTCGAAACACCCTACTTTTAGACTTACTAGGAATCGACCGATCTATGTATGATCTTGAGCAATTCTTTGACGAAAAGCTTAAGTGCAGGACGTCGCAAGCGCGATTTAAGGTTGAATTAACCATTAATATTGAATTAGACGATTACATAAGATCATTAACTATACCTAAGGGCACGCCTATTGTTGTCTTTAGAATGTGGGAATGGACCGGGCATGAGCTAGAGGGAATGTATGAACGATGTGGCTTTACTCAGATAAGAAGTACTAAACTACATCACCCAGAATTTATCTTAATGCTCTCTAGGGTGACCGCAGGCCCCCTGACCAAGAATCCGAGCGAAACTATTTAAGCAAATTCGTATGTGGAAAATCGATGTTGAGGGAGATTACTTCGGCGTCGAGTAAAAAGTTTAAGGCTACTAGGCCTACGATGATGATTAGTAGGAAAATTAAAACCCACTCCCACCATTTAGTGTGGGCTTTGTGGTGAGAGACAAAAGCGTGATCCAGTGAAGGTGCGCTGGTCGCAGCGAGTACATCGTCCTGGGTCAAAAGTTTACCTGCGCCCTGCTCTTCTGAGCTTGACTGGGGTTGCTCACTGGTTTGTGCTGCAGTTGCCTGGCCAGCACTAAAGGATTCTTTTTCTTCAGACGAAGTAGGCTCAGTGTCAGTAACCATATCCTCACTGTCTGCAGCTGGGCTCTGCTCCTGGGTCTCTGGAGATTCAGTAGCAGCAGTATCCTGCACCACTGGCTCTTCTGGCTTCTGGGGAGTCTCAGTAGGGGTGTAAGCCTCAGTTTCTGGGTGAACGGGAGTTTCCTCTGGCTCGTCAAAAACAATTTCCTGGTGAGTTACTACCTCGTCGGCTTCCTTCGCGATATCTGCTGTATCAGGCTGCGAACCTTGAAGTGCGTCAGGGTTCTCTGAAGGAAGTTCTCGAGGCACTAATGCGTCGGTTGTTTCTTTAACAGGAGTCTCTTTGCTCGGGATCTTAACCTCTTCGCTTAAAGCTGTTGGCTGGCCATGGCTCATTAGCTCATGCTTTTCGAAAGGGTTTTCGGCGGCAACCCTAGAGTTGCCACTTGAAACGAACATGTCTTCTTTGACCTGGGGCTTGTGACCGACAATAACTGGACGTGAGTTTGCTGACGCCGGAGCTTTACCTGGACGCATAACGTCAAAAACTTTTTTGGTAGCCTGAGGCTGGTTGTTCTTGGGCTTATTTGGTTTGTCTTGGTCTTTACTCATCTTGGCCTAACTCGTGTTGTAAACGGTATGCAGATTCTACAATTCCGGCAAATTTATAAGGATTAAGGCTGGCACCGCCGACTAGCGCACCGTCACAACCCTCTACTTCTAGATAGCCACGAACAATGTTCTCGTCTACGCTGCCTCCGTACAGAACTCGTACCTGCTCGGCAACCTTGGCACCATATAGCTGTTCAATCTGATGACGAATGTATTTGATTGCTTCTTCCGCCTGGTGCGGCTTTGCTAGTTCGCCGCCAAATGTGCTAATAGCCCAGACTGGCTCGTAAGCGATTACCACCTTGGCTACGTCATGCGAAGTTAAATTGCTTAGCGCGGTTGTAATCTGGTCGTGAAGAACTTGGCGAGTGTGGCCCTCTTTACGCTCTTGCTTGGTCTCGCCTACGCACAAAATAGGAGTAATCTCGTTGCGAATAGCAGCGGCAACTTTGTCACGGATAACCGGCAGTGTTTCACCAAAATAAATACGACGTTCGGAGTGCCCAACAAGTACATAGTGCACGAGATCACGCAGCATACTAAACGATACTTCCCCAGTAAAAGCGCCATCATCTTTGTAGTAAGCGTTTTGGGCGGCTAGGCGGAATTTGCGACGGTCAATCTGTAAGCTAAGTGGCTGCAGGACCAGCATGCTCGGAGCTAAAACAATTTCGATACTGCGATGGATGCGTGTGCGCTCTTGTAAACGGTGCACTAACATACTAGCCTGACTGGTATTCAGGTTCATCTTCCAGTTCGCTACAAGTAATGTTTTTCTTGGCATAATACGATAGTTTTGATCTATGTTTAGCTTAGCATAAGCATTGTTATAAATACACCTACTTATCCTGGAGTGCTTGTACTCCAGGGAGGGTGCGGCCAGCCATTAATTCAAGGCTTGCGCCGCCTCCAGTAGACACGTGGTTAAAGGCACCTGTAAGCTTCCGCTGTTCGATGTAGCCAACCGTATCACCACCGCCAACTAAGCTAAATGGACGATGGCCGTAATCACCAAGCATGGCTTCAATAATAAGCTCTGTACCACGAGAGAACGGCCCAACAGGACCATTTAATGCTGGAGTTTCTGTGACACCCATGGTGCCATTCCATACGACAGTATTTGCAAGTTGAATGCCACCTGCTACAAACGCACCGGAGAATGGACCAATATCCAAGATCATCTCGTCGTCGGCGACCAGTCGGCTTTCTTCGCGGGGAGGCTTAGGGTAACTTTCTACTTCCGCCATCATATGCGCGTCCCAGTCTACGATACGAGTGCGAGCATTCTTGTCCAGAGAAGTAGCAACGACACCATCTTGTGGAATATAGAATACGAAGCGCTGCTGTTTAGCTTTCTCTCGAGCCTTAGTAAGGATATCCTTGGCGATTGGCACATCGTTTGGCTCGTATTTGCTCTTGGCGATATCGACCCCTTCAGCTGCCAAGAATGTGTTTGCCATGGCGCCACCGATGGCAATAAAATCCGCCATTTCGACAAATTTGTTAAGCACGTCTATTTTGTCAGATATCTTGGCACCGCCGACTATAGCCATGAGTGGGCGCTCAGGAGCATCCATAACACGAGTAATAGTATCTACCTCTGCTTCGAGTAGTAAGCCAGCTACACTGGGTAAATGATGAGTAATTGCTTCCGTACTGGCATGTGCACGATGCACTACACCAAAACCATCCTGCACGAATACTTCTCCCAATTTGGCTAACTCGGCGGCGAATCCGTCATCGTTCTTTTCTTCTTCGGGGTGGAAGCGCAGATTCTCGAGCAATAGAATATCGCCGGGTTTAAGTGCCTCGGCGGCTTTTTGAGCAGTTTCGCCAATACAATCATCAACAAACTGCACTTTTTGGGTCAATAGTTCACTTAGACGGTCAGCAACAGGCTTCAAGCTAAACTTGCTGACAACCTGGCCTTCTGGACGGCCAAGGTGAGAACAAATGACTATTTTAGCATTTTGTTCTTGCAGGGCTCGGATAGTCTTAACGGATTGCTGGATGCGAAAATCATCAGTGATAACACCGTCATCGCTAATAGGGACATTGTAGTCCGCGCGCATTAGGACTCGCTTGTCCTTTAGGTCAATATCACGAATAGTCTTTTTGGTAAACATGCCCACTCCCCTAATCGAATTCAGTGTAGCACAGGGGCAAACAGATAGAGAATATTGACATAGCATAAGCGTTATGATATAATGTAGTTCTTAGTGTGTAATAAGAGGTATAGACGATGGCTAAACACCGCCGTACCCCCGAAATTCCAGTCGAATCACCTAGTGGCCGCCACCGCGCGCAGAAGGAAAAATCGCGCCTTGGCATTAACGTGGCTATGGCTATGGGTGTTGGTGCTGTTGTAGGCACTACCCTAATAGGCACCCACATGGCTGAAAATAAACCTACTAGTGCTAGCCAGCCAGATGTTGATCCGACTCAGGCACCGATTTCACACACTCCTGCGCCTGCGACTAAAAAGCCAAAACCTGCGCCTGGCAATACAGATCGTAGTAAGTATGGCGACTGCCCTGCACCAGATCCTGAGTTGGTTGCTCGCTATAGCAATCGCAATCCAATTCCTGTGCCTAATATTGCTCGCTTCGATACGAGTGCAGGCGTCAAATCTATTCAGGAAGCAGCAACTACCCAGGAAATGCTGGATGACGCAAACGCTGCGCTTCGTGGCAAAATTACTGTTCGCTTTGCAACCCAGCACGACTACAAGCAAGCAGCCGATAACTACGACATGACTGATGGCCCGTTGCCGTCATCAGCAGAGTACACTTCTCCTAACGTCGCGCGTAGCACCCTTACCGGGATACTAGAAGCCTATGACAATATGCCCGAAGGCCTAGGTACACTCCGTGAATATCCCCTGTCAGTAGTACTTACCGACCAGATTGTCACGCCCGATCCAAAAGATTCCCCTAATGTAGTTGGTGGATTCAATGGCGAAGACGGCAGCAATGGGTATCTTATGCTACGTCTCGGTGAAACAGCCGAAGCAACCGAGAACACTACTAAGCACGAGACAGGCCACTATATACACGAAGCAGGTACTGGCAGTATGCCAGACGTTGATTGTTTTATGGATTCCTATCTTACTCATCCGGATCAGCTAACACAGTATTCTATGGACAACCCGGGCAAGCGTGAGACTGCCGCAGATACGTTTGCAATTGGCGAGGGCGCCCACTTTAGCGACGAGTACCCGCGAGCTACAACCGATCGAACTAATGATCACAACTTTGCTACTCTCATGGGTCGTATTGCTGGCTTAGGCCCACAAGAAGAAAAGGTTGCAGATGAACTCTACAACCTTTCCGTCTTTGCTCGCTAAATATAGGGCTTATTCTAGAACGCGAACCTTGATGGTATCGGTTGCACCGGCGACGCCTGGGTAGCGGCCAGAAACACTTACGACAACGTCACCTGACTTTAATACTTCGTTCTCGAGCAACCAGTCAGTAAGCTTACTAGCAGCTTCTGGGTCGGCAGGACGAACATAGCTCTTGACGCCATTTACAAGCGCGAGCTGCTGAGCAGTGCGAAGTTCGCTAGTTACTGCAATTACTGCAGTTTCTGGACGACGTGATGCAATCTGAAGCGCAGTAGAACCAGTCTTAGTCTCAGCAACAATAGCAGTTGCATCGATGTTGCGAGCCATAGTCATAATGCTACCAGAGATAGCGTTCTGAATGGTGTGTTCACGCTCAAATGGATATACGGTCTTCATTGGAGGGTGCTGTTCAGCGTACAAAGCAACGCGCTTCATAGTCTTAACAGCCTCGATTGGATACTTACCATTGGCAGTTTCATCGCTAAGCATTACAGCGTCAGCGCCAAGGAACACAGCAGTAGCAACGTCTGATACTTCAGCGCGGGTTGGTTCTGGCATGTCTACCATGCTCATGAGCATCTGAGTAGCAACAATAGATGGCTTAGCGTACTTAAGACACAAACCAATGATCTGGCGCTGTACAACAGGCACAGATTCCGATGGAGTTTCAACTGCCAAGTCACCACGAGCAACCATTACTGCATCACTAGCTGCAACAATTGATTCGATGTTTGCAACACCAGCCAATGTTTCAATCTTAGAGATAAGCTTTGCTTCGCTCTTAAGGTCAGTCAAAATCTGGCGAAGCCTGTTGATGTCATCAGCTGTCTGTACGAAGCTAAGTGCTACGTAATCGATATCCTGGGTTGCACCAAACTTAATGTCAGCCATGTCCTTTTCAGTAAGGATGTCACCCTTGAAGTCAGTGTCAGGAAGGTTCATACCCTTGCGCTTTAGCAAAATGCCGTCGTTTTCAACCTTAGCCTTAACGATTTTGCCTTCAATACCAGTAACAGTAGTGCGAACCTTACCGTCAAACAAGAAGAGACGTTCGCCAACCTTAACTTTATCGCTAAGGTCGTACTGAGTTGGGATACGGCCAGTCTCTTCGTAGTTACACTTGTACTCGAAATTAAGTTCTTCGCCGGTCTTTACGTTGATAATGCCGTCGAAGTCACCGAGGCGTACCTTAGGACCCTGCAAGTCCTGCAAGATTGCTACAGGCTTACCAAGCTTTTCGCTAGCTTTGCGGATCCAAGGGATCTGTACCAAACGCTCCTCGTGAGTACCGTGGCTAAAGTTTAGACGGATCACGTTGGTACCGGCGTCGATCAGCTGTTCAATCTTTTCATAGCTGTCAGTTGCTGGGCCAAGCGTAGCAACAATTTTAGTTCGTTTAAATGACTTAAGAGGCACCTTAGGCGCCATGTCTGTTAAATGCATCGAGAGCTCCTGCTTTAATTGCGTTTTAATTCACGCAGCATTATACACCTCTAACGCCTAATTTAACAGAGTTAGTTTTAGCCGAGCGCCAATCCAGTCTCTGGCCACATGTATGTCATCAAACGACGGCCCTTTGAGCTCAATTTAATTAATGGCTCTCGGTAAGTGCTTTGCGAGAAGTACACCAACCCTTTCTGTCGCAAACCCTGAAGTATGTGTGCAAGTTTTGGTCGGTCATACTTGAGAGTTTCTGATAACGTCGTGAGGTCTTCCTCACCAGTCTCATTCACTTGTTGTAGCACAATTGCGTAGTCTTCTGGTAACTCAATTTTGCGCATGTTAGCCTCCTTTTTTAGTGGTTGATAACAAGTACTATTTTGAGCCAGGAACCTGAGAGCGACCTTAAGTTTTGAAGCTTCTAATAGCCCGAGAAGTGATCGGTTGCTATATGGCTGCGCGCAACTCCAGCTTTACGCAGCAAATCTTGATAATGAGCCACCATACCGTGGGGGCCTGATAGGTAAAATGACCTTTCAAGGTAGTCTGGTAGTTCTCGCTGTAACATCTTTGCGTCGAACACGCCGGATAATCCCCTGTAGTTAGCTGATGCGTTGCGGGGCACAGATATAACGCGTATACCGTGCTTGGCAAAACGGCTAAGAGCTTCGTCATAACCAATATCTTCAGGCGAGTTCACTAAGTGGATCAGCACCACATCACGGGTCGTACCTGTATCCACCAGGAACTCCAGCATACTCAAGAACGGTGTAATACCTATGCCACCGGCGATTAATGCCAACTTCTGGTCGCTATCGGCCGGTAATACAAAATTGCCCGTAAACTGACCAATGGTAACCTCGTCACCTGGTTGCATTTCCATAAGCGCACGTTTAAAGCTACTGGACTGCTGAGCTACTCTAATGCCTATATGAATCTCTTCCGAAAGCGGGTTCGAGGCGATTGTAAACGTCCGACGATTGCCGCGTGAGTCTACGCGCTTATGCGGCAGTGTCCACTCGGCGTACTGACCAGCCAAAAACGGCAGATGCCTTTCGGGAGTAAAACTAAAATCATATATCGAACTAGATAACTTGGTTTTGGTCTTAAAGCGCAAGCGAAGCTGGGCTCGCTGGCCAATTACAAATGCATACACATTACCTACGGCCAAGGCAACTTCTGGGGTTGAAGAAATAGGTCCCAACTTTAATTGTGAGGCGAATAGTATCCCGACTATCAGTCCATATAACATCTGCTGAAAATGACGGGATGGCATAGTAGAGGGCTCGGTAAGCATGATCGTGCCCATAAATATAAGCGGCCATGAAGTAAAAGCTTGACGCAGAATTAGTCCGATGTCGTTACCCTGAAGCAGACCGATAGCTGTCATCACGATCAGAACCGTAGTTGCAAACAATGCGAACAATTGAGCGCGTCTAATCTTCCTGATAACCAGTAATCCCAGCAATGCTGTGAACGGCAATAATGTGGGCGTAGCAACCCACCAGGTCGCATGCCCTAGTCCAGTTAAACCGACAATAATTGCAGCAATTGCAGCTGGGTTAAAGACATGTTTACGACTTGTGGCGAGTACATACTTTGAGGCCATTGCCACGAGTACCGCAATGACCAAAGCGCTAGTCTTCGTAACGGATACCGGGGGCGCCATAATAAAGAACAGGATTAAACTTGTAATGAGTGATGATTCGGCATTAGTCTGTGCGTTCCAAACCTTAGCCAGCAGCTTGTTAATGCCATAGCCCAAGCCTAGTAACATACCTAGCGAAGCTAGCAGTTCCCAACCTGAATAGGCCAGCTGGCCATCAAAGCCAAAAAAGACCGCAACCGCAGCTACGGTAGCCAAACCATACAACACTAAACGGTACATTGTTATGCCGTTTAAGTAGTCGTCAATTGCGCGAAGTGGGTTCATAGAGCTTTGGTATTTTCGTTGAAAAATGTTGCTGGAAAGTGAGGTGAACGCACTAATGAATTATCCTGCCTAACAATCGCATATTCAAACTCGAACCGATTGGTAAGTATCGTTGGATCAACAAAGAATAGACAGGTCGAGATAGCATCAGCGAGCATAGCATGCTCGGCATAAACCCATAGTGCTTGTATATGCCTGGGTGACGTAAGCTGATCCGGATCCATAATGTGATGATACTTAGCCCACGCCCTACGGTTGCCCGACGAACCACACAGACTGCCCTTAGATAGCGTTGCAATGCCAATCGCCAAAGTTGTGTCACTGGGATGTTCTAGGGCAATAGGCAAGTCTGCATGAGGTGCATTTGACACTAGGATGTCACCGCCCGCATTAATACAGAAATACTGTACGTCGTGAGATCGCAGCAAATCACCAATAATATCTACTAAATACCCTTTGCCCGCTGCACCAAAATCAAGCAACACTGGCCGCCTAGTTCTAAGCGTTGGAAAATCGTACTCCAATACGTCGTCCCATTTTGCAACTTCATGGATCTGTTTTGGTTGCAGTGAGTATGAAGCGTCATAACCAGCATCATGAAGCAGGCTACCAATAAGAGGCGTCACTTTGCCTTTAGTTATTTCATATAGCTTTCTGTACAAATCGAACATTGGCTGGGCGTCCGGCGGCAATGTATAGACTCCAGCCATCTGAGATATGCGAGTAACTAAAGAGTCGTCTCTAAACCGTGAATAATTTCTATCAAATTCCTCGATTCGTTCCGTAATAGCTGTCGAAAGCCTAGACTTACTGGTGGCGTCTAAAATCTGGAAGATCTCAATCGTCCAATGTGTGCCAATAGCCTCGAAAGTAAGTAACGTTTGGTCCTGAGATTCCACCTATTTTTCCTTAGGCTTTTGCCTGCTCTTTAATCTGAGTTATGGCATTATTGAAGCCTTGACTTGTTAGCGAAGAACCTGATACACGAGAAAGGCTGATGCTGTCGAGACTCTTGCCTACGACTAACGACTTGTAGCTAGAAATGAAGTCTTTCTGAAATTCCTGAGACTCTCTGTCGGTCGCCTTATCGGTAGCTGTAGTAGCAGTCACGGTACCATTAGAAATAGCTATACTAACCCCGATCTCCTGTGATCCGCCGGGTGACGAATAGGTGCCCGTTGCATTGTACGTCCCGTCCTTATATGTAGAGCTAGAGTTTGTGCTTGCCGTACTAGCTGAGTTGTTAGTACCAGAAGACACGGCACTTGACCCAGTCTGTGATAATGCCGTATCAGCCACCGTATCTTCACTACCTGAGTTATACACCTTAGTGCCAATTACGATTAGTACCACCACTACCAGTACAGCAAGCGTAGCAATGATTTGTTTATTCTTGTCTGAGTGATTTGAGTCCATCTAATCCTTACAATATGTTATTTACAGGACTAAGTCTAAAAGGATTTATTGAGTTTTACCTGAGAAAGTAACAAGAAGTTTACTCCTTGTCGGGAAGGCTCTCAACGGCAGCATGGAACATTTCGTTAGTGCGAGTCATGAAGTCGAGAATGAACTCTAGTTCGGCTTCGCTATACGATGCAATCAGTTCATTAAACGACTTCTGCAGTGGGTCGTACAGCTTTTGGACTTTCTTTCTTGCCTCTTTATTTTCAACCGCGCGGACTAAAACGCGGCGACGGTCATTAGGATCAGCTTCTCTTTTTACAAAGCAACGCTTTTCCAGGCGGTCAATCATACCGGTCATACCGCCGGTAGTAATATGGCAGCGCCTGGCAAGCTCACCAGCCGTCACGGGGCCATGAGCCTGGATAAGACTGGCACACTCGAACTCTGCGGCGCTAAGACCTACGTGCTGGGCAATAGCATGGACTAAAAGCACGTTCGTATTGCCATTATCTTCGATGGCATCACCAAGCAAATCAAGTAACGCTTTGCGTTTCTCGGAGTCAGTAGGCTTATGGTTGAGAATGTGTTGATTTTCTGTTGACATCTCTTCAGTAAACATTTATCTTAGTAACTAAGATATTAAGTAATCTTAATACTTACTAGCTAAATAATAACCTAAATTGGGGATTAAATCAATGGAACATGCCGCTGCGCATCACGCCAGCAAGTTCACTGCCAAGCAAAAGAAAATTGCTTTGCTTATCGTGGCCTTTGCTTTCGTGATGGACCTGCTCGACTCGACGATCGTTAACGTCGCCATCCCATCCATCCAGGCCAACCTGGGTGCGAGTTATGCCACTATCCAATGGCTAGTGGCTGGCTATTCACTTACCTTTGCCCTCCTGCTTATTACAGGTGGACGCATGGGTGACGTGTTTGGCTACAAGAAGGTTTTCCTGTTTGGTGTAGCAGGATTTACCGTCGCTTCATTATTAACTGGTATTGCACCCAACGCCACATTCTTGGTCGTTGCCCGCCTTGTTCAAGGTGGTATGGCAGCCCTTATGGTGCCGCAGGTGATGTCGCTCATGCAGGTGATGTTCAAGCCAAGTGAGCGTGCCGGAGTCATGGGACTCTTTGGTATGCTTGGTGGTTTAGCCGCCTCTTTAGGCCCGATCATTGGTGGTCTGCTTATTAAGGCAAACCTATTTGGTTGGGACTGGCGTCCAATCTTCCTGATCAACTTGCCAGTTGGTATCTTTGCCATCTTGGCCGGCATTAAATACTTGCCCGAAGGTAAATCAGAGCACCCGCTACATCTCGATATCAAGGGTACATTCCTCGTTATCGTGGCGCTCAGCTTACTTGTCTTCCCGCTAATTGAAGGTCGCGACCTTGACTGGCCACTCTGGACAATTGCAATGCTTGCAGCCTCACTACCTGCCTTCATGTTGTTCGGTTGGTACGAGACTAGTAAACACAAAAAAGACGCTTCAGCTCTTATTGTGCCAGCGCTCTTTAAAATCCGGTCATTTGTTAGCGGTATTTCACTAAATGTCATCCTTGAGTCGGTTATGATCGGCTACTTCCTAACAGTACAGCTATCATTACAGGCTGGTCTTGGGTTTAGTCCGATTAAATCTGCCTTAACCGGCGTTCCGACTGCTGTTGGTATGACCGTAGGTTTTGCAGTACTTGCGAACAGACTAATCCCAAAGATGGGTCGCTACGTTATTACGCTTGGCTCCACAATTTTTGCCGCAGGCTTGGTATACACGAGCTGGATATTTAGCCACTACTTACTTACCGCCCACCCTTGGCAGTTTGCCCCCGGTCTCTTCGCCGTTGGTGTTGGCCTTTCGCTGATTATGGCTCCGATCTTCTCAGCCGCTCTACAGGACGTTGATACTAGCCATGCTGGCTCTGCCTCAGGCATTCTGAACGCCGTGCAACAGGTGGGTGCAGCAATTGGTGTCGCTATCATCGGTGTCATCTTCTTTGGTCAAATTAACCATAGTGCTTACAAAAGCTTTGACGATGTTTCATCAGGACTTCGCAAAGACTTAACCGCCCTGCACGTGCCCCAGCAGGCGCAAGATAGCATCATTGCCAAGACGCGTACATGTTTCCATGACCGCGCCAACGAAAAGGACTCAAATGTAGTCCCTGAAAGTTGTAAGCAAGCCGAAGCTGCCGCACCTAGTGATGCTGCCTCCAAAAAGATTGGTGAAGCTGTCCAGCACAGTGCACTTCAGGCGAACGCTACTAACTTTGCACATGCCTTCCGGGCCGGTGTGATCTACGTAATCTTACTGCTTGTAGTTGCATGTGGTCTTAGCATGACGCTACCGCGCAAGTTCCGCGTAGTCGAAGAAGGAATGCATTAAATCCTTCCTCGCATAAAACAAAAGAGCTCATCCACATGTGATGAGCTCTTTCTTATATACTGCGTTCTAGTAGTTCGTGTAAGCTGTTGCCGCGAATACGACAGACAGTAGCGCGAACAGGGTCACAAGAACCTGTACGCGAGTACTGTACGCTCCCGACTGCTGAACTGGCTTCTTTGCAGTCGCGACGCTTGCGCGGACAGGCTTAGCCGCAACTGCTCTTTTGGCAGTGGTCTTTGTTGCAGCCTTCTTTGGCGCAGTCTTTTTCTTAGCTGTTGCCATAATACCTACCGAGTTACGCTAATAGTCTTGCTCTGTTCTGCGGCCGGCGCCACAACGGTTATACGACCGTTAGCGTCCTTTGAGACTTTATAGCCAGTACCATTAGTTGCACAGGTAGTACTACACTGTGGATCCTTTGGCATGGATACCAAGTATTTACCGTTAGTCGTTACAACACCAAGGTCAACTAAACCAGTACAGGAAGCTGCGCCCGTAGCACAGATTTCGGTAGCAGTTGTAGTAATACCAGTTGGCAACGTACCGTTGTTATCTAGTGAGTATTGGTAGATACCGTTGAGGATAGTTGTAACGTCTGCTTGGCGCTGTGAGTTACGTGTATCTCCCAGGTTCTTACCAGGATTAATTGCAATAATCACAATACCAGCAAGGATCGCGATAATCGCAACAACCAACAGGACTTCAAGTAATGTAAAGCCCTTCGCGTTTTGTTTTAAAGTTTTTAATTTAAACATATAGCCACACCCTTTCTTTATATGCTTTTACCAGCACTAGCTAGTTTCCTGCCACAATGAAACGCTTATGCTCGATGATCCAATTGTAGCATAGGCCTGGATCTTTCTTACAACAGTACCAACTGTTCCCGTTGCCACAATTGTTCGCAACTGTGTAGAGGTGGAGGTAACCGTATAGGTGCAACTTCCCGCCCCTTGGGTTATCGAATTAGTACCGGTGTAAGCAATATTGTCATGCACTACTTGTAGTGCTTCTTGGGCGCATGCTGCAGCTAGTGCGCGAGCTTGCTTTGAGCGTAGTTCAGTCAATGAGCTACGCTGACTGTCTGCACCAGCCATAACTAGCGCTAAACTGATGGCTACTGCCCCGGCACCAATAATAAGTACAGCTAATAATGCGATGTAACCTCCTTCTTTTTGTCTCATCATCACCATCCAATCTCCGCAGATGAAGTGAACGTCTTCTGATAATCAAATTCATTGCGGCCGCCGGAATTAACACGAGTTACGGTAAAGCTAACCTGTACAATGCCACTAGTGCCACTGCGTGTGAGGTTTTTGAACGTGAGGTTACTAATCTGAATGTCACTACTAGTCAACGCAATGTTTGCAGCAGTGCCTTCTTTAACCTGGAGCGTTGTACCATTTAACGAGAAAACAGCTGGGCTAAGCGCCGTCGTAGGCACGACTAACGTAAGGGAGGAGCCACTAGCTGCAGCAGCGGGTGTAGTAATAGAGTAGGCGTTACGAATAATCTGTGTAATATTGTCCATTGCAGCGGTCGCCTGGTCATCGACCTCAGCGATACTCTGAGCCTTTACGCGTGCCTCAGTAGTCATGCCAAAAAAGTATGTCAGTGGAACGAGCATAATGCCGATAATTGCTATGTACAGCAGCATCTCGATGAGCGTGTAACCTTTTTGGAGTATGGTCTTCTTATCCTTATGCATACATTAGTTCCTCGTAAATACGAGCCCTTCCAGCGTATCAGCAGCGCTCGCGCCTACTACAACATCCAGAGAGCTCGCATAAGCCAATCCCGACACGGTACTCGTTGTTCCGCTTACATCTACCGTCTTAGCTAAAGTCATAGCCGATTTGCTCGCAATATTTACGGCTTGGAATTCTCCGGTAGTACTCGTTGTTCCCAAAAAAGCGAACTGATCAGTTATGTCTACTGCCACATCGTTAATGGTACCTACTGAGGTAAACGTACCGAGACGAGTGGGAGAAGTAGGCGTAGTAACACTTATCGCATCAAGTGTGGTTCCCATCCCTAGCAAAACAGCGGTACCGTCACTGATCCCAGTAACCGTAAGTGCAGTGAGTGTCGTAGCTGGATTATAGGTTGCACCAAGTGTAGGCGAAGCCGGGGTGGTCACATTGATCACTAGCATCTCCGCTGTAGTCGAGCTAGTAGCAACAAAAGCATAGTTACCGTACACCCAGACCTCGTTCATTTGAATGTTATTGTTATACCCGCCCACCACTGCAGCAGAAGCTGGGGTGGTCACATTGATCACGTTGAACTCATTGGCGCTTGTAGCCGTGTCAGATGCTCGCACCACATAGGCATAGTTGCCCTTCACAAATACTCCTCTTGCCGCGGCAGTTCCCGTAAGAGCTACTGTTTTGGTCAGGCTTGGAGTCGCTGGAGTCGCAACATTATAAATCAACAATCCGCTTGTCGCCGTTGATGTCGTTATATAGGCATAGCTTCCGCTAACATTAATATTCGTAGGAGTACCGGTAATCGTTGTCGTACTTACTATCGTAGGTGCTGTTGGTGTGGTGATATTTATGATGACAAAGTTACTGGCGGTCGTATTTCTTACTAGATAGGCATAGTTACCAGAAACGGCTACCTTAAGTCCATCCGTCGTTCCCGTAGCATCAACACTACCGCCAACGATGGCGTTAGTCCAAAGCTTGATGTTAGATTCCCAGTTAGAGATCCTTCCGCTAACACTCACACTACCCGTGCCACCGCCCTGCTGCGACCAGGTAACAGTACTGGTTATAGTTTTGCGATTTGTACTTGCCGTCGCTACGGTTATCTGACGCGTATATATGCCTGAGGTATCAGAAGTCCCAGAGAACACCCAGGTTCCACTACTTTGTGCCAAGCCGTAGGTACCATCAGCTAGGTTAGCATAGGCAGCATTGGCAATGTTTTTAGTGGCGTCCAATCCTTCTTCGGCTATCAACGAAGCCCTAGTATGGTCGCCAGCATCTGCTACGGATGCCCTTCCATAAATAATAGCCCCCACGATTCCAGTCGTCAGCATACCAAATACTGTTGCAGCCAATAATGCTTCAACTACCGAGAAACCAAGCTGGTTCGCCTTAAGGCTAGTAATCAACCATACCTTTCGCATTGAGCGTAAGCGTCCTTGTATCATTAGTTGTACTTGTAAATGTAACCGTTCCCGTCGTACTCGGTGCTGCCGTCAATTTCGCAAACTGCACTTCACTTAAACCTGAGACAGTAACCGAGTCAGGGACATCAATAGTCTCATCAAAGCTTGCATCACGACTGGCATAGGTAGCTCCCTTATATAGAGTGATGACGCTGGCCTGAAAGCGTATCCCCCACGTACTATCTCCTTCCACCGCCCGGGCATATGTCTCGCTTCGGCGTATAGCATTCACAACGCCCACGGTTGCGACATCCAAATCATTCCGTCTAGCAAATGATTCGTACACTGGTAATGATAAACCGCTCAGCATACCAATAATTGCTATCGACAGCAGTAACTCTATAAGAGTAAATCCTAGTTGGTCTTTCATGAGTGCAATCCTCCGACCAAGCTATAGACGGGTATAATTACGGCAATCGCTACAAGCATCACACCGATCCATACGATAACGAGCAAAATTGGTTCGATAATAACCTCTAGGTTTGCCGTTGTGACATCAGACTTCTGGGAGTATGTGCGACCAATCGTTTTCAGGACATCAGGCAACGACCCAGAGCGTTCACCGGCTATAAGCATTTGCTGCACCGCAAGCGGTATTAGTGATCCACTATTTTCGTAGCGTCTTAAGCTGTCTTTGAAACTATAGCCGTCTTCTAACGACTGTGCTAAATAGCTATAGAACTTACGATAATGTGGAGCACTGGACGCTTCAGCCAAGAGCCTAGCCGCCTGCGTGACCGACAATCCAGCATCGAGCAATGTCCCCAACAGGTAGCCAAACTGCGCGATTTCTACTTCTTTGAGTAGCCTCCCCACACCTGGCAGTGCAAATAGTAGTCGGCGGCCGATAACTTTGGTCTTAGGAGCGGCAAATAGTACATAACCCAGCAAGGCACATACAAAAAAGAATAACGGCACTGCTACGATGCCATGCGCTTTAAGGAAAATGCCAAACTGTATCATCGCTCGCGAGACAAACGGTAGGTTTACCTGTAATTGCATGAAAGTATCGGCCAACCGTGGCAGCAAGAACCAAGCAACGCCTAGTCCTACGATAACAGTCAGACTTAGCACAAAGGCCGGATAGATAAGCGCTGAGCGAACTTTAGCTCGGAACAGATGTTGTTTCTCTTCTTGTTCCGCTGCTAGCTGCAGGTTCTCTACTAAATGACCAGAGGCTTCGCCTAAACGTATAAGGGCCAGTGTCTGGCCGCTTGCTAGTCCACTACGCTCCAAAGCGTTTGCGAGGCTATAGCCAGCCTCAATATCAGCGTTCATTTGCGCCAACGCTTTCTTCATAGCAGAATTTTTGGTAGTCATACCTAGCGAATCTAGCGCATCACCAACCGGAACGGCGGACTTCAACAGTAGCGCTAGGTTCTCAGCAAAGTACTCCCGCTCCTTAAAAGCAAGGTGCGGTTTTGTTAGTCTCTGGAGTATTGTTTGCTTACTTTCCTGAGTCATGGGCTGCCTTATGAACCAATGTTGGCGGCGGAACAACACGAATAACTTCGGAAAGAGTAGTGGCGCCACGCCTCACTTTTGCAATGCCGTCTTCAAACATAGGGCGACTCCCTTGAGCCCTAGCCAACTGTTCAATTTCACGCGTTGAAGGCGAGTGCAGCATTAACTCCTGCATTTCTGGAGTCACTTCGATAATCTCAAATAATGCAACCCGTCCCTGATAGCCACTGCCATTACATACGTTACAGCCCTTGCCTGCGTACACATTGTCACCTTCGTTAAAGTAAGCTTTGGGGTCGAAGGCTTTGATAGCTGGCAAATCAGCAAGCATCTGGCTGACCGACAAACTGTACCGACAGTTGGAGCAAATAGTGCGTACGAGTCGCTGAGCAATAATGACTTCTATGGTTGAAGCCAGTAAGAATGGCTCTATGCCCATATCTACCAACCTAGGCATTGCCGTGGCCGCATCATTGGCGTGGAATGTAGATAGCAATAGGTGGCCAGTAAGGGCCGCGTTGACTGAGATCTCAGCCGTTTCTTGATCACGAATTTCGCCCACCAGGATAATGTCCGGGTCCTGTCGCACGATAGACCTTAGACCCTTAGCAAACGTCATATTACTCGCCTCTCGAACTTGGATCTGGTTAATACCCGCCATCTTGTACTCAACAGGATCCTCGATTGTGGTAATGTTGGCGTCAGGCTTATTGAGCATCTTTAGGAGGGAGTAGAGTGTGGTAGTCTTACCTGACCCAGTTGGTCCAGTAGTCAAAATCATGCCGAATGGCTTAGCAATGTTGCGCTCGATAATTTCTCGGTGTGCATCTTCTAGGCCAACATCAGCAAATGTAAAACTCTGCACATAGGAACCAAGAACACGCATAACGACCTTCTCGCCCTCAACCGTAGGCACCAATGAGACGCGTAGATCAACCCTGCGTTCGCCAAGTATTCGTTGCAAGGCACCGTCCTGGGCAGCTAAATGCTCGTCAATTCTCATGCCACTCTCGACCTTGATGCGGTTGAGCATATTCTCGTAATACTCTTTGGGCACTGTACCAGCTTCACGCAATGAGCCGTCTACACGAAAACGTATCGTGACAGTGTCTGTACGTGGTTCAAAATGAATGTCGGATGCTCTGAAGTTAAGGGCATCTTTAAGAATCTCGTCAACAATCTCAGGAGCAACACGTTTACTCGTACTTATGATCTGAGAAAAACGTGTACTAAGAGGTTGCTCATAAAGCTCAAAAGCACCACTAATATATTCTGGTAACGTGTACGCAAGTTGTAGCTTGTGTTTCGGAAAAATCGGCTTAAGCTTCTTGGCGTCTATACCTTCAGGCCTGTCTGTAGCAAGTACCACTACGGAGTCATCAGCACGCGCAACAACGACTCGTTGCTCGCGGGCAATGTCCTCGGGAATCTTGTTTACCTGATCTCGGTCGACCTGGTTTACGCCAAGGTTAGCGAATGACAATTTATAGCCTTCTGCTAAGGCTTGGCCAAGCAATGTCTTGTCTAGAAGCTCAGCTCTAATAAGGTAATCAATATATGCTGCACTATCAGCTGCGCCTGCCTCGGCCTTCGCACTATCCTCTTCAGATATATAATGCTCGCTTAAGAGTAAGGCCTTGATCTTATCAATGCTAGGATACATGCCCCACCCCAATCATAGCTATATCGCTTTCACTTCCTCTACTATGGTCGTCAGTGGTGTGTCTGATTTAATAAAGAACTTTCGAGCACCTAAGGCTAGCACTCGGTCTTCGTCTTCATGTTGACTCAGATTGGAGAGTACAAATACTGCAGGCATCTGCGGTAGCTGCTTCATTTGCTCCAACACCTGAAAACCATCCATAACCGGCATAATTAGGTCGAGCAGAACAACATCGAATGACTGACCCTTAAGAGTGTCGATACATTCCTGGCCATCAGATGCAACAGCAACGTCAAAACCCTCATGCTGTAACTTGAGCTCTAACGCATGCGCCAGAGGCTTCTCGTCTTCGACAATTAAAACCTTTTTCTGAGTATCGCCCATTATCGTCCCTTCGGTTTCATCCATATTATTGTAGCACGTCGCTACTGAGGTCGGTCACCCGTTTCCTGTTGCCTGTCATCTACGGTTGTCTCGGTAGGAGGCGTCGTCGGGCCAGTAGCAGGAGCGCCATCATCGATAAAATCACGGATCATGTTAATGATTTCGTCTAACCGATATTCGGCCTTCAAAATATACTTCTTGGCGCCCAATCCCAACATGTTACTGACCTTATCCGGGCTAGCTGAGTTACTTACAACAAGGACTGGGATGTCAGCCCATTTAGGGTTCTGCTTCAACTCCTGCATGAATGCCAGGCCATTCATATCCTTAAGGTAATAGTCCAGCCAAACAGCATCAGGCATTTCGTCAAGACTATTCAAATAGTCGACCGCCTGTTGGCCACTAGCACATGACAAGACGTCCATTCCAGAAAGTTTAATTTTTTTGGTGATGGCCTGAAGTAACAGCGTCTCATCCTCTACTACCATAATTGTTGGATTTTCTTTTGACATAAGCACATTGTAGCACTGAGTATCAGTACTATTCTCCTCTCTTATTCTTTGTTTCGTATGCGACTAGGCGTTGGAGTAGTTCAGGTGCAAGCCTGCCTCTTAGCTCCTCTCTAGTAAAGGATCTAATTGGCTCCTTTGTGGTCAAGTAAATCTCCAGCCGAAGGTAAACGCCAAGAAGAACTTCCTCGTCAGCAGCAGACAACGTCTCCCCGGGCGCATTGCGCGAAGTGATAGCTCGTACTTTGTCGAGTATCGGGTCAATTTCCGAGGAGTTAGACGCTAACGCTGCTGTATTCGTCACCATATCCAATACGGTTTTCGCACCGGTTAGCGAAGACTGCTGATCGCCCCCAAAAAAATTCTTTAAAAACGACATTTCTAGTATTCCTTCGTCTTAACAAACACCAGACCTGCTCTTACGTATGCTAGACCAGCTAATAGCGCAGCAATATCTATAGCAACGCTCCAGCCGTCCTGATTCCTATTCGAGCAGAGGGTCGCTAGGGTAGCGAGCGCAAGGGCACCGGTCGAGCCCACTAACCCCAAGAACAACCAGGCCATTGCATTCGTATAGTGAGCACCAATTTGCTTACCGATCTTATACACCAAGGCTGCGCCCGCTAGATAAACCATTGCACCCCAGGAAAAGACGGCAACTGATAAATCGTATGAACTTTCAGGGGTTGTAGTACTGACATGTGGAAGCAACGCAGTAAAGCCATTTACGAAGGCGAGGACAGGCAAAACAATAACTGCTCGTTTAAGTACACTTTTTAAGCCTATAAGCTTAGCTAGGCTGCGTGCACCAAAATAACCAGTGAGTGCCGCTAGGATAAATGGCATACCCACAAATCCGTGAGTCACCCAATCAGACGCCCATAAGTTTAGGGCTGATATGATAGGTAGCTGCAACGTACCCGCGGCTAGCAACAGGATACTTGAACAGATAATAAAGTAGGCATGGCGCAATTCTTTCTTGTAAGCTCCGAGCCCCATGAAAAAAAGGATAACCGCACCTACGTGTAAAGTCACAAAGCCAAAGGTCAGCGCAAGCAGACCGTAAAAGAGTGCTGAGCTATCCTTCCAACTGTCAGGCATGGGAACTAGAAACGCGAGCGCTGCACATAAAAGCGCTGTTACGATAGTTGCCCATACTACTTTCCTTACTGTCTGCATACTGTTGCCTCTCTATTGCCTGTTAACTATTTATACGTCCAGAGTTACTTCGCCCTCTTTAGCCTTCATACCGCTAACAGGCATGCTGAACCAAAAAGTCGTACCCTTTCCTTCTTCGCTCTTGAACCAAATCTTACCGCCGGACGACTCAACGACTGCCTTAATAAGGTATAAGCCAAGTCCGGTACCATCAGTCTCTACCTTAACTGCATTTGCAGCCCTGAAGAACTTCTGGAAAATACGCCCCTGCTGTTCCTTTGGTATGCCGTAGCCGTTGTCTGTGACCTGAGAAATAATCTGGTCATCCTTCTTTGAGATAAACACAGATATTTCACCGCCTTTTGGCGTGTACTTAACGGCATTGGTCAGAAGGTTCAAGTACACTTGGCTAATAAGCCTTGGGTCAAGATTAATTTTAGGTAAATCTTCGTGGACACTGATAATAAGTGATTGCTGTTTTTCTTCTGTCTTTGCTTTAAGGTCGTTAATAATACCACCCACCAGCTCACGTAAATCAGTAGGCTTAGGGTCAATCATGATACGACCAGACTCGATGCGCGATATATTCAGCAACGCATTCACCAGAGCAATCATACGTTCGGTAGAATCAGCAATGTTCTGAGCAAACTCCTGCTGCTCAGGCTGCAGCTTGCCTGCATCACCTGAAACTAACATCTCAGTGAACCACTTAATAGCGCTCAAAGGCGTACGCAGCTGGTGAGACGCCAAAGATATGAACTCGGTCTTCATGCGATCGACTTCTTTCTCTTTTGTAACGTCACGCAAAACTGTTATTGCACCAACAACTTTATCGTCTAATTTGACAGGACTTGAACTGATATTCAACAAGTATTTATTCCCTTGTTTATCATGGAAGCCAAATACATCATTAACCTCTTGTCCGGTTGCGAGTGTAATATAGCTAGGCCGCTCGCCTTGGACGAGGGGGTCTTGAGTTTTTGAGGTAGCAGGATACAGCTCATACAGATCTTTAATCTGCTTACCCACGGCAGCCTCCTCATCAGGAAGGCTCAACAAATTAGTAGCCACCTTGTTTATCATGACAACTTCGCCTTTTTCATTGATAGCGATCAAGCCCTCACTCATACCTTGCAGCATTGCTTCATCACGTTGCTGCTCCACAGCAATACGCTTATACGAGTCTCGCAAACGCGTAGACATACGGTTAAAAGCCTCCGCCAATTGACCGAGCTCATCGTGCGACTTTACCGGAATTGGCTGCGAGAAATCACCATTGGCAATGCGTTGTGCGCCTGTCTTGAGGCGTGATATTGTTCTTGCTATCCAAGATGCCGTAACTAAGCCTAATACTACCGCTAGAGCAATCGTCCCGAATGCTAGCCATGTAATCGTAGACATTACGTCTCCAACTACACTTATTATTTTCTTATTTTCGGCATCGACACCTTTTTCTTCAGCGACAATAGCAGTTTCAAGAGCCTTATCAAGATCCGCCTGTGACTCAGTGAGCTTGATTTCAGCTGGCTCAGGAGTCTTATAATTGCGGCTAGCATCAGTAAGCTCAACAAAGTCGGCAGATGCGACAATGACAGCATCAGCTGCCTTGCTCATTGCACTCAAATCCTTTTCGGTAACGTACTTATCGTCTTTACTCACCAGATCTTGGTAATGTAATTCTGATCTTTTTAGTTCAGCGGTATAGCGTTTCAGGGACGCAGCCGCTGTCTTTTGCTGAGCGATATTACCCTCCAGCACCTCGTGGTTATACTCAAAGCTCAAATCTCGAACCCTTAGGTTCATCAGGCTAATTTCATCAAGGGCCTCAAGACGCTGCGTATCGTTGTTGACTAGGTTCAAAAATAGCTTATCAAAGACCTGGATCGACCTTATCTGATAAACACTTACACCCGCCAATACGCCTGCAATGATCAAAAACGAAAGTATAAGTTTAAAACGAAGTGATAAATTCTTAAGCACGTTTTTTTGTTCCCACCTTACTATTACTCTTGTCAGGGGTAATGCTCGATGCGGGCATTACCACCGTAAAATTACTGCCCTTATTCTCTTCTGATTCAAAGGCAATTTCGCCGCCGATTTGCTCAAGTATTGCTTTCACGATATATAAGCCAAGTCCTGTGCCGTCTGTATCTTTTGCTTTAATATTAGATGCCCTGAAGAGCTTTGCAAAGATCTTATGTTGTTCATTTTTGGGTATGCCGTAGCCTGTATCTGCTACCCGTATTTGCAACATTTGCCGTTCGCCGTTTAGTCTGCGGACATCCTTCATCTTTATTGAAACATCAATCTTACCACCGTCATCGGTATATTTAATTGCATTTGAAAGTAGGTTACGAATAATTGTCTTGAGCAGGTTTGCGTCCCCGTGAATGTTCTTCAGCTCCGGATCGTATTCTTCGCTTATTTTCAGCTGTCTTGTTGTGGGTTGGGCATTCAGTTGTTCTTGGATTATCTTACGGCAAACAGCCCGTACGTCTACCGTTTCCGACCGCACCCCCAAAGTACCGGATTGCAAATTTGACACCATGATAATAGCGTCAACGATGGCCGCAGAGCGCTGATTACTGGCATAGATCTGCTGGATATGATCACGCTGTGCGACAGCTAGCTTACCTGCATCACCATGCAATAGCATCTCACTAAACCAGGATATTGCTGATATTGGTGTGCGCAGCTGATGAGAGGCGAGCGTTAGGAATTCATTCTTCGCCTGGTCCAATTCCCGCTGCTCAACTTGTCGCTGTTGCTCATATTTTTCGCGAGCTTTCTGATACGTATAGATGCCTGCGCCCACCACAATAAGACACAGTAGGAGCTGACGTATAGTCACAATCGAATAAGGAATTGTAATTACATCGAGCTCCGACAAACCAACTAGCAGAATAGTTACCCCAATCAGTCCAGACAACCAATATGCCCCGCCTCTACCACCAGCTAAAAAGAAAGCACTTACGGGAAAGACAAAATACCAAAAAATGCCCGTCCCTTGTGTCCCACCCGTAACTAACATTAATAGGAGGAAGCAGCTCACTGTCATCAACAAAAGATTGCGCGCCAAACGAACGTTTTGAGTAAACTTCAATAGCAATAAGTTCAATGCAGCAGCGCCAGCGCCCATCAGTTCGAGCCGGCCTAGCTGTGTATTATGCTCAGAAGTTATCTGAAGCGAACCAAAGAGAGACAATGACACGATTGCCAACAACGAGAACACTACAACCACATACACTGATGGTGCGTTCTTAAGCATAACCTCATTGTACAGGAAAATCTCATAATGATATCGATCAAAGATCAGTGGCTGTGTTGTTAAAGGTGGATCTGTTTCATAACCTCAATAGATTTGTCGTAGAGTTCTGCCATACTAGCAATACGCGCATTACCTGGATGGATGTGCATGCCCTTTTGCGCCAACACTTTTCCACGTTCGGACTGCTGAATACGCAGCTGAAGCAGACGGTTCCAGCACTCTGGATCCAGCCTATAGTACATCTTTCGATCGCCAGGAAATGTCACGGCAGTAATTAATTGAATGCGGCGTAATAGCGTCGTTGCTGTACTGGCACTACCTGCAGATAGATGCAACTGGCTCTGAATAGCCTCTGACGACTGGTGTTCGGGCTGGCAGACTAATAAAAAGCCGAGCACCTTACCAACGCTGCGAGGTAGGCCAGATTCCGATATCAGATTACTTATCTCGTCAATAAAATTAAGGTCATCTACACTCAAGGGTCTTTGGTCGCTCATGTCGGACTATTCTACCTCAAGATCTCGGCGCATGAAACCATAAATACCGACCACTGCCATCAGCAGACCAATAAGCAACGTCCAACCAAAAGTGCCCCAGTCCGGCTTTGCTGCCGGCACTAGGGATATATGGTGTACCAACGAGCTGTTGACAATGAGCTTATTAAACTTCACTACCGAGCCCACCATATCAACTAAAAATGACCAACTGATTACGATATACATCGCCATACTCGCTAAGCGAGGCTTCCAACCATACAACAAAATACCCGCACCAAGAACAATACTGATGGGGCCAAACATATTCAGGCCTTGTAGCAAGAAATCTACGCCATCGATTGGAATGCCCTGAGCTTTGGCTAGAACCAAAGCCGTAAGGCTAGCCACAATGTACGCACCGAACAATCCGCCCAGCAATACAAATAGGCGATCACGCAACCACTGCAAGCGGCCGATTGGTCTCGACAAAATATTATCTAAGTACGATTTCGCCTCTTCATGACGAATAGCGCCCAGGCTATTTGTCGCCATTAACATCAAAAGAACAGCAACAAAGAATGTCGACATGCTCATAAGAGCTAGGGCTACACCGGCCGACCCGCCTGTGAGCGTCGACAGTGCATCGGCTATCGAGTCAGATCCTTCAACTGCATCCGCAGCCGTCTTAGCCAAGGCCGTCATTAGTGCAGCTAGTGCCGTCGTTCCAAGTAGCCACCAGAACATAACCGGCCAGTTAAGACGGAAAGCCAAGCCGCGGACATTTCGCAAGAGTCTGAATCGAGGCTGAGCAACATCTGATTCGGCAATAAGGCTCTCACCCAAATCACGACGCGAAGCGATCCAGAGCGCTGCTCCAGCGAACAATACAGACCCAGCGATCACCGGAACAATCCATAGTGGTCTTGAATCAATGATCGGCTTAGCACGTTCTATCCAGCCAAAAGGCGTCCACAACTGAAGCCACTGAGCATCTTTAATCACATGCGCTGCGCAGCGTACTGCATAAAAAATTACCAGTGGCACCAGGCCATATAGTGTAGCCCTACGACGACTCGCCGCCAGTTGACTCGTAAGCGCACCTAGCCCAAAAAAGAATAGCGCTGGCAGCAGGATAGCCAAGCTGAAGAATAGTGCCTCTTGTCCAGAGATAAATACGCCCTTACTACGGCCTGTAATAATAACCATGGATGCACAAAGTGCAAAGGCCGCAGCCCAAGCCATACCAAAACCAAGCATGGTACGAAATGCTGCTTTGCCAGCAGTTGTCTGACCGCTCAATAGCATTTCGGTGCGACCATCTTCTTCCTGGCCCCGGAACAAACGCGTAGCAGTAAGTAATCCCCAGATACTACCGACTAGCATTAAGAACGCCAAGCAGCGGTATACGACATAACCACGGGCAGTAACTGTATAGGAAGGATCTCCGTACAAAATGCCGAGCGCCGGGCTAGCCATTAACGTCTCAGCAAATTGCTGTTGAGCCTTTATGTCAGGATACGCCGCGACGTAAGCCATACCCTGAAGCATTACCATCGCGCCAGTCAGTACACCCAAAATGATCGTACCTCTCAGGATACTTCTAAATGTAATACGCGTAACAACTTGGCCACTGTTCTTGAAGACACGTATGCTTTTTATGGCAGCTTCCATTATGCTTTCTCCTCTACCTCACCATACAACGACAAGAATAGTTCCTCCAATGAAGGTTCGCGGCTCAGAAAGCTAATTGGATGGGCCTTAGCGATCTCCATCAACAGGGTGTCAATTGACCCTTGAACCTGGCAGGTCAGATGGCCTTTGTGTGTCTTTATATTACTTACGCCCTTGATATGACTGACCTTTGGCGGGTGACCTTCAAATGTCGCATCAACCGTCACTGCTGAAAGATGACGCAGTTCGTCCAGCGTACCCAGCTCAACCAGTTTTCCTGAACGAAGCACTGCAACACGATCACATAACGCTTCAACTTCGCCCAAAATATGCGAAGACAAAAAGACCGTCTGGCCGTTGCGTTTTGCTTCTAATACACACTCGCGGAATACCTCTTCCATGAGCGGATCGAGACCGCTAGTCGGCTCGTCTAAAATCAGCACATCAGCACGCGACGCAAAAGCTGCAATGAGATTAATCTTCTGACGATTTCCCTTGGAATACGCCCTGACCTTTTTGTTAGGGTCAAATTTAAACCGGTCAATAAGCTCCTGACGATACTTATCGTCTACTGCACCCTGTATATTTGCGAGTAGCTCCAGCGTCTCTATACCTGTCAAATTAGGCCACAAGTTTGCTTCACCCGGTACGTATGCGACATGTCGATGGGTAGCAACTTTATCTTTTTGGACATCTAGACCATGAATACGTGCAGTGCCGTCTGTCGCCCCTATCAGCCCTAACAAGCAACGTATCGTGGTGGTTTTACCAGCACCGTTTGGTCCCAAAAATCCTAGGATTTCGCCCTTAGCAACTGTTAGGTCCAGTTTCTCGAGTGCCAAAAAGTCACCATAGTATTTGGTTAGGCCTTCAATTTCAATTGCGTTTTCCATATGCCATCCTCATTGCGTTTCGCTTATGTTTCAATACTCTCATTATTTTCTGAAAGTTAAAAGAGCCTTATCCACAGACTCCATAATGTTGGCTTTTTATAAACGCCAAAAGCCATTGTTATTTTCACGTTTTGTCCATACATTTAGACATGAAGGAGGGCACCAACTAATGATCAAAAAACTAAGTAGAATACTGGCTGTGCTTGTCTTGGCAGCAAGCACACTAGCGGTAATTCCGCCATCAAAAGCACACGCGATTCAACAAGAACGCATCGTGTATAGTGGTGGCACTTGGGGCGGCATAGTGAGCATCAATCCGGACGGAAGTGACGCTCAAGAATTTTCAACAAATACTGCTACTCCGGCAGTCTCGCCGAATGGGAGTAAGATAGCCTACGTCAAGACAGACTCTGGAATAAAAAATATCTACATGATGGATGCCAATGGCAGCAACGAGGTTAAGTTAACCAACCTCACTGCCTACAGGCCGATAAACGTATTCTTATCGTGGTCGCCGGATGGGTCTAAGCTTGTCTATTCGCGTAGCGCTAACTCCCCGAGAGACAGTGCAAAGCAAGATATCTTCGTCCTAGATATTGCCAGTGGCGAGGAGGTAAATATTACGAACAGCCTTGGAATTGTAGGCAACTCTTTCCCTAGTTGGTCGCCGGATGGGTCTAAGATATTGTTTGGAAGGAACAACTCTGACCATAATAATTCCGATATCTACACTATGGATCCAGATGGAAGCAACATACAGCAACTAACCTCAGCACCTGATGACACTGGATACGCACGGCCCAAGTGGTCACCAGACGGAAGTAAAATATCATTTGAGATCGGGCTTGATGTTGCCGTAATGAATGCCGACGGCTCCAATCAGGCATCCATAATTACAGGCAATAACACGCAAGCCGATGGACAAGAAGCATGGTCTCCAGACGGCACAAAATTAGTAACAGTGTCCGGCAGTAGCCCAACACTCATACGAACTTTCGCAGTAGACGGAAGTGGATCTAATACAGTTACATCAGTAGACTATGCGATGTGGCCTAACTGGTCTCCAGACGGCTCGCAAATAGCGTTTAGTGGTACGGTTGGCACTGAGTCAGGGCTTTTTAAAGTATCCGCAGATGGAAGTGGCAGTCCAAATCACCTTTACGACTACGGTGGAGGACCCCTTAGCTGGAGGGTATTAAACGTCACACCCCCAGACACTACAGCGCCGACAGTCAGTAGCTTTACGCTGGCACGAAAGACATCTACACAAACCGAGAACTTCGCGGTCACGGCAACCGATAGCGAGTCTGGCGTCGCTAGTGGCGAATTCTACTACGGCAATGACCCTGGCCAAGGCAATGGCACTGCCATGACTTACGATGGCACCCAATTACATGGAACGCTCGGCACTAATATGCCAGTTGGCACATACCAGGTGTATGTACGCGCAGTAGACAATGCCAGCAACTGGAGCGATCCAGTAAGCGCCAAACTTGTTGTTACGCAACCTGGCACGACTCGAGTAACAGCATCAGGCTCCTTTACTCCGTCAACAGCCAACGGCGACCAATTGCCATCCCTAGACACGGCAAGCTTCAAACTTGCTCAGTACAACCAAAATGTGAGCTTTGGGAACAATGGCATCGTAAATAGCAGTAGCGCTAGCTTTACATACACGTATGGCAGTAGCGTACTTTGCGGCCTCTTCCCTACACTGCCACAGTGTCACCGCCTAACATTCACTGCGTCCGGCAATACAGCAATCACCTCGTTGGTATTTAGTGGAACGAACAATTCACAAGCAACCGTGACAGGCACTGCGCAAGTTACCGTGGATGGCACCACAACCACTAATCCGTTTGAAATTACGGCAGTTAGTAGCGCTCGCGCCGGAAGTGGCAGCAATAGCTACCGGATCAATATATACAATCCTGGCAGTAATATAGCGCCTGCGAATCTCCTCTACACTGCGTCAAACACTGGCACAGTAAATATCAACTAAATAATATTAGAAAGCAAAAGAGGCCTGGGGGCTACCGGGTCTCTTTTAATGTACGCTGCATCTTGCGGACAAAGCGGTGCATATGAGGATCTAACTCCGTACTGTCTGTAGCCAGAACTTCATCGAGCGTAAGCCATTTGTAGCCATTCATTTCTCGCTGGTCGTAGCTAAGCGTTTCTTCGCTATCACCAGAAACTACATACCAGAGGCTGACGTCAGTATGCGGGTTTGCCCCTTTGGTCTGCGTAACCGTCATGAACAACGGTGCACTTCCAAGGCCTGGTTCGAAAACAGGATGTATCTGTAGCTCCTCGTAAGCTTCACGCAGCACAGTAGTCCGCGGGTCTTCATCTAGTTCCACGTGACCGCCAGTAGGCAGCCAAAGTTTTGCCTTTACATGGTCTATCAGCATCAACTTACCTCGCTTCTTATCAAAAAGTACGAAATAAGATACCAGATGCTTACCAGGATTCTGGTCACGATAAACTCCGTCACCTGAACCAAGCCAAGCAACAGTATCGTCCTTATGCTGTTGCTCGATTTCATCAAATGGATCGATAGCCTTAATGGCGTCAATTACAAATTGCATCATTACATCATTCTACTACGTGCGCTTAGACTTCATACTTCTAGCTTTTCGCGGCTTAGGTGGACGCTCAACTACTGTATTTAGCAATTCGCGGACCATCGCGTTATACGCAGCGCCAAACGCCTGACGCTGCTTAGGACTGTAGAATTCTGACCGTTTGCGACGCCCTAAATCACGAAGCGTCATTCCACCAGCATCATCGATCTTGTCCTGAAGAGCGCCCACGTAGCTCCGCATCATCGGTCGCACACTTGGTGGAGCCCATCCAATCAGCTCGGTGGCAGTTTTCTCACCTTGCCTTATCTTATCAAAGACATAGTACTCCATCTCATTATTAAACTCTTTGGTCAACCAACGGTATGCTGGAAACTTTACCTTGAAACGCTCGCCGGCTCGCTCTCCATCTTCCATTAGCGCCACAAAACCCTCAGCGTTTGGCCAGTCTAATGCCCGCATGGAAGCGGCAGTTTCAAAATCATCGCCTTCAAACTTTCGTACAGTAGGAAGCTCAAGATTGTCAGTCAATGGCCGCTCAACACCAGTGGCCGTAACAATAGTTCCTAAGAGGACTATACCCTGTCGGTCACCGTAATCTACAGGATGTTCATATTCAGGAGAAATTATTTCCCATACATATGTAAGTTCAGGATCGAATGGGTAGTCACGATATTCTTGCAGCAACTCAGTACCAGTGAGAGCGTGCTTGCCGATAAGACTTCCGCGGCTAGCCATAAGTAATTCGCCATCAGGACCATTGTATTGCACACCTAAGCTGCCATCTAACTTCTCGAATACAGTTTTTGCTCCAGCCGGTAGCTCTTCGTGTTCTTTTAGTTCAGTCATTCTAGAGAATGGCCTAGCAACAACTAGTCCACTATTGCGATCGACTATAAGCCCACGACAATGATCAATAATCGGATCGTCTGGCCTATCCGCGCGCTGCGAATACGTAGCGGAATAATTGTAGATGTCATATGGAAAATCAGGATGCGAATTAACCCTAATCGCCTTTTTGTCTACCAAAGGCTGTAATTGAGCAAAATCTACGTGATTACTCGGCACGCCATTTTCATCTAGCAAAAATAGCGAAGGGTGATCAAATAAGGTCAGCTCTTCAAATGCAGGCTGAACTACTGGAGATTCGATTACCTCTGGTCTACTCATCGCCCTACAATATACAAGCTATCTGAATATTTGGCGAACTTATTTTATAGACGTGTTAGCCGATGAGTTGGCGTGAGTTGTCATCGAAGATGATTGCCTGTGAATCTTTTAGTTCAATTATTTCTTTGTCTTTGTGCAATTCCCTAAATACTGGCAAGACGTCAGCAAATTCTGGATTATCAACGTGCGGAAGAATAACAACTGGCACAAGGCTCAAGCCATCGTTCACTAGTTCTTCCGCAAATCGCGGGTCATCAGCTAGCTCAACACCAGCAATCGAGATACCGGCAGCAAGTGCACCAGCGCTATCCCCACCATACACAATTCCAGAGTCTAATAGATCACGAATGATTGTCTCGAAGCCGCTTCTCTTCATTTGGTAACGAAGCATATATGTATTGCCGCCACGCACCCACACTAAGTCGTAGCTACTAAGCCGCGACTTCAACTCTTTAGCCTGTTCATGCTCTTGCAAATCAACTACTTCGGCATGCATGCCCAGTTGTTGCATATATTGGATCATATCAGCGTCAGCCAAATCCTTAACGCGTTTAATATAGTAGTCTTTGGCATTGGGGATTAAGGCAACCCTCACTTCTGAGAGTGGCTTGCCTATCAATTTTGCCAATGCATCAGGAGCAGGGATTCTGAATGACGATAAATAGAGTTTCATGGAGGTTTATACCAGCCTTAAAGAAGCGTCCAGGTCCAGGTAGGTGTACCACCGCTATAGGTGAGGGTGATCTTTTTGCCTGACGGTACAGCGACCATTCCTGGGCCGGTCAATATTGTAGTGCCGTCAACCGTAACATTACTTACCGTAGCCGTACCGTTATTAACCTGCACAACAGCATCACGCCAGAATGGGTTACGGAATGCCGTAGTACTTGCAGACATAGTAGGAGCTGTCGTTGCACCTGGCTTAGCATCGAGATAGGTTACTTTTATGCCAGTTGGATCAGCGACATTAATCGTCGATATGATACCGCCAAGACCGATACTACCGGTTGCATTGCCTGTATTATCCACTAGATGATTCATGCTCCCCTCTACAGAGAGCACATCGATCACTACCTTACCACTGGCAACGACGTGTACTGCATTTACGCAAGCCTCGACACTAGCATTGCCGATCCAGTTGTAATGGAACTGACCGACAGAGCTAAAGAATCCACCAGTAAGCATGCCTGTGTAGCAATAGATCGCTGCTATCCTATCGGCTGTTGTATGCTCACCCAAATAAAAGCCATATGTTGCGCCCTCTACACTACAGTTGTTCATAATAGACAGGTCGTTGTTACCAGGAACTGGCATAGCAATACCCAAGTTCCAACCCGGACTGGTATAAGTGCCATTCAACTGGTTAGGTGTTGCGTTCGGGAAGAATGCTACATCCTCAAGGTGAGCGTTAGCCATACCCCTGAGGTCTATACCAGTAGTATCTGAACCACGTGCAGTAAACGGAACCTGTATCTGAATGCCCTTAATGACGATATTGCAGTTAGAGTACTTAGCGCCGGATACGTAGCCATTCGGCAGCGTAGGACCACCGATTACACTACCTTCATTGGATGTGCCCGAACCGTCTGGTGCGTTCCAGGTAGACTTCAGGACAACGCCATTCTTCTGACCTGCAGTTGCGTTCCAATGAGGCATTGATGCGGCATCCGCTATGCCAAGAAGAGCGATTGTAAGTTTATTACTCGTTTCGGCAACAAGCGGTAGTGCCAACTGTGCGTTACCGCTGCGGTCAGTTCGACCGTTAGAGGTAAGCGCATATACTGCTGGCGGGAAAATAACTTCAGCGTAACCACTATTAGCAGCGGCATACGTTGCAGCGTCATCAATTGCCGCCTGAATTGCAGCCGTGTCGTTCGTAGTACCATCGCCAACCGCATTATAAGGTGCGGCCTTTACATTAAATTGCCAAGCGTTAGTAGCTGGCGTCTGCCAAACAGCAGCACTGGCACTGCTAGCGGTCAATACCTTACCGCTCGCTGGCGTACCACTTACGGTCACCCCGTTAACCTTGGCTACCGTTGGGTTTGGATAAGTGCCACTTAGGTCACCACCTGCTGCTGCGCCCGATTGCATAGCTCCGGTGATTCGGCTATCGTTACCAGCAGCCACCGTTGTGCTAGTAGTGCCTACAGGAAGGTTAGCTATCGGGACTTGAGAGGAACCATTAAGTGGCGCATAGCCGCCTGCCTGGCCCTTATTAGTAGTCATCTCGGCACCAGCTGCCGATACCTGTGCAGTCTTTAAAGTTCCATCAGCTGCGTGTGAAACACCCAAAAAATCGTTGAGGATCGTGCCCCACTGGCCATCATCAGCACCTGGTACCGGAAGTCGTGACATTCGATAATTACCTTTGGTTATTGCTTACGTTTAATTATACACATTTTCTTGCACAAATACGCAAAAATAGCTTATGCTCTCGAGCAAAGAAAAACGCCCATCTGTATGATGAGCGTTTTTTATACTAGCCTCAATGACTATAGGGATCGTTTCTTGTATGCCTGAATAGAAAGGAGATACATCACAACGAGTAGTCCTGCACCCCAGGCGAATGCTATGCCCGCCTTATCACCGGCCGCACCGTTGGTCAAAAGAGAACGCATTGTCTCAATGATCGGAGTGAATGGCTGATTCTCAGCAAAGCTGCGCAAGACCGGTGACATTGTAGAGGTTGGGACGAATGAAGGACTCAGGAAGATTAGGAACATTAAAAGATAGCTAAATGAACCCGATCCTTCTGGTGTGCTCGACTTCAGGCCAAAGTAAATTGCCATCCATGTGGTCGCCAAAATAAAGAGCGCCAAGAGAGCAGCGAATAGTAACCACTCAGTAAGGCCGGCGTTAGTGCGGAAGCCCGCTGCAAATGCAGCACCCAACACCAACAAGCAAGAGAACAAGTTAGATAGCGCAGATGACACAGCCTGCCCACTCAAAATAGATGAGGGCGCAACAGGCATCGTGCGAAATCGGTTAATAATGCCCTTCTGGACATCACCGTTCAAGCGGAATGCTGCATAGGCAACGCCACTAACCACGGTAAAGATCAGGATACCTGGAGTGATGAAATTGATGTACTTCATGGTACCTGCCTGTGGCTCAAGAGCACCGCCCAAAACGTATACAAACATTAGTAGTAATGCAATCGGTGAAATTACCACCGTAATGATCGTGTCGGGGCTACGAAGGATGTGACTAAGACTTCGCTTCGTCATTGTCCATGTATCTTTAAACGAGTGCATAGTTATTTCTCCTCCTTTTTGTTTCCGGTGAGTTCAAAGAATACGTCGTCCAGCGTTGGGACTTGCTGCGAGAAATCAGTTGGCTCAATCTTCGCATTGCGGAGCTGGATAAATAGTTCGGCAACCTGTCCAGCGTTGTCACCGCCAGCAACGGTAAGAGTTACGTTTTTCTTTTCGATAATCTCGTACTTCTTACCAAGTGCTACAGCAGCAGCCTCAAGTTGCTCAACGTTCTGGAATGAGAACTTGATTAGCCCACCAGGAACAAGCCTTTTCAGTTCGGTTGCGGTGCCGCTAGCGGCAATCTTGCCCTCGTGGAGTACTGCAATAGTGTCAGCAAGCTCATCTGCTTCATCCAGATACTGAGTAGTCAAAAAGATAGTTGTGCCACCCTGGGCAAGCGTACGGATTGCATCCCACATATTGATGCGTGCTTCTGGATCAAGACCAGTAGTTGGCTCATCCAAAAAGATGATTGGTGGGTTGCCGATAAGGCTCATTGCAATATCGAGTCGGCGGCGCATACCACCCGAAAAGGTTGCCACTCGACGGTCGGCAGCATCTGCCAAGTTAAACTTTTTGAGCAGATCCGCGGCCGTCTGGGCTGAATCTTTTACATGCCTTAGGTCGCCAATTAGCACCAAGTTTTCGCGTGCTGTCAGTACATCGTCTACTGCGGCGAACTGGCCAGTCAAACTAATACTCTGACGAACTTTTTCGGGCTGCTTAGCGACATCAAAACCGCCAACAGTGGCTTGGCCACCGTCTTTTTCCATAAGCGTCGTAAGAATGTTAATAGTCGTGGTCTTACCTGCACCGTTACTTCCTAGCAGTGCAAAAATTTCTCCACTATCGACCGTAAAGTCGACGCCCTTAAGTACTTGGTTCTTTTTGAACCCTTTGGTTAATCCTTTTACTACAATCGCCGGTTTCATATATCCCTCCCTATTTTCCGAGCTTCTTTGCAATATCGCGGTTTAGCTTTTCGTGTAGATCTTCGGTAAGTGTTTTCTCGCCACGGAGTAATTCCTTGACGAATGCCGCTACATCGTCACCCGTAATATCTAGCACGTGCTTGCCGTTTGCAGCACCCTCTTCAAATAGGTCAACCAAACGGCCAAACAGATTGCTTGGGTCTACGACACCAGCACCACCATGCCAGATATAGTTTTTAATTTCGTCGTACACAACGCGGTACTCTTCTGGCAAAGCCTTTGCACGTGCTTCGACGGCCTTCCACTCTTTTTTGGCTTCTAGGTCACCCATAATTTTGTTTAGAAAGTTGTTCATTTTATTTTCCCCTTATATATTATTTACGATTTTTATAATGTTCATTCCACTCTTCAAAAAGTTGTGGCAGTCGTGTAGCTAAAAAATCCCCCAAAGAAGCAGTTTGCTCAAGCGCTTGTCGCCTTTCGGGAGAGGCGTCCTTTAGCAGTTCCAGACCTTCACGAGCCAGGCTTGCTAATTCTTGGTATTCGGTTGGATCAAAACCGTGCTCCGGACTAATTGGATTAAGGCTGATCAGGTCAGCCCGCGTACCGGCTGGGCGGTTGCGCTTAATAAGCTTCTGCGCTTCCAGCAGTTTGAGCGCACCATTAACTGCACTGCGACTTGTTAAAAGTGCATCAGCGATATCGTTAATAGATTGCTCCATCGGCTCACAAACCGACAGGTAGGCAACAACCCGACCCATAACTGGTGGAAGTCCGTGACGCTGCGCGTGATAGCGTCCCATGTGATCTGCATAAATCAGTATTTTATCTCTGTCCATACCATGAGTATACACAAATGACTGAAATAACACAAATTTGTGTCACTTTAATCATTAACGGCTGGCTTTGTCACCCAAAAAATGGAGCTTATACAATATTGTCCGCAGTCGCATCGCCGCTAATAATAAGAAAATGCAGATGTTTCGACTTTTGGTAGTCACCAATATTTGTCAGAACGCGGCAAGCGCCTTCTTGGCTTTTAACCATGGCCGCCACCTCTTTGACCGTGTCGAATAACTCGCTGGCCAAACCATTTTTATTTGTCAGCTCGAGCAAATCGACAATATGGATTTTGGGAATGACGACAATATGCACTGGCCAGTGGGGCTTAGTATGATAAAACGCCAAGACCGTAGATGTTTCTTTAACAATTCTTAATCCAGTTTTATCCGGGATAATAAGGTCGCAATAAATATCATTACCTGTGTAGTTGCCCATAAAAATTATTCTAACAGGTAGTGTGAGGTCGGATCTCCTACAAACAGAAGTGATGTCAAACAAAAAAGTTCCAGAAAATAAATTCCGGAACTTTTTGATCTGTAATTTCAACTTGGTGACCTCACGGAGAATCGAACTCCGATAGGTAGGTTGTATTACATGTAGGTACAAATGGCAGTTTTTAAGGGTGTTTACATCTTAGCCAGCGGAAATAGCGTAAGGTAGTTATCCACAAAGATATGAAACTTATTTGCTACATAAGTGTTGCATGAATGATTCATGTTTGATACTATAAACACGTAGCAGAGAGCTAGAGCTTTAACAAGTCGGATCGGAGAAAGTTGCCCCACGGGGCATACACTGTAGAACAAAAGAATGAGACACGGTTTCGCTCTATTTATCGTAGAGCTTAAATCAGACAATCCCGAAGCTTTATGGGAAGCTTCAACCCACTTCGCAAACAATGCTGAAATCACCTACTTTGATAGGAAGAATGGCACACTTGAATTGCAGTTTATCTCTACTGCGAACGAAGAGCAGGTAAAATTTATCTGTGATGAGTTCAAGAAAGAGGTGGAGTTGGGCGGTGGTGACCGTCTTACATATAAGGTAGCAATCACCAAGCTTTAGGATTACTCTCTGCTACACCGGTTCGGCTTGAAGGGTGGAACTCTCAAAAATAAGGAGTGCTACATAAGAACCAAAGGAGTGGCGTCATGTTGACTAGCGTTGGGAAGACGGACAAAACCAACACAGCTAAGATACAACCCATTGCTCTTCGCATAACCGACAGAGAGTTATACGAGCGCATAGAGGAACTATCAAAGCAACAAAATCTGTCTATGAATATGACAGTAAATATGTTGCTTGGATTTGCTTTTAACGAAGTGGACAGGCAAAAGAAAACTTTTGTCTCAAAAGTCGTCTTTGAAAGTGAATAATAGTACGCTACAATTGTCTTGAAACAGTGATTCACATGATGTTCTACGCAAAACCCGCTCCAGGAGCGGGTTTTTGTTGTTATATGAACTATCGCGAAATAGCAACAGCCAGTGCCAGCATAGAGACTAGAAGCGAAAGTATTGCAATCAGGGCCGTGCGCTGCACTAAGACAAGTGTGCGGCGTTGCGCTTCCCACTGAAGCCTCAGATCTGCGCTCATCATGGTTTCAACGTTACTGCGATGATTCCTCTCAGACTCATTTTCCCCTAAAACAGGGAAGCTCGCGGTCAGAGAATATCTTGGCTCTGGCAAATCGGGAGTTAAAAACTCCTTAAAGAACTTTTTGAATGAGCGACGTTCTTTTTTCATAAGACCATTATAGCTCGCTAGTCTAGCTATCCGAACAAACCACCAACAAAATAAGCAGGTTGTGTATTCCACCTCGTTTGTTCTCTTATGCCAGGGTTTGATCTCTGCTAAAGTGCCTTTTTGGATGGGCATAACAGGGGCGGACGGGTGGCGTTTTCATCTCCGTCAGCGGAGAATCGCCGTCTGACCCCTGTTACAGATTAGAAATATAAGAAAAACCCGCTCCTTTTGGGAACGGGTTACTTGTCGTTAACAGGGGTGAAAATTTTGGTGACCTCACGGAGAATCGAACTCCGATTGCCGGGATGAAAACCCGGTGTCCTAACCGTTAGACGATGAGGCCAAAAGCGGAAGAAAGAACATAATGTGTTTACATATTATTTCTTTCTGAGCATTTTGGTTTCATATGCTGTAAGCATATGAGGTCTGCATAGCAGATGGGCCAAACACATGTACGTAAAGTACAAATTTCCGACCGACTTATTCTACCATAACAGATAGAAAAAGAAAATACTTACTAGTATTCTTAGGCCACTATTACCCAGCTAAATATGAATTATGCCCCAAAAACAGTAAACAATCATACTATATTGGTTTATTTTGCCTATTTTTAACACTGATTTAATATAAAAGGACTATATTAAATCTTAGTAAAGTAATTGTTAATTAAGAAGTTATGCGGCTGCTAGTCATAGAAGATAACATAGTATTAGCGTGGAGGCTGCGGGCTTTTTTTGAAAAGAAGTTTGATGTAACCGCTGTCCACAACGGAACTGAAGGCTTAAGGCTGGCCGAAACTGGGCGCTATGACGTGATTACACTCGATTTAGGGCTTCCTGACATCGCTGGCGACAAAGTATGTAAAACGTTGCGCGAAAACGGCGTAACCACCCCTATTTTGATCCTCTCGGGCGAAGGCATGGTTCAGACAAAAGTTAACCTCCTTGGCTGCGGTGCCGACGACTACCTAACAAAACCCTTCGACCTTGCAGAGCTCGAAGCTCGCGTCCAGGCTTTAATGCGACGACGTCAAGTCGATCCTTCCTCAAACCTAGTTATACAAGTAGGCGACCTGCACATTAACCGCGAACAACGTAGCGTCGAGCGAAATGGTATAGCCATCCATCTTCGACGAAAAGAATTTGAGCTACTAGAATATTTGGCACGAAACCAAAACAAAGTTGTTACCCCTGCCATGATCCTCAACTGTGTTTGGGGCGACTCTAATAAAGAATCCTGGAACAATACTGTCCGAGTACACATCAAATACCTGCGAGACAAAATCGACAAACCATTCGATATACCGCTTATCAAGACTGCTCGTGGTGTAGGTTACGTGCTAAAGGTTCCATAGCAGTAATGCTATAGTGATAAAAATTTAAATAAAGGAGGGGTGTATGAAAAGCGCCATCACCAATATACTAACTAACAGCGACGTGCGTGGAAGCGTTGCAGTCGAAAAGACACTGATCAAAGATGCAAGCGTAGCTTCACCTTGGGCAGACTAAGTAAGATAGGAATTTTTTAGTATGTCTTTGCAGCGTCCCACTATTTATGAAAAGTTCGAGCGGGGCGCTGCCCTTTTATTTGAACTGCGATCTACTGATGCCGACAGGCGCAGTCGTGAGTTAGCTTTCCGTACCCTATTTTTGGGCACGTTGGGGCTCTCACTTGCAGCTCTATTAGTTGTTTGCAGCAATTATTTCTTCCTACACCTTAATTACCTCTTGCCGCGCATTATAGTTATCGGTGTTCTCGTCGTTTTCCTCCTGGGGCTATACGTCTTTGCGATTACCCGTCACTTGGCGCTTGCTGCGTCAGGCTTACTACTCTTTTATTTCTTGGCAGCAACTGCAGCAATTTGGCTCTGGGGTGTCGAAACCCCTATCGGAAGTTTATTGTTCGCTTTGGTTGTTATATTTGCTGGCATTCTTATAAGTCCTAGATATTCGCTGTACACCGCCGCACTAGTAATATTCATCCAGGCGTTATTTGTTTGGGGGCTCAGTAACGGCAGTTTGCACCCAGATACATCCTGGGCTTACACCCCAGCGCGCATTTACGATGTAATCATTTTTGGAGTCATATTGGGCAACCTTGCATTGGTGTCATGGCTGTTCAACCGCTCAATGGCACAATCGCTATATCGTGCCCAGCGTTCCGAAATGGCGCTCCTCCGCCAAAAGAATGTCCTAAAACTCAAGGTCGAGCAGCGCACTCGCCAAGTACAGGCAGCGCACATCGAGCACATCCAGGAGCTTTATCGCTTTGCCGAGCTGGGGCACATGAGTGTAGCTCTGATGCATGACATGGCAAATTACCTCTCGGTCCTCTCGCTCGACATCGAAGACCTCAAGCAGGCACGAGCAGACCGCTCAACAGCAGTTCAGCGCGTTCAACAAAGCATCCAGCATCTGAATAGTCTGGTCGGCCAAGTAAGAAACCAGATCCAAGGCGAAACGGCAATTACTCGCTTTAATATTGCCGACGAAATAGGCCAAGTCACAAAAATCCTGGAGCATAAAGCACAGGCGGCAAGCGTAACCTTTACAAAAAATATCGAACCTAGCCGTGACGATCTCTTCTACACCGGAGGCATCAACCACTTCTGGCAAATTATGATGAACATTATCTCCAATGCAGTTGACGCCTATGCCGAATCGCCAAGCATTAACAGGCAGGTTATCATTAGCGTTGAACAAGACGACCATGAAGTCACTATTAAAATCAAAGACTTTGGTAAGGGCATTCCGGAAGATAAACTACAGCAAATTTTCCACCCATTCTTCTCGACCAAAAAAGATGGCACGGGCATCGGCTTAGCGATTGCCAAGCGAATGGTGGAAAAAGATTTTGGCGGCAAGATCTCCGTGGTGAGCAAACCGGACGAAGGTTCTACCTTCACGATTACATTTCCCGCTGACACATCAGCCGACACCAACCGGAAAGCATGAACATCCAATTAGCTGAAGACAAAGCATTAGACTATCTGGCGCTAGAGCAACAGGACAACGGTAGTTATGTTAGTTACTCCAGCTCCAAAAAAGAACCGTTCACCACGCAATTCACGTACCAAACGACATTCCTGCCCGCTCTTATATTGTCGTCGATATCGAGATCCGATAATCCAAAAGCCCAAACGCTGTGCAAACAAATCACAGCGTTTCTTTTAAGCCGGAAAAGTAAAAGCTGGTCATTTAATTACTGGTCAGGAGGCAAAGAGCAAAAAGAACGGCCTTTCCCGGATGATCTCGACGATACGTTCTGTGCACTAAGCGGCCTATGGCTTCATGATACTTCATTAATTGACGAGACAGCGCTTGCGCATATCGTAAAGCTACTACTTGCCACAGAAAACGAAGTCGGTGGACCCTACCGAACATGGTTAGTGCCCGAAGATAGTGCAGATGTCTGGCGCGATGTAGATATTGCAGTAAACGCAAACATCGCACACTTCCTTTCGCTAGCCGTAAATCCCCTGCCCAACCTCACTGCTTTTTTAGAGCAAGCCATACAAACCCAAAACTTTGTATCGCCATACTATCCAGATGAATATCCGATTATGTACTTCATTGCCCGAGCATATCAGGGTCCGCTGCAAGATAAACTAGCAGCATTCATACTGTCAAAGCGACATAGCGATGGGTCCTGGGGCACACAACTGCACACTAGTCTCGCACTAAGCAGCCTCTACTTCGCAGGACAGCCGCTACCCGCCGAAGCGATAGCGTATCTGCTGAAGCAACAACAGACTGACGGCTCCTGGCCGGCAGAAGCATTCTGCATAGATCCCAAGCGCGAACAAAAAACCTTCTACAATGGTGCAGCAGCGCTTACTACCGCTCTAGCAGTCGAAGCAATCTCACTCTACAAAAAACAGCAGCAAATTGCCAAGCCAACCACAGCCAAACCAAAACCAAAGCTACTTACGCAAACCGCCAACAGAGCAATACGCAGCAGTAAGAGCCTCGATAGTTCAATACAAGACATACTCCTGCCCACTCTCAAGCACACGCTTGAAGGTAAAAACGCCAACGAGATTATTTTGCTGCCACAATTATTCTACGAGGACCTCCAAAACAAAAAGGAGATCTCGTCGAATACCATTGCCGACCTAGCAGTAGCCAATCTTTTTGGATGGACCGCGTATACCATGTACGATGATATCCTCGATGGCGATTCGGACAGTAGCGTCCTGCCTGCAGCAAATATAGCTATGCGACAATCATTGACGCTATTTGAGCAAGCAATCCCAAATTCGCCAGGCTTTCATGATCATGTTATTCAAGTATTCAACGCTATGGACAGCGCCAATGCCTGGGAGGTCACTCAAAGTAGGTTTAAGGTGAATAACGAGCTCATTCACATCGGCAGGTTGCCCGATTTTCTAACGCTAGACAGACTTGCTGAGCGCTCACTAGGCCACACACTTACACCACTCGGAATTCTAGCAGCCCAAGGTCTAGAACCTACATCGCTGCAAGCCACAGCTCTACACAACGCCTTGCGCCACTACCTCATTGCCCGCCAGCTCAACGATGATGCCCACGACTGGCAAGAAGACCTACAGCTAGGGCGCATAACTTACGTAGTCGCCCGTGTACTGCGCCAGCTAGATATCAAACCCGGTGAGCATGAACTAAGCAGCCTACTAGCAAAAGCAGAGCAGCAGTTTTGGCACTTCACCGTACGGGACGTCTGTTACAAGATTACCCGGCATACCGCCCTAAGCCGCAAGTTACTACAGCAAAGCGGTATACTGCGCGAACAAAATATCATCAGAAGACTCCTAGATGACAACGATGCTTCAGTCGAACGTACGCTTAAAACCGTTGACCAAGCCAAACAATTCCTCCACGCCTACAACGACACCGACTAAGGCCATCCAGGCAGACAAAAGAAAATACCCTCCGTGCAAGGAGGGTATAGTCGTGAAGGGATTTTTTAAATTGTAGAGCGGTCAGTCAATTTGCTCGTTATTCCTACAGTAGCACTTTTGTGTTCATTGCGCTACTGGTTATCCACAGCTTTATGGACTAGTACTTGCGGCGGCGGTTGGCCACAATGCGGTGAGCCGCAGCGCCGATGGCTGACGTACCTGCGAACAGGCCGGCTACTCCACCCATACCAGTGTTCGGAAGTTCAGCTGGTGGGGTTGTAGTTGGAGGAGTCGTTGGAGGCAACTCATCTTCCTTACAGTTAGGAGAATCTACAGCCTCAGTCTCGTGGCCCTTTACTGTACAGTAGGCACACTTAGGTGAGTCTTTAGGCTCAGTCTCGTGGCCAGGAACAGTACAGTACGCACAGTCTGGTGAATCCTTTGGCAAGGTCTCATGACCTGGGACGGTACAGTAGGCACACTTTGGAGAGTCCTTAGGAAGGGTTTCGTAACCTGGAATCTCACAATAGGCACACTCAGGTGATTCAGGAGGTAGGTTTTCCTTACCAGGAACTTCACACTTAGGCAAAGCTTCTGGCGTTACGGATGCCTTACAGCTAGCACTCTGTGTGCCGCCAGGAATCGTAAAGTTCACCTTAGCAGTTACAGTGTGGGTGTTTTCATCAGTAAAGCTGTAGTCCTTGTAGATGTTACCAGCGCTATCCTTGTCGGCTACACCAGTAGTAGGAGCAGTCTGGTCAAGCGTAAAGTCTACGTCCTTAACCTTGCTGTACTGATCAGTCTTGGTCTTAACAGTAAAGCGGAACTTGCGCTTCTGGTCGTCCAATGCAGTTGCGGTCAAAGACACACAAGCAGCAATTGGGTTTACAAAAGTAACAGTCTTCTTACAGTTAGTAACTTCAGCCGTAGCGATTTCAGCACCACCAGGCACCTTAGCGTATACACGTACCGTTACCGTACCAGTCTTCTTGAAGGTGTGGTCCACAGCAGCAGTCAAGCTAGTCTTAGTAACAGTTTCGCCAGTATCGCTAAAGGTATATACAACCTTGCTTAGCGTAGCGTTGTTACCCAAAGTAGCGCTTGTAGTAAAGCTCCACTTGTTAGGGTTGGTCTTGTCTTGAGTACTGTTAAGCGCCTTGCAAGTAGCAGTTGGCTTAACCTTGTCACCACCGACGAGGTTACCACAGGCGGTCATAGCAACGTATTGCACAGTACCGTCTTTGGCGAAGTACACCATTACAGGAATAGTGTTTACAGCGAATACATCGCTAGGTTTGCTGACGTGGAACGTACCAGCGCCAGGAATGTTCATAGTCTTAGAGTAGTCCTTGGTGTGACGACCAATACTCCAAGCATTCTTAATAACGGTCTGACCATCTACTTCAACGTGACCGTCTTTGTAGATTAGACCCATCTTTGCACTCTTTGCGAAGTCATCGTACTCACTTGGTGCCAAGTGGAAGTCCTTCGTAAAGTTCTTTGCAATCGTCTGCAAGTCTGAAGGATTGTTAGCGCGCAAGTCCTTGATGTACTCAGTAGGGTTTGCTGCACCACAACCACCGTTCAGGTTCTTGTAGTCGATTGAGTTAGTTGTACACTCACGAACAGTAGCAGCGTGAGTAGTCTGCTTTGTAATGGCACCAAGGCTGATTGCGCAGGCCATGGCGACACCGAACGCACTCGCAACAACCAACTGCTTAGCAGTAGCGTTACGTACGCGTTTAATGAGGTTCTTAATATACATGAACCCGCCTCCTCTTAGTTCTTGCATAATATTAGCACAAAAAGAGCTTTTTGTCAATAAAACGACAGAGGTATAAGCTATTTCACAGGCGCTTCTTGTAAGCGATCCTTGGCAAAGGTGAATCCAAAAGTACTCCCCTTGCCCTCTTGGCTCCTGAAGATAATAGCACCACCTTGGGCGATGATCACCTTCTTGGCCATAAATAGCCCTAAACCAGTACCATCTGGGCGGGCGCGCTTTGCATTGTTCGCACGGAAGAACTTAGAGAATAAGTGGTGCTGTTCAGCCTTGGACACACCGATACCGTTGTCAACAACTGTAAACTCGATCGATTTCTGGTGCTCTACTAAGTTAATTTCAATCCGGCCACCGCTAGGCGTGTAATAGATAGCGTTGTCGATAAAGTTCATGATCACCTGGCGTAGCTTAGTCTCATCCAACATGTACGTGGGGAAGTTATCCGGTTTGTTGTATACCAGCTCAAGGTTACGACCTTTTGCCGTCTCAACCAACTGCTGCACCTCATCCGAAATAACCGTAGCAATATTACTAGGTACGGGTTCAATGACGAATTTACCCGTGCGCAAGCGAGACACATTAAGCAAGTCTGAGATAAGGTAGACCATTCGCTGCGAACTAATAAATGACTGGGTAAGCAGTTTGCGCTGCAAAGGTGTGATCTTCCCAGCGTCACCATCGAGCACCATACTTACATAGCCCTTAACGGATGTAAGAGGCGTTCGCAACTGGTGCGAAGCCATACTAATAAAGTCGTCCTTAGTCTGGTCAAGCATACGTAACTTATCGTTACTGTGGCGCAACTTCTTAGTAGCTGAGTCAATGCGGTCTTGCAGAGTTAGATTAAACTGCTCAATCTCCTCAAATCTAAGTGCATTCTGAATAGCCAATACTAGCTCGTTGGCCACCGTATCAATTACGCGTAAGTCCTGCCTCGTGTACGGATTGCCGCTCTTCTTTGGGCCCAGCACGATATAACCAAGCTGGTGATCGGCAGATGTTTGTAGCCGACCCAAAACAGCAACGTCATTCTCAACCATCATAGACTTTAGACGATCATGTTCAGCAGTTAAGTCGTCAGCTACAACTAGAGAGTCTGGAAGTTTGGCCATTAGCTCTAAGCCACGCTTAACAGTATCGGGGGCAAATTTCCGCTCGACTGTGCCTACAATACGGGGCCGAGCTGACACCCCATCAATAAGCGCAACTAGACAGTACTCTGTTTTGAGTGTTGATGATATAAGTGTTGACGAGCTCTTTAGGAGCCCGTTGAGCTCGACTTCTGCCACCAATGACTGGTTAAACTCGTTAAAGAATTGCTGTGGGTCGTAGGCATCCTGATAGAAGAAACGATTAGTAAGCTTATTAAAGAGGTTCTTGAGTGGTGCATACGCCAATACAATCACGATGATTAGCGCAGCGTTCAAGAGATCCTGCACAGTTTGGCTTTCCGACTTTGCTAGTAGTGTTAGCAGGTTGTGGGTTGCCAGTGCATAGAAGACTGAGATGACGCCTAGTGTCAGGACATATACTACTGAACGAATAATAATTAGGCGAAGGTCGAATAACTTATGCTTCACCACACTGTAATACAAGCCATATACCAGAATAAGCATCGGCAAGATGCCGACGTTGGTCAGGCCAAACCAACCAGTAGTAGCCGGCAGAACCGCCTGAGCAAGTAGCAGGATTGGGAATGTCCAACAAAGACTCTTAAATAGAACTTTGAGGCGTTCCTTTTGCCTGCCATGCGAAAGCTTAACGTTACGGTATGTTACGTAAATAACTGCAACGACATTTATAAGCAACGTGATGAAATACAGTGATGAGAGCGGCCCAAATTCAACTGCATATAGTTCGCCCTGTACATGCACGCCAGTAACTACTAACGGCGTCGCACCAGACAATGCAATCAAAAACAGAGGTATCTGGGCCTTCTTGTACAAGCTCTTAAACTTCTTGTCATTAGCTAATTCGATGCCAAAACTGAGCAAAAAGACACTAGCCAGATAGCTGAACGGAAAAACAAAGTAGTTGGCGAGCAAAGCCGTGTGTGGCGACTTAGTAAGGTCATTGCTAATGTAGTTCGCAACAATCCAAACCGCAATACTACCAACAAAGTAGGCGAAGATACGATTAAGCAGTACCGAGGTGTTCTTAATAAGAACTGTAATTGCCAATATCGACAATGCCACTACAACAATTATATCGAGGGTCAAGTAGAGATCGGGCATCTTACCCTTATTCTACTAGGCATAAGCGAAATATGGAATGGCAGAAGTTAGGCCATCTGTCTAGATAGCCGCGTGTCTACCGTGCTGAGGCGCACGACGTGCGAGCGCCTCAGGGTGAGCAGCCACATAACTAGCACTTCGCCCTTCACGGCTCTTATCGTCGAAACCTGTGGACACATTCATGCCCAGCTTAGAACGCAGCATCATCCTCATCCCAGTGATTGCATGAGAAATCCTAGGGAAACGAGTCTCGCGGCCAATATGTCCCATGGTATCCATATATGCGATCTTGGGCGCCCAAGTCGGCTTTTCGCGACGTCCGTCTACGCCGTTTACCATGTGCAAAAAGCCTTGAGTAGCACCCATTGCAGAGGCTAAACCTACACCCTGCACAATGGAAGGCAGCGGAGCGCCACCTTCTACGGCCTTAAGTGTGTTTATGTCAACGTATTTGGGAAGATAGGGCACACAACGAGAAAGATCTAACTCTTGCTTTGCAACTTCATCCAAAGGCATATCCTCAGGAACGCCCATCATGCGTTCAAATGTGTGTTTACTCTCTGGATCAAATGAGGTAACCAAAGCTGCAAAACCAACATTCATAACAAGTACGTCTGGAATTTTGCGCTTTCTTGCCTCTCGCGCAATCATTGTGCCGAGTTCTAGGTGAGTCAGCTCTGTCTCGTCATACACGAGCGTTGCGTCTTTCATGAAGTCTTCTATATTTTGCTCTGTCACGCCTTCAGTGAATACGCGGACGTTAGCATCAGGGTTAATACGCAGAATTTCTTCACGAAACACCTCGGCTTTGTTGCGGCCGTAGTTATCAAATGTAGCGCCGGGTACACGGTTAGTATTCTCGGGTTCAAAAGCCTCCGGGTCTGCCACACTAAAGTTAGCAACACCCATGCGAGCAAGACGCTGACCAAGCTCGAAGCCATC
>Ga0075366_10000019_pt1 | contig 59333 bp, 50 predicted proteins | sample EndMethybrTD3031_FD_72351 | JGI IMG/M metagenome (GOLD analysis project Ga0075366, IMG submission 72351) | Populus endosphere microbial communities from Tennessee, USA - Endosphere MetaG P. TD hybrid TD303-1 | ecosystem: Host-associated > Plants > Roots > Endosphere | place: USA: Tennessee...
AACGGCGCGCCAATCAACGCAGTTAATTTTACAGGAACAGGTAGCAGTTTTACCTGGACAAACGATACGCCGGGCATAGGACTGGCTGCCAACGGGGTAGGTGACATCCCTTCATTTACAGCCATCAATAACGGGCAAAGCCTGGTAACAGCTACCATCACTATTTTACCCGCCAGCGCTACATGTACCGGCAATCCTGTTACTTTCAGTATAACAGTTAATCCATCGCCACCTGCATTAACTACAGGCAGTGTAACCGGTAATATATCGGCATGCACGGGGTCGGTATCTGCGAGCCCAAATATTCAGCAGTTTTCGGTGGCGGGGAACCATCTAACTGCCGATATACATATCGGATCGCCTGCAAACTTTGAGATATCCCTTGATCCCGGCAATGGCTACGGTACTATGCTGATGCTTAGCCCAAATGGAGGAAACATCAGCAGCACCATAATTTATGTACGTTCATCTGCCAATGCTCCTGTGGGTAATATATCGGGAAACATTGTTTTGTCTTCCACGGGAGCTGCGGATAAACTAGTTGCAGTAAGCGGAATCATCAGTGCTTTACCCGTTGTTAATGCGCCATCAAACCAAACCATTGATAATGGCACGCCAACAAATACGGTTAACTTTACAGGTACCGGCAGCACCTATACCTGGACAAATGATGCGCCGGGCATAGGCCTGCCTGCCAGTGGCACCGGCAATATACCCTCATTCACGGCCATCAATAACGGCCAAAGCGCGGTAACAGCCACCATCACTGTTTTACCCGCCAGCGCCACATGTGCGGGTAATCTTGTTACTTTCAGCATAACAGTTAACCCATCACTTCCCGTTATTACAACGACAGGAAACTTGTCGGCACTTACCACGGTATACGGTTCGCCATCTTTATCGGGCAGTTTCACTATTGCGGCTACTAATTTGATTTCGGGTGTAGTAATCAGGCCACCGGCTGGGTTTGAGGTTAGTATGGATAATTCTGATTTTAACACCACAGCAACAGCGGGCGGTACTGGTGCTTTGTCGACTACTACGGTTTATATCAGGCTGGCTAAGACCACTCATGTTGGCAGTTACGCCGGGAATGTCGGCCTTACAACAGGTAATATCACGGTTAACACAGCCATCCCGGCAAGTACGGTTACACCAGCTCCGATGGTTATTATAGCCGAGGATAAAAGCAGGCCCGTTCATTCCGAAAACCCTCCACTTACTATCATTTACAGCGGTTTTGTAAATGACGACAACGAGGCAAGCTTAGTAACCGCTCCGGTGATAGCAACTACGGCCACTATGGCATCCGATGCGGGAACGTATCCTATCTTGTTTGCAGGTAATGCCGCATCTCCTGATTATAGCTTTACCTATTTGACGGGAGTGCTTACAGTAACATCTGTAACGGCCAGAGTTGTGGTCCCCAACGCTTTTACACCCAATGGCGATGGCGTTAACGATAAATGGGCTATAAAATATATTGAAAATTACCCCAACTGTACAGTCGACATATTTCATCGGTGGGGAGCTAAGGTGTTTTCGTCCGTAGGATATGGTGTCCAGTGGGACGGCAAATCAAAGGGTTCTGATTTACCTCCCGGAACTTATTATTACATTATCAATCTTAAAAATGGATTATCGCCGATAGCGGGTTGGGTAGCCATTCTCAAATAGCTGTGGATATTTACCACACTTATCGATTTCAGCATATGTTGATCAGTCGATAATAAAAATCGTGTCGGCCAAAAAAAAGAAAATCAAGCCGTATAAGCTTGATTTTCAATAATAGCGATTAAATTTTTACTGCTTATTCATTTTCAATAGCCGAAAAAACCTCCAGTAAGATGTTCCACTTTTTGTTTTGGTCTATCTCCCAAATACGCACGTAGTTGTAATTGCCAACTACGTTGCCTTTGGTTATACGGGCTTTACCATAGCTATAGGCAAGGTCATTACTCACAGCCCGGCCAGCATCGGTAGTTTCGGCTGTAATGCTGATGGCTTCATTATTGATAAACTTCATGATCACGTCTGGGCCGGTCATTGGCTGAAATCCGGGGAAGTAATAACGGCCTTCTGCGCTTAAAAACTCCTTGTAACTGGCCATGGTTGATATGGTAAGTGAGTGGTTAAATATTTTATCGGTGTTTATAATAACGCTTTTGGCCGTAAAAGGGTCCTTACTTGGGGCCGTTTTTGTGGTAGCATCCGGTTCTTTAAAATCGGTAACCACTTCTCCATCAGGCTCAGGATGTTGAATGCCCAAATCAATCAGCAGTTTCAGTTTATTGTTATCGTCAACATCAGCACGCCAGATAGATACATAGTCGCCAAAAACCTTATCATCCTCGGTTTTACCATTTTGATAAACATAAGGCCCTGCCGTAAAAGCAAGGTCGCCATTGGCCGATATCCGGGCAAACTTTGGCTGCCAGCTTAATTTACCGGCCTGTTTATCAATATTGTTATAAAAATCAACTATTTTAACAGCATCTGGTTTAAACACAATGCCATCGGGTGCGGCAACGGCCAAAAAGCCGTCTTTTATCCCTTTACGTTCAACTAATTTATTAAATGCTTCTTCGGCATTTACAACTTTACTTACTTTAACCGGGGCTGACTGGGCTACGGCAAAAACGCTATAACTCATAAGTGTGGCGGCTAATAATATTTTTTTCATGTTTTAATGGAATATTGGGGAGGGCAATTTAGTAATTAATTTTAAGTAGGTTATGCAATTGCAAAGCACTTTAAGTATGAATAGTTTTATGCTGCTCCCGGTTTAACTATTTTAATGTGAAACGAAAACCGTTATATTTAATTGTGGTTGGGGCGGGTTTGTAATTATTTTTATTTATACCGGCATATTGATTATTATATTGTTAATAAGCTTTAGGGCCTCAAACGCTGTTCTGTGAACCCAAGACAATTAACTCAATAATATGCATAATGTTTTGATTAAAACCGCCGCCGGGCTTTTGGCATATAAATTTACGTTAGTATGAAAATTACTTTTTTTAATTTAATAGTGGCTGGCCTGGTAAGCTGCACAACAATAACTATGGCGCAAAACCAAATGCTTAATGATAACCAGGGCAAACCGGTAATGGAGCAAAGCTATACAGACGTTGAGGGCAGCCCATACCTGGCCGAAAATTGGTTGCCAGGCATTGTTAACCTGGCAAGCGGCAAAACAATAGTAACAAAATTAAAATATGATGCGGTAAGCGATGAGCTAATATTTCAAAGTCCCCGGGATTCGATGGCGCTCGCCTTTGTTTCACCGGTTAAAAGCTTCCGGTTGGATGTAGCTTCCATCGACCAAAGTTCTCTTACTCCACTCCTGTTCAGCAGTGGCTATCCGCCCATTGACGAACAAACCGAAGCCTCCTTTTACCAGGTTGTGGCCACTGGAAAAACAACGCTGTTAAAGCGCTATAAAAAAGTTATCCACTCCGAACAGGCTTTTAATTCGGCAACTACAACAAAAACATTTGCCATGCGCGATGTTGTTTACTACCTGTTGGCCGGCAACAAAATAGTAAGAATTAAACCAACTCTGAAAACCATCACCACTATGCTAAACGACAACAGCGGCAACCTGCAAACCTTCATAAAAAGCAACAAAATTGATTTTAAAAGCGACAACGATTTGGCTAAGTTGTTTACCTATTTTAACTCGCTGTAGGAAAAGAGCCAAGAGATAAGAATCAAGAGCCAAGAGAGGAAACTTTATTGCCATCTATGGCATATTTCATTATGCCCGTAATAACGAAAAAAGTCTTAATTCTTGATTCTTATCTCTTGATTCTATTTAATTCTTACTCCAGAGCGTCCCTTCTTTATTATCCTTGAGTTGAAATCCAACTTTTGATAGCCCTTCGCGAATCTTATCGCTGGTGGCGTAGTCTTTATTTAATTTAGCTTCATTGCGCAGCTCAACTATCAGGTTCAGTATTTTGGGCAGGTCATCGTTAGCCGCCTGTTCGTCTTTAAGTCCTAAAACGTCCTGCACAAAGGTTTTCATGAGGATTTTTAGCAAAGCGAGGTTAGCCTCATTAATCTTCATCTTGCCGTCATGCACGGAGTTAATAATGCGCGATGCCTCAAAAAGCTCGGCAATCAATACCGGACTGTTAAAATCGTCGTTCATCGCAGCGTAGCAGCGCTCCAACAGGGGCTCTATTTCAATTTCGGTATTGCCCGATATCTTTAAGCCATCAAGCAAGGCATAGGCATTCATAAGGCGTTTAAAGCCCTTCTCGGATGCATCCATCGCATCGTTGCCAAAATCAAGCGTGCTGCGGTAATGTGCCTGCAGCATAAAAAAACGCACCGTCATAGGGCTGTAGCCTTTGTTCAGGATAGAGTTTTCGCCGCTGAAAAGCTCATGGGGCAAAAAGCTGTTCCCTAATGATTTTGACATTTTTTGCCCGTTTACAGTAAGCATGTTGGTATGCACCCAGTAATTGGCCGGGTTTTTACCGCAGCAGGCCACATGCTGGGCTATCTCGTTGGTATGGTGGGTTGGCACAAGGTCGAGCCCGCCGCCGTGAATATCAAATTGATCGCCTAAATATTTCTGGCTCATGGCCGAGCATTCCAGGTGCCAGCCCGGAAAGCCTACGCCCCATGGCGATGGCCATTTCATCAGGTGCTCGGGCTTGGCTTTTATCCATAGCGCAAAATCAAGCTTGCCATGTTTTTCCTGCTGACCACCAAGGGTGCGGGTATTGTTCAGCAAATCTTCCAGGTTACGGCCGCTTAACACGCCGTAATCTTTGGTTTGGTTATATTTTTCAACATCAAAATAAACTGATCCGTCAACCTCATAAGCATATCCTTTTTCAAGAATAACCTTTACCATTTCTATCTGTTCAATAATATGGCCGGTAGCTGTTGGTTCAATACTTGGTGGCAGGGTGTTCAGTATCTGCATCACTTCATGAAAACCTACGGTGTACTTTTGTACAATTTCCATAGGCTCCAGTTGCGCCAGTTTTGCTTTCTTTGAAATTTTATCTTCGCCTTCGTCGCCGGCATCGCCTTCCAGGTGGCCGGCATCAGTTACATTACGTACATAGCGCACCTTATACCCCAAATGGTTAAGGTAACGAAACATGAGGTCGAAAGATATATAGGTACGGCAGTTACCCAAATGCACATCGCTGTAAACAGTTGGGCCGCAAACGTACATGCCCACATGCGGGGCGTTGAGGGCTTTAAATTCTTCTTTTTTGCGGGATAAAGTATTGTAAACAAACAATTTTTGTTTCATGATGGCAAACTTACGATTTTTTCAAATCTTAGCTAATTATCAGTGGTAAGAGTTAAGGATCAAGCGTCAGGACAAAGTCATGTGTAAGGATTGTCAAAACAGGGCCTTCTATCTTGTTTTTTGTTTTTGATGCCTGGCCTTAGTTTAATATCAAATCGCTCCGCAAGGGAAAGTGATCAGAAAGCTTTTTCTCGATGATCTGGTACGATGCCACATCAAACTGCGGGCTCACCATAATATAATCTATCTGGTAATTGGGAAAATCGCCATTATAGGTGCGGCCGAAACCAGCCCCTTTTTCGCGGAAGGCATTCTTAAGTCCTTTTGCCATTTGGTTAACCGCAAAAGATGTAGGCGTATCATTAAAATCGCCAGATATGATATACGGGTATGGGCATTGCGCGGCATGGGCTTTTATTTTAAAAACCTGCTCGCCCCGTTTTATAAACGCGGTTTTCAACTTGCCACCAAGCCTTTTGGTTGATTGCATATCTGTTTTACCTTTTTTAGATACACTATCCAGGTATTTATAATCTTCGGGGTTAAACTTGATGGATTGCAAATGAAGGCTGTAAACCCTGAATATCTTTTCGCCTTTTTTTACATCGATGTATAAGCACTGGTTGGCCGATGATCTATCTGCGGCCAGCTGGATTAACCCCTTGGCAACAATAGGATACTTTGAGAAAATGGCCATCCCTATTGCTTCTGAGCTATTGAAGTTAAGCGGCTCGAAATAATAGTTATTGGCGCCCATTATTTTTACTATGGAGTCGCGCATATCATACTCGCCTTTGTAGCGGGTGTAAAACTCCTGGATGCCAATAATGTCGGGTTTTTGATTATCAATAAGTTCCAGGATCTCGTGCTTGGTAGATACATCGTTTTTTGAGCCGAAGTGTTTAAAGTTATGGACGTTGTAAGTCATAACCCTTACCGAGTTTATGCCCGGTGCCGGCGAAAATGACGATGATGCCCGTAAACCTATATTGTTGTTAAGCACGCCCCAGCCAATTATAATAGTTATCATAGATAGCAGGGCGGGCCAGCGCCAACGCAATAGCCAAACCAGCATCATAATTACATTAAGCAGCAATATTGGCGGATAGGCGAGGCCAAAAAAAGCGATGATCCAAAGGGTTTTGGGATTGACAGAAGGGGCAAGATAACTGAGGAATAAAGCAACACAAAGCAGCAGGTTTATCCATAAAAATACTTTATCAATAAAACCTAAACCACTTTTTTTATTTTTCATTCTTGCTTGCGCGGGCTAATGTCTCTTTCTCCTGTCTGCTCAGGCTATCAACGCCCGATTGTGATATTTTATCTAATATACGGTCAATTTCGTCCTGGCGGGGATAGTCGGCGCTGTTTTTACCCGTGTTGCTGTATACCACCTTTAATTTTGACTTTGATTTGAAGATGTTGGTAATACCGGTAATCCAATCGTGGCCTTTTTGAAGTTGTTTGATGTAGATGAACCCAAATAATGCGCCGCCTAAGTGGGCTATTTCGCCGCCCGCATTAGGGCCAACAATGCTCAAAAAGTCAATTACCAGAATCACAAAAACAAGCCATTTTAATTTTACAGGGCCAATCAAGAACAATGATATGGTGTAGTTTGGCAGCAAGGTTGCAGTGGCTACCACAATAGCCATAACACTTGCCGATGCGCCCACAACCGGCACAGTCAAAAAGGCCGGGTTTTGAGAAAAACCAGGGAATGCATTAAAACAAGCTATAAACAACAACGCTCCCGATAAACCACCCAGGATATAAAGGCCAATGGTACGTTTATTACCCAGGTACTCTTCAAATATCTGCCCCATCCAGTACAGCCAAAGCATATTGAACAGGATATGAAATATGCCCGCATGCATAAACATGTAGGTGAAAGGCGTCCAGAACCGGGTAAGCAATTTGGGTAGATAAGCCGTTGTTGCCAAATAATCAAACGCGTAAAACTCGACAGTACTTTGTCTGCCAAAACCGGTTATCATATGCTCAAACACCGCCGGTATGTTTATTGCCAAAAAAACAATCACGTTAATACCAATAAGCAGGTTGAGCTTATTGCCCGACCGCAACATTTTATAGTGGATATTTTGCCAAAGGGTGCTCATAATAAAGCCGTTATTAATTTGATAACTCCTGTTTGTTCATAAAAATTGTCAGTTGTGCTGTAATCTCCAAATTTTTACCATAATATAACCAATTAAGGCCCCGCCCAGGTGGGCAAAGTGGGCTACGTTATCCCAGGCAAATTTTTCGTATCCTAAAAACAACTCGATTACAATATATACCGGAATAATATACTTGGCTTTAACAGGCACCGGTATAAACATAATCATAAGTTCCAGGTTGGGATACATCATGCCAAAGGCAACTAATAAGCCAAATATAGCGCCAGAGGCCCCAACTGTAGGTGTGTAATAAATTGATGCCAGCTTGTCGCCTCCTCCCAAATATTGATCGAACGTTGATTGAAGTTCAGGATGCGGTATAGTAAAAGAACCTGTTATTGCATGCACTTCATAGGCCTGAACCGCGAAATTGCAAAGTACACCACCTATCCCGCACAAAAAAAACAAATTGAAAAATTTTTTGGGGCCCATCGCATATTCCAGGATCGGGCCGAAGGAAAATAACGCGAACATGTTAAAAAAGATATGCCCGATACCGGCGTGCATAAACATGTAGGTAATTATTTCCCATGGCCTGAAGAATGGAGAGTTAAAATAATAGACAGGTAAAACCTGCATTATCTTCGGAATATATTTTCCGATGGTCAGATCCCCAATAAAAAACAAAATATTTATAATCAGCAGGTTTTTTACAACCGGTGTAATATTGGCAAAGGGCGATTGATTGTATCCGTTCATAGTATTGTTAAGGCCCGGGGGCTATTTTTCAAAGCGTTCCATTAATTCGGCCAGCGTAAATGTACTGATTACGGGCTTACCATTCAATGCCTGGTTGGGCGATTGGCAGGCAAAAAGTTGGTCGATAAGCTGGTTCATTTCTTCCAGTGATAGTTTGGTGCCGCTTTTAAGGGCAGCATTGCGGGCAAGTGATCGTGCCAGGTTGTCCCGCTTATCTACTTTTAAAATGGCCATATTGTTTTTAAAACCTTCTAACAAATGTTCAAGCAACTCGTGCTCATCAACATTGTTAAGGTCGGCCGGTATGCCGTCAACCACAACCGTATTTTTGCCAAACTCCCTAATGTCAAAGCCAAGGGCTTTAATATCGGGCAAAAGCTCTCTCAATAACTCAAAATCGCTTCCGTTTAGTGTTACCGATTGCGGAAATAAGCTCTGCTGGCTCACCCCCGAGTGGTGCTGTAGCTGCTGTAAAAAACGCTCGTACAAAATTCGCTCATGCGCCGCCTGCTGCCCTATCAACATAAAGCCCGATTTAATTTGCGATAAAATAAACCGGTTATGGATCTGGAACAGCTGCCGTTCACTGGGTTTACTTACTTCCTGCTCATCAACCGCAATGCTTTTTTCCTCGTGCATTTGCTGCTGCAGGTTGGTTTCTTTTTTGCTGATCTCGTAAAGCGTATCCCAATTACCGGGGATAGGCGAGTTGCGGTAATCGTTATTATCCCTCAAAAAAGGGTGCTGCTCCCGGCCAGGAGCTTTTTTTTCGGCCGCAAATGGGTTAAAGTCCGGGTTGAATGAAATAGTAGGCGCAATAATTTCTTCAAATGGTTTGGGCGTTATCAGGTGCTCAATGCTGTTCTCCTGGTCAAAATCCAAACTTGGGGTAATGTTATACCGGCCTAAAGAACGTTTTACCGCCGAGCGGATGATGGCGTAAATAGCCTTCTCGTCCTGGTATTTAATCTCGGTTTTGGTAGGATGTACGTTGATATCAATTTTGGATGGGTCGATATCGATGAACAGCACATAAAACGGATAGCAATCATCGGGAAGTAGCTCTTCAAAGGCCGTAAGAACAGCATGGTTCAAATAAGCATCCTTGATAAAACGGTAATTTACAAAAAAGAACTGCTCGCCGCGTGTTTTACGTGCAAATTCGGGCTTGCCCACAAAGCCACGCAGGTTAATGATAGTTGTATCTTCTTCAACGGGTACTAGGCGCTGGTTGTAGTTATTACCAAAAAGGTGCACAATCCGCTGTTTTAAGGCGGCACCAGGCAAGTGATAAACTTCCTGTCCGTCATGATGCAGTGTAAAAAATATCTGCGGATTGGCAAGCGCCACCCGTTGAAACTCGTCGATAATATGGCGCATTTCTACCGGGTTGCTTTTTAAAAAATTCCGGCGGGCGGGGGTATTATAAAACAAGTTTTTGATAGATATAGATGTACCTGTATTGGCCGAGCATGCCTCCTGGCTTATCACTTCCGATCCTTCGATAAAAATACAGGTACCCAGTTCATCCTCATGGCGGCGGGTTTTCAGCTCCACCTGCGCAATAGCGGCTATTGATGCCATGGCCTCGCCCCTGAAACCCATCGTGCGGATGGCAAATAGGTCTTCGGCCTTGCGTATTTTGGATGTGGCATGCCGCTCAAAGCACATACGGGCATCGGTAAGGCTCATGCCGCAGCCATCATCAATAACCTGTATCAATGATTTTCCGGCGTCTTTTATAATAAGTTGTATTTTTCCCGCCCCCGCATCAATCGCGTTCTCTACCAATTCTTTTACTGCCGATGCCGGTCGTTGTACCACCTCGCCGGCGGCAATCTGGTTGGCAACGGCATCCGGTAAAAGCTGAATTATATCTGACATTTAAAAAAATTCCCTTCAATTTCGTTTTCGATGCTAAATTAAATATTTGAAGGCATAACTTTATGATTTTGTAGTATCAAGTAGTAAGTATCAAGTATCAAGATTTGGCTGGGAATACATTAGTTTTGTAATTGATCGGTATCTACAGGTAATTTGCAAACTATTCAACATTGCGAGCGTTCTTGATACTTGATACTTACTACTTGATACTTTTAAAAGCTTATGAAAAAACTATTGCCGGCGCTGCTGCTCCTGGCTGCAGCCTGCAAACAAAAAGAGTATAATGCCGATTTGTTAATAAAAAACGCGGTTGTTTACACCGTCGACAGCTCCTTTACTACAGCCAACGCTTTTGTGGTAAGTAAAGGCAAAATTATTGCCGTTGGCAATGCCGATACTTTGGAGCAAAAATACCTGGCCCATGATGTGGTAGATGCCCAAGGCGCCGCAGTATACCCCGGTTTTATTGATGCCCACGCCCATTTTTATGAATATGGCTTAGGATTACAGGAAATTAACCTGGACGGCACAAAAAGCTGGACCGAGGTGGTCGATTCGGTACAGGCCTACGCCACCCGAAATCCCGACGGCTGGATTATTGGCCGCGGCTGGGACCAAAACGACTGGGCTAAAAAGCAGTTTCCGGACAAGGCCAAATTGGATAGCCTGTTCCCGGTACGCCCGGTAATATTAAGCCGGGTGGATGGGCATGCCATTATTGCCAACCAGGCGGCCTTAAATATAGCGGGTGTAAAACCCGGTCAAGCTATAACAGGGGGCGAGATAGAAACCATTAACGGAAAACTCACCGGTATAATGGTTGATAATGCCATGGGTATTGTTACGCGTAAGGTACCTGAGCCAAGTCCTCCGGTTGTGGAGGGCGCCCTGCTATCGGCACAAAAAAATTGCTTTGCTGTTGGCCTAACCACTGTTGACGATTGCGGCCTGCCCTACACCATGATTAATACCATTGCCGATTTACAGCACAAAGGATCATTAAAAATGCGCATGTACGTAATGCTATCAGACAGGCCCGAGAATTACGAATACCTTTTTAAACGCGGCGCTTATAAAACCCCCGGGTTAAATGTACGGGCGTTTAAAGTTTATGCCGATGGCGCATTGGGGTCAAGAGGGGCCTGTCTATTGAAGCCTTATGCCGATCAGCCCAAATGGAGCGGCTTTTTATTGAGTAGCCAGGCCCATTTTGAGGAAGTGGCGCAAAAAATTGCAGCCAAAGGCTTCCAGATGTGTACCCATGCCATCGGCGACTCGGCCAATCGGGTGATGTTAAAAATATATGCATCTGTTTTAAAAGGCAAAAACGACCGCCGCTGGAGGATAGAGCATTCGCAAATTGTAGCGCCCGAAGATGTTAAACTTTTTGGCGATAACTACATTATTCCATCAGTGCAGCCAACTCATGCCACATCAGATATGTACTGGGCCGGCAAGCGCCTGGGCGATAAGAGACTTAAATCATCCGCCTACGTTTATAAAAACCTGCTGAAACAAAACGGCTGGATTCCCCTTGGAACGGATTTCCCGGTAGAAAACATTAACCCCATGTATACGTTTTATGCAGCGGTAGAACGTAAAGACCTAAAGAGCTTCCCGGAAGGCGGTTTTCAAAAAGAAAACGCTTTAAGCCGTACCGAAGCGCTGCGGGGGATAACCATCTGGGCTGCCAAAGCCAATTTTGAAGAAAAAGAAAAGGGCAGCATTGAACCAGGCAAGTATGCCGATTTTGTGATACTTGATAAAGACATCATGAAAGTAAAAGGCACCGAATTACCAACTGTTAAAGTAACCCAAACCTATATAAACGGAGTTAAAGTATATGATAAAAAGTAAATGGGGCTGTGCCGCTGTAGTGTTGTTAGGGTTTGCATTATTTAATACCGCCTGCGCGCAAAATCCACCCTTTACCGGGCGCGCTTATGTTGCCGAAGAAAGACTAGTTCAAAACTCAATTGTTTTATTCAATAACGGCCAATACACCGTTCCGCTGCAAAAGCTGGATGAGCTGAAAATTGCCAGCGTACATTTTACCAGCCAGTATGCCACTGTTTTTGATAGCCTGCTCAACAAATACTGTAAAGTACAGGCATTTGACGGCAATGGCAAAAACCTGAACACGCTTGCCGCCGATTTAAAATGGTACAACACCGTTATTTTGCAGGTAAACGACGCCGACCTGGGCAATCCGCAGCTGATGGATTTTATCAGCATCAATCAAAAATTAAAAACGGTGATTATTGCCGCCTTTGGCAATGGTGCATTATTGCCTAAGCTGAATAACGTAACAGCCCCGGTGATCTGGTCAGAAAGGGTATCGCCGGTATCGGCTTCCTATGCGGCCCAGGCCATATTTGGCGGAGCGGCCATTACGCAGAAATTAACCAAAACTTACTCGCCTGTTTATAGCAGCGGAATGGGTTTTGTTACCCAGCAAACCAGGCTGCAATACAGTGTGCCCGAGGATGTGGGCATCAATTCCAATAACCTGCAGCAGATTGACCAGATAGCCCGCGAGGCGATAACCCAGCATGCCACCCCCGGCTGCGTGGTGCTGGTGGCCAAAGATGGTAAAGTGATATTTAACAAGGCCTACGGTTACCATACTTACGATAACGTAATGCCCGATAAGCTGACCGATATCTTCGACGTGGCATCTATGACCAAAATATCGGCCACCACCGTAGAGGCTATGCACCTGGTTGACCAGGGCAAACTAAGCGTAGAAAACACTTTAGGCGATTACCTTCCCCTGGCCCGCACCAGCAATAAAAATAATGTAAAAGTACGGGAGGTATTGCTGCACCAGGCCGGTTTTATCCCGGATATCCAATCGTTTGAAAAGGTAAAGCCATCTGATCATAGTACCGATTCATCGGCCGCCTACCCTACCAAAGTATCCGAGCACTATTTTTTGCGCAAGGATTATTACAAGGACGTGATGTTGCCCGATATGCTTAACTCGCCGCTTAAAACCCGCGGGCAGTATGTATATAGCGATGTAAGTATGCTGTTTATGCAGGAAGTGGTAGAAACCATTACCGCCACCCCCGAGAACGTATATGTGCAGCAGCAGTTTTATAATCCACTGGGCATGCAAACTGCCGGCTTTTTGCCACTCCAAAGGTTTAGCCCTGCGCAAATCATCCCTACCGAAAATGACCAGGAATACCGCATGAGCTTACTGAATGGCTATGTGCATGACCCGACCGCCGCGCTTAAAGGTGGTGTGGCCGGCCATGCAGGCCTGTTTGCCAGCGCCAATGATGTAGCCATACTTTACCAGATGTTATTGAACAAAGGCACCTATGGTGGGGTACAATATTTTAAACCCGAGGTGGTAGATCTATTTACCTCCAAACAATCGCCGGTGAGCAGGCGGGGGCTGGGCTTTGACAGGTGGGACCCTATCACCGAAAGGCATTACCCCTCCAAACTGGCTTCCGATCAAACTTTTGGGCATACCGGTTTTACAGGCACCTGCGTGTGGGTTGATCCTAAGTACAACCTGGTGTACATATTCCTGAGCAACCGGGTAAACCCAACCGTTGGCAGCAAGCTGGGCAGCCTCAACATCAGGCCAAGGATACAGGATGTGGTGTATGAGGCCATTAATAAGGGGATGTAAGATTTGGGAATTGGGAATTTCGGATTTCGGATTCCGAATGGTGTTCGCATTTCAGGCGGAATAGCGGCATTGATCACCAATAAGTACACCGGTCATTGAAAATCAATATGTTAACTACAGGTGTATTCGTTTTCAAAAAAAGCTTCATTGCGTATCAATGAATTAACATTTGGCAGGTGTTCGGAGTTGGGTTTGGCCCGAACGCCTGTTTTACAAAAAGCATGCCCATGCCATCAACTATGAATACAATTGCTTCGTGATATAACTAACGATATCATTTTGCCTAAAGTACCGATTTTTTCGGTGCTTTTGATTACCATTTTTAAATAATCAGCGGTGTAATGTTTTACAAATAATTGATACAACTGCGGTAAACAGGCGCTATCGTCGTCAGTTTTCCAGCCCCAGCCATAATCATCAGATTTGTTGATGATCGCCTCGAAAAACCTGTCTTTTTCCGTCATCGCCATCGGTTCAAAATATTGAAGTATGATAGCGTACGGGGTATTATAACGGATGTACTCTATCATTTTACGATATGTTTTCTCGGTGTCGGCCAGTTTAAAATAAAACTCCACCGCGTTTTTTTTATAAGTACCTGACGTATTTTTAGCTTTGGCGAGCATTTTGGTGCGCCATTTTTTTCGCTCCTCTTCCGGCAGCGACTGCGAAATAAAAAGGTAGTCGTCAAAGTTAAATGTCCATGGAAAAAGGGCTGTCGAAACCGTTACAAGTGATTTCTCGTCTTTCTCGGCTACAGCAATGTCTTTTAAAAACGCCCAATAAATTACACTGTACTCCTCTCTATAATTGTAGCCAATTTGTTCTCGGCAATATTGTTTTACCAGTTTCAACTCATTTTGCGCAATCAGCAAGGTGAGCAGTTGCTGGTTGTATTCATTATCAAAACGAATGGGTTTAAATACCTTGCTGTATTTAGCAAACAGGTTATGCTCAACAACCAATTTAAAAATGAATTTTAGGTACTTCTCCCCGTTAATCAAAGTTTCGGTGTTGCTTTTTTCAAGCTGCCAGGCAAGCCAATCAATTATTTTAATCTTTTGCTCCGGCGTGCTCACGTTGATGATATTTTGCAAATGCACCAGGTAATGCATCCTGATGCTGTTTATCCTATCCGGAACATGGTTTACAAAAAAGCTAACAGCTTTGTCCCAGGCCTCTTCCACTCGCAGCATACTAACGTGTTCTACTGATCTCAGTAAACACTCCTCAATAAACTTAGGGATCTTGTTACTGGCCGAGTCAACTTTAAACTGGAAGGCAATGCAAGTCTCCAGCATGGTGTGCAGGTTAACAAACGATTTTTCGTCGGTAACGTTGGCCTGGTAATGCTCCACTATCGGGGTCAGCATATCTCCCCACAATTCCACCAGTTTTTTTAGTTGCGTCTGGTCTATCGTCCGCTTATTCCCTGCAACGGCCTTAACAGCGTCGTTCACTATTTTTACTACTTCGGCGGGTGTGGGCAATACTTTAACCGAAAAATAATGCACAAACGATAGCTCGAGGTCCTTGTTTTTACCAATTATAGCTTTTACCCACTCTTTTAGCTTATCCGGCTCAACATTGCCCAGCAGCGTATCTACAATATTTTCCTTTTGCCTTGCCTTTACAACAACAACTTTTGCCTTTTTTCCGTTGGCAATGTGCATTATTAAAGCTGTTTTGTGCCTGCAAAAACCGGCCGCACTTTTGCATTCGCAACTATGCCGGGTGATTTCATTGCCAGCCTTTAATGTTAACGAAACATCAAAACTGTCACTCCCGTCATCCACATAGGCTACAAAGTGGCCTTTTTCTGTTTCGTCACATTCGCGTACTGTATTTTTCTTCGCCTGCTGTTGTAAGTCTGCCGGTAATGTGGCAAGGTAGTTTTTAAGCGTTAATGCCATGTGTTGTTAATGATCCCGTAAAATTAACGGGTATTATTTAAACAAGCGACAAAAAAAACATACAGGTGCGGGAACCGCTTTTGAAATTCCCGGGCCAGCGCGAGCATTTTTCCGCTGCCCCCAATAATTTTCGTCGTCATCAACATGCAAAGTAATATATGTGCGAGTCTTTGATGCTTACCAAAATTTTAGTGACAGCTGGTTGGATGATTTGATAAACTTTATTAAACTTGAGGCAGATTATAGGCGCAAAAACATCTACCCATGCAAAAATCAATCAAAGAATATATAACCGAATTTAAAAACCTGCCCGAAATAACTGATGTAATTTACCGCCGGGCGCAGGCAATGTATATCAGCGGAAATTGCCAGGTGTTGAGCCAGTCGGCACGTGGGTTTGATGTTTTGGTTTTTGACGATGATAGCGGAGAAGATGCAGAGGCAAAAATTATAATGCCTGATAATGATAGCCCGCAATATTTATTAAAGGGCAAGCCCGCAAAATGGGACGCCTATGGCCTGGCCGCGCTGATGCAAATTGGCGAAGAACTGGAGAAACCAAACACCAAACCGCTTTTGGAGGGAAAGGCCTATACCCGCGAAGGGATGATGAAAAGGGTTTTAGACGAGCGCCGGGCAAAAGCGCTGAAGGCAAAATATACCATAGCCTTCGCTGATAATATTTATGGCGAGCATTTACTTGCCGACGAAAAAGGCAGCAGCTATAAAATAACGTTGCGCGACTTTGAAAACGAAACCGGGTACATTAACAACCCCGATTTAAAAACAAACAAACTTGGCACAACCAAGCATTTGATGTTTGCCTTTGCCGCCCTTAAATCGCAGCCCGAAGTTTACAACAACTTAAGTAAGTTTTACCCTTTTGTCGAGATCTACCTCGATCCCCTTAACAATTACCGCATTGCCTGGCATTACCCGCACCAACTAAAGCCCGAAATAGCAGCGTTAATTACCGCCTATTTTGGCGATAAAACGTATATCGAAGAAGACAACATAAAGGATTTTCTGAATTTTATAGTAAGCGCCCGACAGCATCAGCAATTTGTGGTGCGGCCGGAAGTAGAAGAAAAGGTAAAGCAAGCCTGGGATGCCGAAATGCTGGAGCTGGCCAAAAAAGAAGAACAATTAGATTTCTCGCTCCTGAAAACCACCTTGTTCCCTTACCAGCAGGATGGTGTGGCCTTTGCCGCTTTCAGGGACGGCGCCATTATTGCCGACGAGATGGGTTTGGGTAAAACCATCCAGGCCATAGCAACAGCAGTAATGAAAAAGAAGCTATTTGGCTTCAGGCGTACCCTTATCATTTGTCCGGCTTCGTTAAAAGAGCAGTGGAAACAGGAAATAGAAAAATTCAGTTACGAGAATGCCGCTATCGCCGATGGTTTCCCTGACGAACGGGCAGCTATTTATCGCGATAGCAAAGCCTATTTTATCATCGTAAATTATGAAACCGTGCTGCGCGACTGGCGCGCCATCAACCGCATGGAAACCGATTTTATTATTTTGGATGAAGCCCAGAAGATTAAAAACTTTTCGACCATTACCGCCCAAAGCATTAAGCTGTTGGAGAAAAAGCACGCCCTTGTAATTACCGGCACCCCTATCGAAAACCGGCTTATCGATCTTTACTCCATCGTTCAGTTCATCAATCCCCAGTTTTTGGCGCCCCTCTGGGAGTTTTCATACCAGCATTGCTATTTTGACGAGAGCAAAACTGATAAAATTACCGGCTATTATAACCTGCAGCAATTAAACGAACGGCTGAAGCCCATCCTCATCAGGCGCGAAAAACGAAGGGTGATTAAAGACTTACCGCAGCTGACAGAAATTACCGTGCCTGTTGAAATGCACATTGACCAGGCTACCTACCACGCAAACTATGCAAAAGGGATAGCCGCTATTTTACGTAAAAAATTTATTTCGCCATTTGACCTGCAAAAGCTGATGCTGCTCATGAGCAATATGCGCATGGTGTGCGATTCTACCTTCCTGGTTGATAAAGAATCAAACACCTCGCCCAAACTGCACGAGCTTAAACACATTATGCTGGAGAAGCTCGACCTTAAAAACAATAAAAAGAAGGTCATCATTTTTTCTGAATGGGTTACCATGCTGCACCTGATAGGCAAAATGCTGCACGAGTGCGGCATTGGTTTCGCGCAGTTAAGTGGGCAGGTAGCTATCAAAAACAGGGATAAACTGGTCAAAAAATTTGAAAACGACGACGACTGCCAGGTTTTTTTATCAACCGAAGCGGGCGGCGCCGGCCTTAACCTGCAGGTTGCCGATACCGTTATCAACTTCGAGCTCCCCTGGAACCCGGCCAAAAAGAACCAGCGCATTGGGCGCATCGACCGCCTGGGCCAGTTGAGCAAACATCTTACCGTGATCAATTTAATTACAAAAGGCTCTATCGAAACAAAAATAGCTTCGGGCCTTACGCTAAAGCAAAGTCTTTTTGATGGCGTGCTTAATAACGAGGATGGCCCCGATGTGGTAGATTTTTCGGCCTCGGGCAAGGCCCAGTTCCTGAAAGAACTGGAAAACATCATGGAGACCTTTGTTGCCGCCCCTGCCGAGCAAACCGTTGCCGATAGCCCCACATTGGAGCTGGAAGCCTTTGAGGAAACCATAACCACCATTGTAGCCGACGAAAATACCACTCTGGTGCCCACAACCACCGAAGCCACAACCGCGAATCATACCACATTGCCCGGCCACCAGCACGAACAGATGCAGACGATGGCAAAAGTAATGAACCAGGGCATGGAATTTTTATCTGGCATGTTTAAAATGGCCACTGGTAAAGATCTTGGCCTTGAAGGGCAAAAAATGGAAGTTGACAAAGAAACCGGTGAAATTGTGATGCGCTTTAAAATGCCGCAGTTTTAAAAATATGGCCAGCTATAGTCTTCACACTATGCATCACCTGCCAGATTTACAGCGTCATGTTTCGGATAGTTTCGGGCTTCGTTTTGCTTTCCAAACTCACCCGCATGATACTGCCTGATCCGCTTCCTGTTCGTCAGGCCAGAGATTTACCGCCGGCTTCCTTCAGATTCTTCCTCACGAAGGACACCCTTGCCTTGGGTTAACGCTTTCCGCTATCAAGCTACGTTCGGAACTTGAACCCTATAGTTTGCGCACATGCCTGGCGCACAAAAAAACTTCGGAAGTCTGCCTATCATTCGTGAAATTCGATCCAACTAGAAAAATTCGTGTGTATTATTTATCACTCAGCATTATCGGGTTGCTCTTGCCGGCACCCATGATAATCACCTTGGCGTTTGGCGAAGTGGCTATGGCTATCTGGGCTTTAATAGCCTCATATTGTAATTGTTTATCAGACAAGCCTGTGGATAATATCTTTTGATAATCCGCAATACCCTGGGCTTCTACGCGCTTGCGTTCGGCTTCCTGCTTTTCTTTTTGCAGCACGAATTGCATTTTTTGCGCATCCTGCTCGGCGTTAATCTTTGATTCGATGCTGGCCCTTACGGATGCCGGCAAGGTGATATTACGCACCAGGATCTGTTGTAACTCCAGGCCCCGTTTGGCAAAATTGGCAGTAATAAACCTATTTATCCTATCTTGAAATTCCTGTCGTTTGGTTGAATAAAGATCAACGGCAGCATAATTTACTGCGTTATCACGAATAGCTGTCCTTGAAACCGGGCGCACGACTTTTTCCAGGTAATCTTCGCCAATGTTTTGCATAATAAATGGCGCTTTATCGGCATTTACTTTGTACTGAATAGAAAGATCAATGGCCACCTCAAGACCGTCTGACGACAATACGCGGATTGCATCGTCACCTTCTTTCGATCCTTCGTCATGAACGGCGCTCATCGTATAGGTTTGCAACCGCACGTCAAAGGTAGTGATCTCAACTATGGGGTTGATTACATGGAGGCCGCTTTCTAATATGTGGTCCTGCACCTTGCCAAAAAGCACTTGAACGCCTACTTTTCCCGGTTCAATAACCTTGAAACTGGATAGCAGAAGGCCAATGATCACCATTGCCCCACCAACTATACTTATGGTACTACTAAAATGGCTGGCCGGTTCGGGCGAGCGTTTGAGTACGATGCCCACCACGAGCACGATAACTCCTAAGATTGCTATAAACATGCAATGAAGTTACACCTTTTTCTGCGAGTTCTTTACGTCTTTTAACAGTCTTATTTTTAATATAATAACAGCCGCGCCTGCAACTATGGCCACAGCCATAATGGTGTAGTTTTTGGCCATAAAATACTGGTAAGCCACAAACGCGCACAATACCAAACCAATGGTATATAATATGTTAAGCACCAATTTAAACGCCATGGTTAATATACGCTTAGGTCGGGGTCAATTTCGGCAGCCCAGGCTAAAATGCCACCCTGTAAGTTATACAGGTTAGTAAACCCTTTTTGCTCCAGCTGCATAATTGCGGCGGCGCTGCGTTTGCCGCTACGGCACATTACCACTACCGGTTTATCTTTAGATACTTTTTCGCTCTCAATTAAAATGCCGCCAAGGGGGATAGATAATCCACCAAGGTTTGATGTTTCGTATTCAAAATCTTCCCTAACGTCAATCAGCTGAAAATCTTCGCCTTTGTCTATTTTTTCTTTTAATTCCTGTACGGTTATCTCGTTCATGATCAATAAAATTATAATCCAAAGGTAGCTTTTTTTCCAATGCAAATAATTACGGGCAATTTTTGTAACAATCAACGCATAAGAGCGTTTATTATATGATTTACTGCGCTATAGACTTTTCAGTAGCTTTGGCCGGTAAAGCATGGATGGCCCAATTAATAATTTGACACAAATATTAACCGGCATCTATTAAAACAGATGATTGCATGAAAAAAGTTACCCGCTTTTTCTGGTTTTGTTCAGGAGCGCATATAGATACACTTAAAAGATACCCCATTGAGCATAACAAATATGTGGGCATTGGGGCAACTATATTTTTCACGGCATTGTTTGCCTCGCTATCTGGCGGGTATGCCATGTACTTTGTTTTTAATGGCGATGCCTTTGCCGTTGGCTTTGCCATACTGTTTGGCTTATTATGGGGTACTGCCATTTTTAATATGGACAGGTACATTGTATCCAGCATTAATAAAGAAGGGACAACCAACCAGCAGATACTACAGGCATCGCCCCGGATACTATTGGCCATCATGATTGGTATAGTTATATCGCGCCCCTTGGAGCTCAAGATTTTTGATAAAGAGATCCGTCAGAAATTGAAGCTATCTTACCTTAAAGGCCAGCACCGTAAAATTGACACCCTCGAAAAAACGTACAACCAAAAGTACGCCATGGAGATGGGTAAAACCAGCGATCTGAAAAAGGAAAAAGATTCGCTTGAAAAAGATATTAACCGGACCCGTTTCCTGCTTAACCAGGAAGTTTTTGGCGATAAAACCAACCAAACATCGGGCATTACCGGCTACGGAACCTATGCCAAACAAAAACAGGCCGTGCTGGAAGAAAAAGAAGCGCGGCTGAAGGCAGTTACCGACAACCTGGGACAACTTGACGAATATTTAGGCCACCGCAAAGATTATGAAGGCCTGAATAGTACCCGGCTATTTACCGATCACCAGTTGGATAGCCTGGCCAATGTAGCTGGTTTTTCTGATCGTAACTGGGCATTGGGACAGCTATCATATAATGAAAACGGTACACGCGACCTGGATACCTATATGGCCATTTCATTTATTGGGTACCTGTTTATCCTGTTTGAATGTTTGCCGGTGTTTGTTAAGCTGATGTCGCCCAAAGGGCCGTATGATGTAGCTGTTGCCAAAATTGCCGAGGCTAACATATACATGGCCGACAAGGATAAGGATTTAAATATTACTGTTACCGACAACACGTACGATCATAGCCTGGAAACCGACGTTGAACGACGAAAGCGGCTGATCTCTTCAGAATCTAAGTACGAGTTTTAAGCTTAACGCCCATTACCCCGGCCTTGATAGTTTATACCGGGCATTACATGTCAAAGGAAATAAGTGTAGAAAAAGATCGTTTGCAAAAAAACTTTTAAAAAATTGCTGTAACAAAGACAGCGTCTTAACTGCTTTGCCATTAAACTATAGATTAATAGCAGGTTTTTATTATCGGTTAATTTGTCGGCCTTCCGATATGGTGATACGTGGTTTTGTAAGCGAAAAGTTTAAAAATCAGGTATTAAAATAAGTAGTTTGAGAGAATATTATTTTTTAATAAAAGTTAAAAAGCAATTAAACTATCGGTTATATAAGTTTGACGGGCAACTTTTTTAACAACTTTTAACCTTCATTTCTGTCTCTATTTGAGTTGATTAGATAAAAAAGTTAAAACAAAAAATCCGAATATCTATTATTATCGTAATGATAGTAAATATATTATAGGAGATGAAAGAGACGCTCAATTACAAAATTAAAGCAATTGCCGCAAACATCAGGCGAACAAGGGAGCAGTTAAATTACACCCAGGAATACCTTGCTGCAAAGCTCAATATATCGCAAAATGCATATAGCAAAATCGAACTCGGGTATACCAAAATAACGGTGGAAAGGCTTTTCCAGATAGCCGCTATATTGGAGGTTAATGTGCACGACCTGATAACCACCGGAAAAACAGCTGCCGCATAATATGTTTTAATTACGCTCCTGTTTGCCCGGGTGATGTATATTTGCAGCCAGATGGAAACAGGAAAACTCATCGATAACACCGTACAATTTGTACGCGATACGCTAAAAAATGCCGAAGGTGGCCACGACTGGTGGCACATACACCGCGTTTGGACCAACGCCAAACTGATTGCGCAAACCGAAAAAGCCGATCATCTCATTGTTGAGCTTGCTGCTTTACTTCATGATATTGCCGATAGCAAGTTCCATAACGGCGATGAGGAGATAGGGCCGCGCACTGCAGGCGATTACTTGTTAAGCCAACAAGTGGATGCCGCGATTATTGAACATGTACAGCAAATTATCAGGCACATGTCCTTTAAATCAAGCTTCGATAAACAAACCTTCTATTCTCCCGAGCTGGCTATTGTACAGGATGCCGACCGGCTTGATGCCATTGGCGCCATAGGCATAGCCCGCGCTTTTAACTACGGCGGTTTTAAAGGGCGGGAAATTTATAACCCCGAAATTGAGCCCAATTTAAACATGAGTAAGGAGGAGTATAAAAATTCGCCCGCCCCTTCCATCAATCACTTTTACGAAAAACTATTATTACTGAAAGATAAGATGAACACGCCAACCGGCCGCCGGCTGGCCGGACAGCGTCACCAGTTTATGGAAGCTTATTTACAGCAATTTTACCTGGAGTGTAAACCATAAACCCCAATAATCGTTTCAGGATTAACTTTTACCTATGAAAAAAACTTTACTTTTTATAATACCTCTATTCGGTGTAATATTCGCTGCACAAGCCCAAGATACGGTTAAGCAGCAGCGGTTTAATTTCCATTTCCAGCAAACAGTTATTACGCAATACAAACCATCATTTGGGGCCGATTATACCGGCGATAATAGTTTGCTCACCAAATCAGAAACGCAAAGCTCCCTCACCACCACTTTATTTGGCGGTGCCAGGCTATGGAAGGGTGCGTCGGCTTTTTTTAACCCCGAACTATCCGGCGGATCGGGCTTAAGTAAAACCCTGGGCGCTGCAGGTTTCCCCAATGGCGAAACCTTTCGTGTTGGTGGGTCAGAACCTAAAATTTATATTGCCCGCCTATACTTTACCCAAAACTTTGAATGGGGAAAAGAGAAGGATACCTTGCAGGATGATAACAACCAGCTTGCCGGGTTAAAAAGCAAACGCTATTTTTCGGTAACCGCAGGTAAATTTGGCATGGCCGATTTTTATGACGGAAACGAGTTTAGCCACGATCCGCGTTCGCAATTCATGAACTGGGCATTGATGGATAACGGCGCCTGGGATTATCCGGCCAACACCCGGGGCTATGCCATGGGCATCCATACCGAATTGGGCATGCCCAACTGGACGCTGAGATTTGCCTTCACTATGTCGACAACAACCGCCAATGGAGCAATCTGGGATGCCAAAGTTGGCAAAGCCAACACCCAAACAATGGAATACGAGAGGCGCTATACTATCAATGGAAATAAAGGAACTGTGCGTATTTTAGGGTTCCGTAATAACGGCAAAATGGGCAATTACCGCGATGCCCTTGCCATAAGCGCCGTTAACCCGGTTGTTGATACCAATTTGGTTTATGGCAAACACAAGTATGGCTTCGGCATCAGCGCCGACCAGTACCTGAGTAAAGATTTTGGCGTATTTGCCAAAATAAGCTATAACAACGGCCAAACCGAAACCTGGTATTTTACCGAGATAGACCGCTCTTTAAGCTTTGGAGGCGTATTAAAAGGCAACTCCTGGAAACGCGGCGACGACGAACTTGGGCTGGCATTTGTGGCAAACGGCCTATCCGGCCCGCACCGCGATTACCTGGCAGCAGGCGGTTACGGTTTTATTATTGGGGATGGAAAGCTGAATTACAGCAACGAACTGATAGCCGAATTATATTACAAAATTAACGCCTACCAAAAAAAGTTCTGGCTGTCGCCCGACTACCAGTTTATTGTAAACCCGGCGTATAATAAAGACAGGGGGCCGGTGAATGTGTTTTCATTAAGGGTGCATGTGGAGTTTTAGGGGAGGGAAATGGCTTAATCCGAACGTTTAATAGCAAATAGATGGCTTTTCACTTATCATTAATTACAACAATGGTTGGATGTTGCTAGAAAGCTGAAATAATTTTATCCCTTTGATAAAAAAAGCGTAATATCGCTACTGCGTCGGGCCTCTCACAATAGCAGATGAAATGAAAATAAAAAAAGAAATAACGTTAAGTTATGTAGAATCTCTATATAAAGAATTAGAGAATTCTAATAATAAAACGGTTGATCTTGTCATTCCTTTCGAGGGCCCCCGAGAAAGAAATTTTTCATCGCTGCCTTCATTTATGCAGTTCTATGCTACATGGCTTAGGTCTCCCAAAAAGGGAAATTTAGTGTTGAATACCGACAATATTGACATTGAAAATGAAAATTGCGAATCTAGTGTCTATTCGTTTATAACAACTTGTTTAGATTGGGATTCCAATATAAAAGACAATAATGGAACAGATATTAAAAAATCCTTATTAAGGAAACTTAACGCTAAAATAAATAAAAGGCAACGTAATATTCAAATAGTAAAAGGGGCGGAATTATTATTGGCTTGCTTTGATTTTGATAAAACCCTAGAAAACAGAGGCCTTTTAAACGGTTTATATGACCACAACGGAAACCTAAGAGACAATGATTATTTTAAATATAATCTAGTTCCTGAAATTTTAAATGAAATCGGTAAGAAGTTTTCAAAATCCTTTATAAAGGAATCCTTTAAGACGGATGACTTTAAAAACCTTGGCGATATACTATTTGAGCTTTTTAAGAATACGCATGAATGGGGAAGAAAGAGAGATGGCAACACAGCCCCTTTGGTTCCCAATGTAAGATCGATATATTGTGTCGTTCATAAAAGCACTCAAAAAAATTTTCTTTCATATGCTGAAGGCAACAATGGGCTTCAACAATATTTATCTCAGGATATATTTAAAGCCAATTCAAGAGATGAAATCCATTTTTTAGAGATTAGTGTATTCGATAGTGGAGTTGGGTTTATTAGACAGTATTTGGGTGAAAAATATATTCAAGGGACTGAATCTGTAGACACTCAAGTTTCGATTGTAAAAAAATGCTTGACAAAATATTTTACAACCGATTCAGGGTTACATACAACCCATAAAGGCAAGGGTTTGGACAAGGTGTTGCAAGCTTTAAATGGGAAAGGATTTTTGCGCATTCGCACCGAGAACATTTGCCTTTACAGGGACTTAATTAAGGATGATTACAGCAAAATAAATTCAGAAGAAATAGATTTATATGATTGGGAGTCTGAAAGTACAGTTTCATTTACTATGTTTCCTAGAACAGAGGGGGCAACACTCAGTTTAATTTATCCTATCAATAGCGGCTTCTATGAATAATCTTTATTTATACAACGCAAGCTATTTTGATTCCGATAAAATTCAAAAGCAGCTTGGACTCGTATATTTCCATCATACCAAGTTCGACTTTGATGACTTTTTAAAAAGTCTGGATAATTATTTTGGCGAATATCCATTACCAGAAAAATTGGTATTAATAATTCCTGACTATCTAAAGCATTATTTTGAATGCACTGTAAATGAACGGCTGGAGGAATTATGGAGAGTGATTCCTACTCGATTAAATAAAAATGAAGAGTTTGATTTTGTTCAACCATTGTATTATGATTCTATCGGTAATTTAACTTTTTCTAATTTAGTGAAAGAACAGGTTGACATTCAACTGCTCGATCAAATTTTCAATAATGCATTAGTCGATATTTTTAAAAGGCGAGAGGGGCTAATTAAAAGTGAGAATGCGCATCATTTCGTATTTCCATCAGGCAAGCATTGTGATTATTTCTTGAGACCCGGAAATATTTTGGTTAAGGGAAATGAAATCTTTTTTATAGCTTTTACCTTATTAAGTAAATTAAAAGAAAGCGATGCGATTATCTATTGTGATACTTCGTCGATAAATTCGATAGCGTTAGCGTTGATCGAACTTAAGAGGCGATTTATAAAAGATGATTTTGTGCCACCCTATATAGAAAGTTTTGGTTCTTATTCGGCCTTTGAAAACAATGATTTTACTTTTTTAAAAAATTCTTTATTTCTGGTTTCCTCTTCAACCTCCAGCAGAATTATTGCCAGATTAATGGAGAAAAAAGTGGATCAAAATCAAATTGCGCTTATTTTTTGCATGGGCAAGAAAGATATTTACAAGCGGAATATAATTTGTAATTTGGAATATAATCAAGAAACAAATCCTCATGGCATAAAGCCTTTTAAATCTTATGAAGTTGCGAGTTTGTGCACATTATGTAAAAACGGCTCAATACCTGTTGAGGTGACCGGAGATGTTTTTCAGATTGAAAAACCAAAACTCAATCTAATAGAGATAAAGGTAACCGATCTTCCAAAGTTTCATGGTAATTTTATGAGTGCCTTTTACACTCGAAAAGCACATGATTTTAGCTTCATTAAAGCGCATGCTTTTGAGGCAGTAAACAGAGAACCATTAGCACATCCTTCTTACGAGATATTTTTGGATGTATCGGGATTAATGGAAAATATCGATAAATTTGATTCGTTCAAAGAAAAACTTAATGATTATATAACCCAACATATACCGAGTAGAACAAAGTTTCTAATTCATTTGCCGGATAGTGGATCTTATCAAATTGCCGATTACATAAAAAAGTTTATTTCATCTTCATTATCCAATCCTGATGAAATAATAATGATCAATCAAAACGATTTATTTAAAAACAATGTTTTTAAATCCTATAAAAATGCTGTTGCAGTAGTCGTTTGTTCAACCTTGGTAAGTGGTTCAAGGCTGCTATACGTAAGTAGAGAAATGAGGGAATATTCTAACATCTCTTTAATTTATTTTGCTGGATTTACGAGGACAGAAGATGAAAGTTACTTAAACTTTATTAAGAACAATTTAACAATGGGTAAATATGGTATTTCTACAAACTTATTTGTAGAAATAGAACGTATTTATACATGCAACGAGCGGTTAAATACATCGTGGGTAGTTGAAGGGCAATTTTTAAGTCTTTTAAAAAGCTTCTGTTATGATGTGAATGAGGATTTATACGAGGAAGCTATTACCTTTTTTGACAAAAGAATTGAACAATTAGATAAAGGTCTGCAAACGAATGGCTTATCTAACAACTTGTTTTATCCTAACGTAATATTGAACAAAGAATTAAAGATTAATAAGAACTTCGCTTTTTATAAATTTAAGGGTTATCGAAATAACGCATCTCAATCCGATGTACTATTTACCATATCGGTCATTTTAAATGCTCTTAGAAACTCAAATGACCACAATAGAAAAATTGTTAATACCCACTTTGTTCGTACGCTGTTAGAACCTAATAATTTTAATAGGTACAATGATGGAATTATTCAAGCTGCCTTGCTTAGAACAGCTCATTCTAAGGAGTTAAGTTTTAATTTGGACAAAAAACTTAGCTTTGCCATGCTAAATATCATTATCGGCATAATAGAGTTTTCCGATCAAGATCATGGAGAGGCTTTAATCGAATTCTTATATGCGATTGCCATTAAAAAATTGAAACTCAAAGATTATCATATTGAAGAACTTTTTATAAAGATTAAAGGTCATAAAAAAGCAATTGAAAATAAAATAGTTTTAGCATTTGTGAACTATTGTGAACGAGTGACATTTGGAACCGACGACAAGTTCATTGAGGAGTATTCTTTAAAATTGGATTTCCAATAATTGCTGTTTTTAGAATAACGAAATATCCCACAACAAAAGCCGCCTATTTCTAGGAGGCTTCCTTCTTAAGTTATAATTTCCAAATTAAGCGGCAGCGCTAGGGCTTTGATTCTGCGGGTGGGTGGTTTGTCGCTTCAAAGATTAAGAATAGCTATGTTGTACGGAGTGCCGGATTATGGGTGCGATTGTCGATGTAACGCCGTTAATCATACCTATACTTAAAATAATAATCCCGTATCGTGATGCTCATTTGTTCGGCATCGCCGGCAATTAAAATACCTACTATCGAAATTCCGCTGGCTATATACCCATAGTAGATCCTGACTATGGGGTTTTTTATTTGGGCCAATTGCGCCAGGTTGTTCTAAGCGACATTCGTAGCCCCTGTACCTTGTCAATACTTTCAATATCCCGCCAGGCAATTGTATAGCCGTTTTTCTGTATAAAAATAAATTCGCTGGTAATTACAATAGCCGGAATGCCCCGCAGCACATAATAAATGTGCCTGATAAAAAACAACAGAAAGTAATCGATAACCAGCACTAATATGATAGCGCTGGAATAATCTTTATAAATCAAAAGCTTGTTAAAAATCGAATAAACAGGCTGCCCTAACAAAAGCACAGACAGAATCATTGGTAAAATGAAGTATGGATTGTATTTATAAATTCGCAAGCCATCCATATCTCAATCTTTTAGCTCATCAGCGCCAGGGTGCCAAAGTAAACCAACATACAGCCCGAGCTTAAAAAGTTCATGCGCATGGCGTTTTTAAAATCGGCATTAGCTGTTGATTTACCTACTTTGTAAAACCAATAGTTGAAAAATAAGAATATAGGCAGCGCGCATACCAGGAAAAAATAAAAGTTGGCCAATTTGCCCTCTAAATGCCAATAGTAAAAAGAGCATGCGATGCCCAGGGCGAACATAGCGCCCGAAAAAATAAACGAGCCCTTGTAACCCAGCAATAAACTGATTGTCCTATCGCCACGGCGGCTGTCTTCTTCGTGCTGGTAAACCTGGGTGAGCGGGTACGATGCACCAATGAGGCATGAACAAATTGCACCGGCTACAATAAACCCGGCATCCCAATGCCTGAACAAGCTAAGCCCGCTTAATGCCGAATACGTAACATAATAGATAAAGCATCCCTGGAAAATAAACACGGTTAAAAAACTGATAATGGCGTACTTTTTTAACCTGGTAGCAGAATGGCTATACAGTTTAGACATGATGCCATAAATAAGCACCGCTACTGCGAACTCCCAGCTGACTAAGAAACCCAGGCCGAAAGCAAGAGCTTCCAGCAGGATAGAAAAATAATAGAGGCTGATATCAACCTCGGGCGGTTTTTCCAATAGGCCAATACTATCCTCATCCTTATCAAAATAACTGTTATACCCGTTACTTGCCGGAAATGCAAGAAAATGCCAGATAAAAAATATAAGCATAGCCTGCCCTGGCTGCACAAAAGTAGCCTGGCTAAAAGCAAACAAATAAACAGGCAACAAAAAAACAGAGAAAACAAAACGCATGTGGGCCCAGGCCGATGGTGTAGGGATTAATTGTTTCAATTTCATGCGGGCAGATTTATATCCATAGGTAAAAGCAACCAATACTATTTGTTGAAACGTATTAAACCTGTAGCGGGTTGCTTAATCTTACTAATGTAAAAATTAGTTAACGATAAATCATTATGTTTGAAAATCACCTTAGCAACAGTATGACCAGGAAATTATTTGCCATTGCAATTTTATTTTTTTTAGCAGTAAACACGTTCGCGCAAAGTAAAGTAACCCGGTCGTCGGTTACTTTTAAAATCAAAAATCTGGGCTTTAATGTTAGCGGCATTTTTAGCGGTTTTAACGCCGATATTAACTTTAAGCCAGTCAATCTTGCCGGCAGCTCGATAGAGGCATCAGTGGCCTCAAATACGGTTAATACCGATAGCGAAAGCCGCGACAATCACCTGAAAAGCGAGGATTACTTTGATGTAGCCAAATATCCCAAAATCACCTTAAAGTCGGTTTCATTTAAACACAAAAGCGGAAGCAACTATACCGGCAGTTTTAACGTAACTATTAAAGACAAAACAAAGTTGATTGAAATACCTTTTACGTATATTGAAGCGGGTAGCACCGCCACGTTTAAAGGCGATTTCCAGGTTTTAAGAACAGACTTTGGTATCGGTGGCAAAAATGTAATTTTATCCAACGAGGCCAATGTGTCGATAGAAACGGAGATCGGTAAGTAAAGAGCGAAGCCGAAAGTCTTTAGTCCGAAGTTGTAAGTTGAAAAGGACTTGGAACTTGAGACTGACGACTTCTGACTAAAAAAAGTATTAATGGAGAGTTGCATCAGTGCCATCGGGATAGCAAATCCCCATAACCGGATAGCCCAGCAGGATATTTACCATTTTATGGTGAATGCTTTTGGGCTGGATGCAACTAACGCCGCACGTTTAAAAAGTATTTATGATAATTCCGGGATTGATTACCGCTACTCGGTGATACCGGATTTTGGCGAAAGCGACCCGGCCAATTACACCTTTTTCGATCCATCCGGAAGTTTCGACCCTTTCCCCGATACCCGCAAACGTTTAAAGCTTTACCAGGACGAGGCAATTGCTATTGCAATTAACGCAGTTAAAAATTGCCTTGCCGGTTTTCAGACAAACGTTCTGCAGCAAATTACTCACCTAATTACCATAAGCTGCACCGGCATGCATGCCCCGGGGATTGATATTGAATTGGTAGAAAAACTGGAACTTAACCGTGATACCGAGCGCACCTGCATCAACTTTATGGGCTGTTACGGTGCTATAAACGGGCTCAAAGTAGCCGATTATATTTGCCGCGCCAATCCCGAAGCCAAAGTATTGATAGTAAGCGTAGAACTATGCACCCTCCATTTTCAAAAAGATAATACGCTGGACAACTGGGTGGCCAACTCCCTGTTTTCAGACGGGGCCGCAGCGGTATTGGTCGAGAACACTTCACAGCGTCTGGGTAAAGGTACCAGCTTCACCCTCAAAAACTTTTATACCGAATTTGTAACAGAAGCCCGCGACGATATGGGCTGGTATGTAGGTAATACCGGTTTCGAGATGAAACTAACCTCGCGGGTATCAAAGCAGATCAAAAAAAACATCAAAGCGTTAACCGGCAGGTTTTTGCAAAAAGCCCGGCTTAATGCAGATGAAATAACGGCTTATGCTGTACACCCCGGGGGACGTAAAATATTGGAAGCCGTAGAGCAAGCGCTGGAACTGCCCGAAGAAAGCAACGCTTTTGCCTATGAAACTTTACAACAGTATGGTAATATGTCATCGGCTACCATTTTATTTGTACTGCAAAAGATGCTAAAGGCCGAAAATTTGATTGATCAAAAGATCATGAGCTTTGCCTTTGGCCCAGGTTTAACGGTTGAGGCTATGATATTGGAAATGCATTGACAATACTATGAACGATGTAATTATAGTTGGCGGCGGCCTTGCGGGATTATTTAATGCGATACTATTAAACCGCGCCGGGCTTAAAGTTACCCTCATCGAAAAAAAAACATATCCCATGCACCGGGTATGTGGCGAATACATCTCTAACGAAGTAATCCCCTTTTTAAATACTTTAGATATCTACCTCGATCAGTTGAATGTTGCCCGTATTAACCGGGTGGAGGTTACAGCGGCTTCGGGTACCAAATTTACCCAAAAGCTTGATTTGGGTGGCTTTGGTTTAAGCAGGTATACTTTTGATAATTTTTTATACCACAAAGCACTGATTGAAGGCGTAAATTTTATGACAGGTACCCGCGTAGAGGATGTGCGCTTTGCCCGCAACCAGTTTGAGGTGGTTACCTCCGGCGAAGTGCTGACAGCCCCGCTGGTAATAGGCTCATTCGGCAAACGCTCAAACCTTGATCAAAAGCTGAAACGGCCGTTTTTTTATAAGCGTAGCCCGTACCTGGCTGTAAAGTTCCACATCAAAATGGATTTGCCGCAGGACCTTATCCAGCTCAATAATTATAAGGACGGCTACTGCGGCGTAAGCAAAACCGATGGCGACCGATACTGCATGTGCTATATGGCACACCGCGACGACCTTCGCAAATACGGAAGTCTGCAGGGGCTGGAAGAAAACATAATCCGCAAAAACCCCTATCTCGACGATATTTTTGCCAATGCCGAATTTTTATTGGATAAGCCTGAAGTGATTAACGAAATATCGTTTGAAAAAAAGGCCCCGGTTGATAACCACATTTTCATGAGCGGCGATACGGCCGGGATGATAGCTCCGCTATGCGGTAACGGTATGACTATGGCTATTCACTCAGCCAAAATCCTTTCCGAAAAAATTATCAGCCATTACAAGGCCGGTAAATTTTATGAAGATAACCGCACTGCTTTAGAAGCCGACTATACCGATGCCTGGAACCGGGCTTTTGCGCAGCGGTTATGGGTAGGCCGGCAATTGCAGCGTTTGTTTGGCAATAACAACACTACGGCGCTTACGCTTCACCTGTTGAATGGCCTGCCGCCGTTATCCCGGTACCTGATAAGTAAAACTCACGGAAAACCTTTTTCATAAGGTTATTGTATTGATACCATGCCCAATTTAAAACACCGCGCCTTCGATGCCGAAATAATGGACGACCTGAATTTACCAGTCAGCGAGATTGCTCCCGTGCTGGAAGGCTTAGGTAAAGTGAATTCGTGGTTTGGCGGTCACAAGGAAGTTGTAGAGGCCCTGAAAAAATTTCCGGTAAGAGATGGTTATTCCATAAGCGATTGGGGTTGTGGCGGTGGCGATACGCTGATTGCCATTGCCAAATGGGCCAGCCATCGGCAAATGAATTTGAAACTAACAGGCATCGACGCGGCCCCGGCTGCTATAAACTATGCCCGCAATGCATCCGACGGGTTTGAAAACATTGGCTATGTACAAGCCGACGTAATTAATGATATCGCCCTGTTGGGCAATCATGATATCATTATCAGCAGCTTGTTTACCCATCACTTTGACGATGAGCATTGGGTAAAAATGATTAAAAACATGCAGGCTTCGGCACAAAAAGGCATAATCATTACCGATTTGCACCGCCACCCGGTATTGTATTACGCCGTTATCTTCATCACCCATGTTTTAACCCGCAATAAAATGGTGCGCTACGATGGGCCATTATCGGTAAAGCGGGGCTTTAAAAAACAGGAATTATTAACATTGCTAAAAAAAGCACAAATTGATAACTTTAAATTAACATGGAAGTGGCCTTTCCGCTGGGCTTTAGTGATCTATAAGTAGTAACTTTACCTTATGAATTTGCGTGTTTTAGTTTTAGTTACAGCAACCGGCGTGGCCATAACGCTATCAGCAGTAAACTTTTATTTTCAGCATAAGTGGTACGATGTAATGATCACTTTTACCGCTACACTGGCCGTTAGCTATTTTGTTTTTTACTACCTTATAGAAAAATACATTTACTCGCGTATTAAACTTATTTACAAACTCATCCATAATTTAAAACTTGGCCGTGATTTGCGCGATGCCCTGGGCGAACATATTACCGCCAACCCTATCGACGATGTGGAACAGGAGGTAAAGGAGTGGGCAAAACAAAAAAAATCGGAAATTGACGACCTGCGTAAGCAGGAAAAATTCCGCCGCGATTTTTTATCCAATATCTCGCATGAGTTTAAAACCCCACTTTTTGCCATACAGGGATACATTGAAGCGCTGCAGGATGATGATATGGAAGACCGCGAAATGGCCCGCCAGTTCCTGGAAAAAGCCTCCAAAAATGTAGACCGGTTAAGCTACCTGATTAAAGACCTGGACGAGATATCGAAGCTGGAATCGGGCGAAATACCTATTAATTATACCAAATTTAAGATAAACGACCTGATAAAAGAGGTTTTTGAATCACTTGAAATAAAGGGTAAGCAATACAAGATCAAACTGATATTTAAGCAGAAATACGACGAAGGCATTATTGTATATGCCGACCGGGAAAAAATAAGGCAGGTATTGGTAAACCTGATTGATAACTCATTTAAGTATGGCAAAGAAGAAGGAAGCACATCATTAAGTCTTTTTTTACTTGACGACCAGGTTTTGGTGGAGGTTACCGACGATGGCATAGGCATTGAAGAAAAGTTTTTGCCCCGCCTGTTTGAGCGCTTTTACCGTACCGATACCAGCCGGTCAAGGCAAATTGGTGGCTCGGGCCTGGGCCTGGCCATCGTTAAACACATTATTGAGGCACATCAGCAAACCATTAATGTACGCAGTACCGAGGGGTTAGGGTCAACTTTTGGGTTTACTTTGCAAAGAGCAAAACAAACTTTACCTTTCCCCAATATACCAGTGTTAAAAAGTTAACATTAAATTAACATAGCAACCGTACCTTTACACCAATTTTAAGCATTATGTCATTAAACAGCATTTTCCAATACTTTGTACCTAAGGACAAAAAAATATTTTTTCCTTTATTTGAGCAGGCAGCAAACAACGTAGTAGCAATGGCTACTATTTTGGTAGAGGCCGTTAACTCCAATAACACAACCACCCGCGAAGAGCTGTTTAAACAAATAGACAAGCTTGAAAACAAAGGCGATGAATTTACCCACCAGATATACCTGGAACTGGGCAAAAACTTTATCACCCCTTTTGACAGGGAAGATATCCATGCCCTGGCTACGGCTATTGATGATGTTGCCGATTATATACAGGGCGCGGCAAACCGCATGAGCCTTTACAGGATAGACGATTTTAACGAGCACATTCGCAAATTATCTGACCTGATATTACAGGCCAGTATCGACCTTGAAAAAGCGGTACGCGAATTAAAAGACCTGCGCAACGTGCGTAATATTGCTGATTCATGCATCAGGATAAACAGTGTTGAAAACCAGGCCGACTATGTATTTGACCGCGCGGTGGCCGATTTGTTTCTTTATGAAAAAGATGCCATCCGCCTGATAAAGTATAAAGAAATTCTTGCTGCCCTTGAAACCGCTACGGATATGTGCGAAGACGCGGCCAATGTAATGGAATCTATTTTAGTTAAAAACGCTTAAGCATACCTAATCATCACTAAATGGTTACCTCCCTACTTGTTGTTATAGTTTTACTTGCACTCGTTTTTGATTACACTAACGGCTTTCACGATGCTGCCAATTCAATTGCCACCATTGTATCAACCAAAGTGCTTACTCCCTTCCAGGCTGTACTATTGGCAGCTGTATTTAACTTTGCTGCATACTTTTTTATTAAAGACCATAAAGTTGCCAATACGGTATCAAAAATTGTTTTGGAGCATTATGTTACCCTGCATGTAATATTGGCCGGGCTGGTGGCTGCAATCTCCTGGAACTTGATTACCTGGTGGTTTGGTATCCCCTCAAGTTCATCGCATACGCTCATTGGCGGCTTTGCCGGCGCAGGTATGACTAATGCTATTTATATGGGCGCTAATGCCCTGCACGCTATTGAAATGCAATATGTGCTTAAAATTATAGCTTATATAGTTTTGGCGCCGTTTATAGGTTTACTTATAGCCTACGTGGTAACCATACTGATATTAAATATCTGTAAACGTGCGAAACCGGCAACTGCCGAGCGCTGGTTTAAGAGACTGCAGCTGGTATCGGCTGCCGCATTAAGTTTTGCACACGGCGGTAATGATGCCCAAAAGGTAATGGGTATATTATATGTTACCTTAATTGCCGGCAAAGTAATTCACGCCGGTGCACCTATGCCCGAGTGGATTCCGTTGGCCTGTTATACAGCTATTGCTGCAGGTACCATGAGCGGCGGTTGGAAAATTGTTAAAACCATGGGCTCAAAAATAACCAAGGTTACACCACTTGAGGGCGTAAGCGCCGAAACTGCTGGTGCCATTACCTTGTTTATTACCGAGCGTTTTGGTATCCCGGTATCTACAACCCACACCATTACAGGCTCTATTATAGGTGTTGGTTTAACCAAGCGTGTATCTGCAGTGCGCTGGGGTGTAACCATTAACCTGGTTTGGGCCTGGATCATTACCATACCCATCTCGGCATTAATTGCTGCCGGTGTATTTGCCCTGTTAAAAGTGTTGGAATAAGTTGCCGGTAGTTGGCAGCATTTTGCTAATTTTAACCACTATGAAAACACGAATATTATCTATAACAGTTCTTCTGTTCTTTATAACCCTAAGCAGTTGCGACACCTTAAACCAGGTAGCACAGGCAGCAACTACAAATGCACAGGGAACGCCTACTACATTTGAGATAGGTAACGGCCTTAAACAAGCCCTTGAAATAGGGACCGGCAAAAGCTCAGACAAGCTATCTGTAGTTGATGGTTTTTTAAAGAACGCCGAAGTTAAAATACTTTTCCCGCCCGAAGCACAAAAAGCAGAGAAAACGCTTCGTAGCATAGGGCTTGGCAGCCTTTGCGATAACGTAATAACCTCCGTTAATCATGCCGCTGAAGATGCCGCTGTAAAAGCTAAACCGATATTTATCAGTGCCATAAAGCAAATGACTTTACAGGATGTAACTAATATTTTGTTAGGCAGCCAGGATGCGGCAACCCAGTACTTTAAAAAAACCACTACTTTACAATTGGCCGGGCAGTTTAAACCGGTGATACAGGCAAGCTTAAACAAAGTTGGCGCTACAAAATATTATACCGATGCGGCACAGGCTTATAACAAGGTGCCTTTTGTATCAAAAATAAACCCCGACATTACCGATTACGTAACCCAGAAAGCTATTGCCGGCTTATTTGTAGAGATAGCTAAAGAGGAGCTGAACATTCGCCAGAACCTAGGCGCACGTACAACGCCGTTGCTGCAAAAGGTGTTCTCTTTTGCCGATAAGCAAAAGAAATAGCCCCCCAACCCCCTGAAGGGGGAGCGTTTGATTTGCATATAGCAGAAGTTTAACTATACAACAATATAAAAGAGGCTGTATCATAAATCATGATCAGCCTCTTTTATGTGTGATTTATTCGGGTACCTGATGGAGGCATTTTTCGTACAGGCGATTCTCAGACGGGCATTTTGATTTATGATACAGCCTCTTTTATATTACGATTTTAAAGTCTCCTCTTTAGGCAGGGAAATCGCTTTTAAAACAGGAGGCACCTACGGAGCCAAAAACTATTACTTTTTTTACTATAAACACGAAACCCCGCTGGAGTTATAAACCCGCAACTATTGACTCCAGCGGAGTCACGTGTTTATAGTATTACATCCACCCGCACGATCTGGCTCCGTAGGTGCCTCCTTTTTGTCTTTAATTTTAAAAGCGATTTCGCTATCCCTTTAGGGGAGATTTAGAGGGGTTGCTTATTTGATTTCTATTCTCGCCTTTTATATCCTATTTTAGATTCCGGCATTGAGTTGCCGGCATATATGAAAATAACCTTCTCCTTATTCGCGGTTTTGATATCAACCATTAGCATATTCTCTATTGGATGCAAGCAGGGGCAACCTGCAAAAACAACGGTTAAGCAATCACAAAGGGTAAAAGCTGCCGTAAAAAAACCCCACATAAACGATACGCTTATTTTTAACGATCCGGCACTCTCGGCGTTGGTGCAAAAAACAGAAAGGCTTTTTAGCGTTTTTGATACCATCAATACTAATGGTAAAACATACAATATCACTAAATTTAAACTCAACAAAAATGAGTTGAATGACATTCGAACTTCCTCCGGAGATTCGGTAGTAACCGATACCGTAATGGGAACTGTTATCACAGGAGTACTATCATTTGAGATTGCTAATAACCTGTTGAAAATATTAAACTGGAAGGATATCGGCAATTACGATCTGACTTTGCTGCTGAAGAATCATCTTGGGGTAACAAAGTCGCCGGATGGAAAACTGTATAATTTTGTATTTCAAGAAAAAACCGGAGGTACTTATCAAAGCCGTATCAGCATAATCTACTATAAACCGGAAGCCGGGAGGCGTTCACAAACTTTTATGACTATAGATGACGATGCCTTATTCAACAGAAATGGCTATAGTTCTATTGATACTATTCATACCAGGCAAGGAGTCAAATATTTATTAATGGGAGATGTTATAGGTTGCTTAACTTGTGTAGGGTTTTATGCCGATCTTGTTCATTATCAAAAAGGGAAGTTTGTTAAGAATTTTAACTATCATGTAGGAATACGCGCAGACTGGAGCGGCGATGCTGATGAAACTCCTGTTATATACTATGATGCGAGGTTGCATTATTTAAACATTAATTATAATACCGACGACCAAACACCGGCTTGTAATTGCGGCAAAAACGGCGTCGTAAAGGATGATGGGGCTTATACTACTGAACCTGATGAAGCATCAAAAGAAAGTGTTAACTGCGTTTATGCTTTTAACGGGCGATCATTTGTTTTGAAGAAGAGGAAAATCAAAGCTGTCAAATAAAAAAAAGCCTGCCGGATAACAAATATACCGACAGGCTTTTTTACTCCCCCTTCAGGGGGCTGGGCTTCCTATTTCGGTCCGTAAGTTACTATTGGTATAATCATTTCCTCTAACGAAATTCCCCCGTGCTGGAAGGTTTCATTATAGAAATTAACAAAATGATTGTAGTTGTTCGGATACACAAAATAGCTATCCTCCTTGGCAAATACAAAGCTCGAGCTTAAGTGCAGCTTGGGCAGCATGGCATCGTGCGGGTTGCGGATGTGGAATACTTCCTTGGCGTTATAATTCAGGTTTTTGCCTTGTTTATAACGTAAGTTGGTGTTGGTATTCCTGTCGCCCACAATTTTGCTTGGGTTTTTTACCCGGATGGTGCCATGGTCGGTAGTAATAATTACGCGCACCTGTTTCTGAGCCAAAAACTTCAGCAGGTCAAACAGGGGCGAATGCTCAAACCAGGATAGCGTTAACGACCGGTATGCCGCGTCATCACTTGCCAGCTCGCGGATCATCTGCATATCTGTACGGGCGTGCGATAGCATATCCACAAAGTTGTAAACCACCACGTTCAGCTCGTTATTCATCAGGTTGCTAACCGACTCGTTCAGCGCACGGCCTTCGTCGATATTTAAAATTTTATGGTAAGAGTACTTGCAATCGCGGCGTAAAACACGTTTTAAATGATCGGCAACAAACTCCGATTCATAAAGGTTTTTGCCGCCTTCGTCCTCATCGTTTTGCCACATTTGCGGGTAGCGTTTTTCCATATCCAAAGGCATAAGGCCACTAAAAATGGAGTTACGGGCATATTGGGTGGCTGTAGGTAAAATACTGTAGTAAGTATCTTCTTCCTCCATCCTGAAATATTCGGAAATTATGGGGTTGATGATCTTAAACTGATCGTAACGCAGGTTATCTATCAGTATAAAAAACAGCGGCCCTTTGCCATCCATTTTAGGGAACACTTTCTTTTTAAACAACTGCGGCGAGCTTGTTGGTGCCGACTCGGGATTTTTGATCCAGTTTAAGTAATTGCGCTCAATAAACTTGCAAAACTGCATGTTGGCTTCGGCCTTTTGCATGGTCAAAATCTCGTGCATGCCGGCATCTTCCAGTTTCTCCAGTTCCAACTCCCAATAAATGAGTTTTTTATAAACGTCCACCCATTCCTGGTGGCTCAGGTTATCGTTCAGCGTCATGCCCAGCGTACGGAAATCCATTTGGTAGGCCATGGTGGTTTTTTCGGTTACCAGGCGCTTATTTTCCGTCAGCTTTTTAATGGTAAGCAGTATCTGTTTAGGGTGTACCGGCTTAATCAGGTAATCGTCTATTTTTGAGCCGATGGCATCCTCCATCAAATATTCTTCCTCATTTTTGGTTATCAGCACAATAGGCACATCGTTATTAATGTTTTTTATTTGCTGCAGCGTTTCCAGTCCGGTAAGGCCGGGCATGTTCTCGTCTAAAAAAACCAGGTCGAAGTATCCGCTTTTAAAAGTATCAACGGCATCATTGCCATTGGTTACCGTGGTAACCTTATAGCCTTTTTCGCTTAAGAAAAGTATGTGTGGTCGTAACAGGTCAATTTCATCATCAGCCCATAAAATGGTGGTATCTTGCATAGTATCTGTAATTAAGTATTCTGAATCAGAAACGTCTTAACCCGAATTTATCGAATTAAGGAATTATTTGAATTTTGCTCCAATGGTAAGTATTTGGCATTCAAATAATTCTGTTAATTCATAAATTCGATGAATTCCGGTTCAGAAATAATTCTGATTCAGACTGTAAAACCCCAAAGGGACGGATTTGTTGTTGATTGGTAAAGGTATTAACAAAATTTAACAAACATCATCCGCTTATTTTACCTTTGTTTTACATTTTTGCACTTTACTTGATCCATTGAATAAAAAGAAAATAATAAACGATCCGGTTTACGGCTTTATCAGCATCCCCACGGAGTTGATATTCGACCTGATTGAGCACCCTTACTTTCAACGGTTAAGGTACATTAAGCAATTGGGGATGACACACCTGGTTTATCCCGGCGCGCTGCATACCCGTTTTCATCATGCCATAGGCGCCATGTACCTGATGGATACCGCCATTGAAACCCTGCGCAATAAAGGCCACAACATAAGCGAAGAAGAAGAAGAGGCCGTTACCATTGCCATATTGCTTCACGATATTGGCCACGGCCCGTTTTCGCATGCGCTGGAACGTACCATTATTGAAGGGATAGATCATGAGGATATCTCATCGATGCTAATGAGCAAACTCAACCAGCAGTTTGATGGCCGTTTAACCATGGCAATAAGTATCTTTAACAATACCTTCCCCCGTAAGTTTCTGCACCAGCTGGTATCAAGCCAGTTGGATATGGACAGGCTGGATTATCTTAACCGAGATAGCTTTTTTACCGGCGTATCCGAAGGGGTAATCAGTTCGGAACGGATCATCAAAATGCTGAACGTTAAAGATGATCACATTGTAGTGGATGCGAAGGGCATTTATTCGATAGAAAAATTTTTGATTGCCCGCAGGCTGATGTACTGGCAGGTTTACCTGCACAAAACGGTTATTGCCGGCGAAGAACTGTTGGTTAAGATATTTAAGCGCTGCCGCGAGCTCACCCTGAAAGGCGAAGATCTTTTTGCTACACCGGCCCTAAAGCATTTTATAAAAGGAGGCATTAGCCGCGATGCGTTTATGAACCACGACCATCACCTGGAAACCTTTGCAAGCCTTGACGATACCGATATTATGGCAGCAGTAAAAGTTTGGGCCGGGCATGGCGATTTTATTTTATCCAGCCTGTCGCAAAACCTGGTTCAGCGTAAGTTATATCATGTAGATATCAGCAATAAGCGGCCCGATAAGGAATTTGTAAACTCGCTTATAAAAAAGGCGATGAAAAAGTACAACATAACCGAGCAGGAAGCGGGGTACTTTGTTTTTACTACGTCCATCCGCAATAACGCCTACACCGCCGGCGACGGCAACATAGGCATATTGATGAAAGACGGCCATGTACATGACATTACAACGGCAAGCGATAACTCTAATTTAGAGGCATTAGCAAAAACCGTAAAAAAATACATACTTTGCTATAGTAAGGAATTGGGAGAGTAGTGAATAGTGAGTGGTGAGTGGTCAGAAGAATTTCAATAACTATTCACCACTCACTATTCACTGCTCACCACTCACTAATTAATTTGCTGCTTTAATTATAACATTTAAATTTGTCGATGCAATTTACTGCCCAGGATATAAGTTTTCTGCTTAACGGAACTGTTGAAGGCGACCCTTTGGTAACCGTTAATCAGCTGGCTAAAATTGAAGAAGGTGCCGCGGGCAGCCTTTCTTTTTTGGCCAACCCTAAGTATGAGCAGTATTTGTATACTACCAATGCTTCTGTTGTTATTGTTAATAACGATTTACAGCTTAGCGGCCCGGTAACGGCCACACTTATCAGGGTAGAGAATGCCTATAGTGCGTTTTCGGTACTGTTGGAGAAGTACAACACGTTTAAGCTTAACAAAAAAGGTATCGAGCAACCATGCTTTATACACCCAACGGCCAAAATTGGCGCCGAACCCTATATAGGCGCTTTTGCTTACATAGGCCTTAATACAAAAATTGGCGATAACTGTAAAATTTATCCCAACGTAAACATATCAGATAATGTAACCATTGGCAATAACGTTACCTTATTTTCGGGCGTAACCGTTTACTTTGATTGTGTAATAGGCGATAATGTTATAGTGCACTCCGGCGCGGTAATCGGCAGCGATGGTTTTGGTTTTGCACCCAATGCCGATGGTACTTATACCAAAGTTGCCCAAATAGGCAATGTTATTTTGGAGGACGATGTTGAAGTTGGCTCAAATACAACGATAGACAGGGCCACCATGGGTTCGACAGTGATACGCAAAGGCGTAAAACTGGATAACCTGATACAGATAGCCCATAATGTGGAGATAGGCGCCAATACCGTAATTGCCGCGCAAACAGGAATATCGGGCAGTACTAAGGTAGGTGAAAATGTAATAATAGGCGGACAGGCGGGCCTTGTAGGTCATATCAGTATTGCCAACCGCACACAGGTACAGGCTCAATCGGGCATTGGCCGCAACATCACCGAAGAAGGAAAAAAATGGGCCGGCAGCCCCGCAACGTTGTACAGCGCCAACATGCGCTCCAACGTAGTGATAAACCGCCTGCCCGAACTCGAAAAAAGAATAAACGAATTAGAAAAAATAATTGCAGAACTAAAGAAAGACGTTCAATAGTTCAGTAACCGTTCATTGGTTCATTAGCTCAAGGTTCATTGGTGTTTTGCGCAGGCAAATAATGAACCTAACTAATAAACTATTCACCAATGAACTAATGAACCAGTGAACCAATGAACACTAAAAGATGAATGTAAAACAAAGAACCATTAAATCACCTGTTTCGGTATCGGGTACCGGCCTGCATACCGGCCAAAGGGTTACCATGACCTTTAACCCGGCGCCCGAAAACCACGGCTATAAATTCAGGAGGATTGATATACCAGGCTCGCCGATAATTGACGCAGATGTTGATAATGTAACCGATACATCGCGCGGTACCACCATTTCGCAAAATGGAGCTACTGTTAATACTGTAGAGCATGTGTTAGCGGCTTTGGTAGGTATGGAGGTTGATAACGTGCTGATAGATATGGACGGCCCCGAAACGCCCATTATGGATGGCAGCTCTATCCAGTTTGTCGATATTATTACCGAAACCGGTTTTACAGAACAGGATGCCGACCGCGAATATTACCACATACCTTACAATATCCATTACTCCGAACCTGACCGCAAGGTAGAGATGGTTGCCATGCCTTTGGACGATTACCGCTTTACCTGCATGGTTGATTACAACTCGCAGGTATTAGGGAGCCAGCATGCCAGCATATCCAGCATTACCGAGTTTAAAAAGGAAATTGCATCATGCCGCACATTTTGCTTTTTGCACGAACTGGAAATGCTGTTAAAGCACGACCTGATAAAAGGCGGTGATTTAAACAACGCTATTGTAGTTGTTGATAAAGAAGTAGACGAAGAAGAACTTGCCCACCTGGCCAAACTGTTTAACCGTAAGGACATCAGCGTAGCGCCACAGGGAATTTTAAACAATGCCGAACTACGCCACCAAAACGAGCCTGCAAGGCACAAACTGCTGGATATGATTGGCGATTTGGCGCTGGTAGGCGTACCGCTTAAGGGCCATATTATGGCAGCCCGCCCCGGCCATGCCGCCAACGTAGCATTTGCTAAAAAGATAAAAACACTTATTAAAAAAGAAAAAAGCCGTAAACAAGTTAAAGTTTACGATGCCAATGCTAAACCGGTGTACGATACCGTTGAGATTATGGGCTTACTGCCGCACAGGCAGCCTTTTTTAATGATTGACAAAATATTGGAACTGACCAAAAACCACGTGGTAGGTGCTAAAAACGTCACCATTAACGAAGAGTTTTTTAAAGGCCATTTCCCGGGCGCGCCAATATTTCCGGGTGTGCTGCAAATTGAAGGGATGGTACAAACGGGAGGTATACTGGTATTAAACACCGTGCCCGACCCGGAAAATTACCTCACTTTGTTTTTAAAAATTGAGAATGCCCGCTTTAAAAGCAAAGTAGTGCCGGGCGATACTATTATCTATATTTGCGATCTGCTGGCCCCAATCCGCCGTGGTATTGCAACTATGAAGGGTGTTGGTATGGTGGGTAACAGGGTTGTTGTAGAGGCCGAATTAATGGCACAAATTGTAAAAGTAAAAGGAAACGAAGCATGATCCAGCCTTTAGCATATATACACCCACAGGCAAAGATTGCCGATAACGTGGTGATTGAACCCTTTGTTACCATCCACAAGGATGTTGAAATTGGCGAGGGTACCTGGATCGGTTCCAACTCGGTAATTATGGATGGTGCACGGATAGGCAAAAACTGCCGTATTTTTCCAGGCGCGGTAGTATCTGCACCGCCGCAGGATTTAAAATACAAGGGCGAGCAAAGTACCGTATCTATCGGCGATAATACTACCATCCGCGAATGCGTAACCCTTAACCGCGGTACCGCTTTAGATAAAAACACCACCACCATAGGCAGCAACTGCCTGCTGATGGCCTATGTACACGTAGCGCATGACTGTGTTATTGGCGACAATGTAATTATTGCCAACGCCGTACAGCTGGCAGGCCACATCAACGTGTATGATTATGCTTTTATAGGCGGATCATCGGCCGTACACCAGTTTGTTGAAATTGGCGCCCACAGCATGATCTCGGGCGGATCGTTGGTACGTAAAGATGTGCCGCCGTTTACCAAGGCAGGCCGCGAGCCACTATCGTATGTAGGCATCAACTCAGTAGGCCTGCGCCGCAGGGGTTTTTCGGCAGCTACCATTGCCGAAATCCAGGAGATTTACCGGATCCTGTTCCTTAAAAAATATAACGTAAGCAAAGCCCTTGATATCATTGAAGCCGAGTTTACCCCCAGTGTTGAACGCGACGAGATCATCAACTTCCTGCAAAACTCACAAAGGGGTATCATGAAGGGGTTTGGGAATTCTTAATTGGGTTCGTGTTGCGGGGGTCGTGGGTCGGGTTGTGAGGCCCGGGTTGCGGGGTTAACAATGTAACCTGCCTTTTACTAAATTCAGATATAAGGATCATAACCGGCCAACACGAAACTCGAACCACAAACCACGAAACTCGAACCATAAATGACCATCACCCTCAACAACATTGGCCGCCGCTTTAACCGCGATTGGATTTTCAGGGGGGTTGACCATACTTTTACCCCGGGCGAATCATACGCTATTCTTGGGCCAAATGGTTCGGGTAAATCTACCTTGTTGCAGGTTTTAAACGGGAGTCTTTCGCCGTCTGTAGGCACCATAAATTATACTTTGCAGGATAAACCAGTCGAGATTTCGCAGGTATTTAACTACCTGAGCCTCGCTGCGCCATACCTGGAACTGATTGAAGAATTTACGCTGAGCGAAATGGTCGATTTTCATTTCAAGTTTAAAACTTACAAACAAGGGCTTGATAAAAAGCAACTGATTGAGTTGTTAAATCTCCCAAAAAGTGAGCATAAGCTTATCCGCTACTTCTCGTCGGGCATGAAACAACGGCTGAAACTCATCCTTGCCTTTTGTGCCGATACCCCCATGCTGATGCTTGATGAGCCCACGTCAAACCTGGACGCCCAGGGTGTCGACTGGTACTTAAGCCTTGTTGAGCGTTTTGCCACTGGTCGGCTCACCATTATCTGCTCTAACCAGGAGCATGAGTATGGCTTTTGTAAGCGTCGGTTGAATATATCGGATTACAAAAATTAGATTTGAGATGTTAGATATGAGATTTGAGACAGAAGTGTCTGAATGGTTCTTGTTGAAAACCTCTCTTATGAAAAGCATCTTTTTTATCTCAACACATTATTGTCATAATTCAATCTTTCCAGGGCAAAATCTCAAATCTCATATCTAACATCTCATATCTATTCTCGTACCTTTAGGTAATCAAAAATTAAAACACTACTTATGATACCAGTTAAAGGATACGCGGCGCAATCGCCAACTACCAACCTTGCCCCATGGGATTTCGAGCGTCGTGAGGTTGGGCCTCATGATGTGCAATTTGATATTTTATTTTGCGGTGTTTGCCACAGCGACCTGCACCAGATTAAAAATGATTGGTTCCCGGGTATTTTCCCTATGGTGCCGGGTCATGAAATTGTTGGCCGCGTTGTAAAGGTTGGCGACCATGTAAAGAATTTTAAAGTTGGCGACCTGGCCGGTACCGGCTGCCTGGTTGACTCATGCCGCGTGTGCGAAAATTGCAAACAGGACCTGGAGCAATATTGCTTAAACGGCAGTTCGCAAACCTATAACGGATTAGAGCAAGACCACAAAACACCAACTTACGGCGGCTACTCAAACAGCATTGTTGTTAATGAAGATTTTGTGCTGCATATTTCTGACAAACTTGACCTTGCCGCCACTGCACCGTTACTGTGCGCCGGGATAACCACCTACTCGCCGCTAAGGCATTGGAAAGTTGGCAAAGGCCATAAACTGGCAGTTTTAGGCTTGGGTGGATTAGGCCACATGGGCGTTAAATTTGGAGTAGCATTTGGTGCCGAAGTTACCGTATTAAGCACGTCACCAGGCAAAGAGGCCGATGCAAAAGCATTGGGCGCGCACCACTTTGTAGTTACCAGCGATCCGAAACAGATTGAAGCGGCTAAAAACTCTTTTGATTTTATTTTGGATACTGTGTCTGCTCCGCATGATTTCAACATGTACCTGTCGTTATTACGCACCAATGGTGTACAAATTTGTGTGGGTGTACCACCAGAACCAGCCAGCATACAGGCATTCAGTTTATTGGGCGGCCGTAAAAGCCTTGCCGGATCGGGCATTGGCGGCATAGCCGAAACCCAGGAAATGCTTGATTTTTGTGCCGAACACGGAATTGTTTCAGATATTGAAATGATAGATATCAAAGATATCGATACAGCTTATGCCCGCATGGAAAAGGGCGATGTAAGATATCGTTTCGTGATTGATATAGCTACGTTGTAGATTTGAGACATCAGATTTGAGATTTGAGACAGCTGCGTTTGCACTGCTGTTTCAAATCTCTTTTTTTGTAAAGAGCACGATTCCCACTCTGTTATCAACAGGGATTGGGAAAAATCACTCCTTTTAAAACAGGGCATAACTATCTTAAACCAAAAAGCCAGACATCTTGCCTGGCTTTTTTTATCGTCCTTAAATCCTTATACCAAATTCTTTTTGATATAACTGATGCTTTTGGCAATACTATCAAACGGATCGCCGGGACATACATCCTGTTCAACAAAGAAATATTTTACGCCTGCCTTTTTTGATTGGGCCAGGATTTTTTTAAAGTCGATAACACCGTTACCAACTTCGGTAAATTTCTTTTCGGGCGTGTTGTCCATATCCTTCATGTGTAACAGCGGGAAACGGCCGGGATATTTATTAAAGAAAGCGATGGGGTCTTGTCCGGCTTTAGTCATCCAGTACAAATCCATTTCCATTTTCACGTTGTCATGATCGGTAGATGTTAACAGGATTTCGTAAGGATATTGCCCGTTATCTTGTATAAATTCAAAATCGTGGTTGTGATAGCATAGCTGGATCCCTGCATTTTTACAGGTTGCACCGGCAACATCAAGCAAACCGGCAATTTTTTTGTACTGCTCCAGGTCGCCCCGTTCGGAGTTTGATAAATAAGCGCAAACCATATACTTCGCACCTACGGCAGCAGCGTCGTCAACGGCTTTTTTCCAGTCGTTTAGTATCGTTCCAATTTGCGATGCACCGTTAACCTGCTCCTGGCCAAGGCGGTAATGCGCGCTTGGCATGGTAAGCCCTTCCTGCGCCAGCAAACTGGCAAAGCCTTTGGCATTCATGCCGTAAAACAATTCGGTGCCGGTATAAGTCGCGCCCTCAACGGTGGTATACCCTAACTTGGCTACTTTGGCCAAAGCGGCGGCAGGATCTTTTGCCATGGCATCGCGCACGGTATATAACTGCAGGCCTATCTGCTTTTTATCGTAAGCAAATAAACGTGGCCCCGCCAAAAGTCCGGCGGTAAGCATAGCCGAGGTCTTAATAAATGAACGTCTGGTAGTCATAATTATATTTTATAATTAGTGAAGATTGGTAATGTTTTATGATTGGTGTTGTAAATATACTGCATAAACAATACTAAAAGCAAAGACTAAATTTTATTTGAATGGTTTAGTTAAACCAAGCAATTAAAAAGTAGTCATATTGCCACAAGCAACCCTATACCCTTTTTTATTTACGCCTATCACAATACCAATATGAAATTTCCTGCAGGTTTAATTTCGATGTTTTTGTTATGCTATGCCTTAAACGTGCAAGCGCAGTCAAGTGGGCTTTTGATAAGGATTGGCACCATGCAGCCAACAGCCGATTTGCTCGACAGCAATATAAGCAAAGGCTCTTTCCGGGTTAACCTTGGCTACGGAAAAGTTTTTGCAGGCGGACATTCCGGGTTTGACATAACAGGATTTGCCGATGTTATGAGCTATAACTTTTATTTTGATGACGATTACAAGCGCTTTGAAGGCACAACCTTATATACTGGCGTTGCTATAACACCCCATTACTGCATCAATCCCGAAGGCGAGGTACAGGTTGCTTTTGCACTATCAATAAAGGGCGGCTACAATGTTGGTTATGGGGATGTTTACCGGTATAGTGAACCGCGTGACGATTATACCGACAAACTGGAAGGCAAGTCAGTAGGTGCTGGTTATACTTTTGCTTATTCACCAATGATAACCCTCTCTGTCCCGGGCGGATATGGCAGCACGGGCCTGGAGCTGGGTTATGATAGTTCAAATTATGGCGCAGGCATCAACCGTTTACGGTCAAAGTATTATGCCCCGGTAAGGTATAATTCGGGGTATTTGTTTTTGGGTGTTTTCTTCAGGTTGCACCATTAACCATAATATTATACAAAAATCATTATCCCCATCAATTAAGTAGCCATTTTACATACAAACAACATTCTTTTCCATAAACTTGCAGTATAAATAGTTGTTACTCCTTAACAACGCGTTATAAAACATGAGTGAAGAATTTTACGGACAAATTTTTACCAAGCAGCAAAAGCTTGAGTACGTGCCGTCTAACAGGGAAATTACCAGGTGGGCGCTGCGCGTTATCCATTTGCTGTACCCCGAGCAAACAGCCAAGGTTTTCTCGACTATTGATGAACTGAAAGCCGAATTTGTATTGTTGGAAGCTGAGCTTTACAACATTATGGAAGCAACAAAAGCCTGTGCCGACTGTGATAATAAAAAACGGGCGGCCGATTTTTTTGAATGCCTGCCGCAACTTTACCAGGTTTTAAATACCGATATCCAGGCCATATTTAATGGCGACCCAGCCGCCCGCAGCGAGTTTGAGGTTATCCGTACTTATCCGGGATTTTTCGCCATTTCGCTTTACCGGCTGGCGCATAGCTTATATACCCGCGATGTCCCTTTGATCCCCCGGATACTGACCGAGCATGCCCATTCCAAAACAGGCATCGACATTCACCCGGCAGCAGTTATTGGCGAGTATTTTTATATAGACCATGGAACCGGGATTGTAATTGGCGAAAGCTGTACTATTGGCTCGCATGTTAAATTATACCAGGGCGTTACCCTGGGTGCCTTAAGTGTTGATAAAAGCATGGCCTTTACCAAACGCCACCCTACGGTACAAGATAATGTGGTGATATACTCCGGCGCCACCATATTGGGCGGCGAAACCGTGATAGGCAGTAACAGTATTATTGGAGGGAATGTTTGGCTAACCAAAAGCCTGCCTTCAAATTCAAGGGTGTATCATACGCCAAGCATCCGCATTTTAAAAAAACTAACCAGGCGCATTTTTGGCCAATAAAAATAAAAGGACCAACCCTGTTTTACATCTACCCAAAGCAAAACAACAATGGCTACACTCATTGATTTAATAGGCAATACGCCTATGGTTGAAATAAAAAAGCTAAACCCCAATCCCAATGTTAAGATATTTGCCAAGCTGGAAGGGAATAACCCCGGTGGCAGCGTAAAGGACCGCGCATCGCTTAACATGATCCGTAGCGCTATTGAGCGGGGCGATATTAAACCCGGCACCAAATTGATTGAAGCTACCAGCGGCAATACCGGTATTGCCCTGGCCATGATTGCTCGGTTATTTGATTTGGAAATTGAACTGGTAATGCCATCAAACTCCACCCGCGAACGCACTCTTACCATGGAAGCTTTTGGGGCTAAAGTTACCTTGTTAGAAGGCATTGAGCTTTGTCGCGATTATGCCGAAGAAAAAGCAGCAACCGGCGAATTTTACCTGGTAAACCAGTTTGCCAACCCCGATAATTTTGGCGCGCATATAAAAAGCACCGGCCCCGAAATCTGGCGCGATACGGAAGGCAAAGTAACCCATTTTGTGAGTGCCATGGGCACTACGGGTACTATAATGGGCTGTTCTATCTACCTAAAACAACAAAATCCGAATGTACAGATAGTGGGTTGCCAGCCTACCGAAGGCTCATCTATTCCCGGCATCCGCAGATGGCCGCCTGCTTACCTGCCTAAAATATTTGACGCATCAAGAGTTGATAGGGTTATGGATATCTCGGAAGAAGACGCCACCCAAATGGCCCGCAAACTGGCCAAAGTTGAAGGCGTGTTTGCCGGTATGAGCAGCGGTGGCGCGTTATCAGCAGCTATAAAGCTGGCATCCGAACTTACCGAAGGCGTAATCGTATTTATTTGCTGCGACCGTGGCGACAGATATTTGAGCAGTGAACTGTTTGGATAATTATTGGCGAATTGAATTAGGTTCAACAAAAAGCCTGAAATTTAAGCGAAAAATAATCCGGCTTAAATTTTCAGGCGAAATAGTTTGTCTGCCTAAATAATATGTTACTTCCCTAATTCGTAGTTGATAACTACCGTTGGCAACAAAGTAGCGTTATCGAGTGGAATTTGATTGTCTGTTGTTATTGGCTTGCGTTGGGTATAAAAATCAAACATGCGCTTCTCTAAAACTTTGCCCGGAACCGCCGGCGGAATAAAGCCAATGGAAAAAGGCAACACAAAGTCATGAACTTTCTCATGATCGGGGATAATCCATTTATGATTTGATTTTTTCAGCGCCTCAATAATAGGCACGGTTAAAACATAGTCATCGGCATAGTAAATCACTATTCGTGTTATCTTACCCTTAGTATCGGCAGTAAATTTAAAAACCGCCGTACCGGTAGCCCTTTTTTTAATTATTTCGGGCGATACAACAACACTATCTTTAAAAAACGAGGTCATTACAGGCGCCCCTCCCTGGAAAGGGAAGGCAAGCTGCGTTTGGCCCATGGCGCAAACTGATGATAAAACTACTATGGCTAATAATATGATCTTTTTCATTAATTAATGGTGTTCTTATGTTAATGTGGTTATTTGGGCTGCGGGCGTTCGCTTGGGTCACGCTTGCTGCCATCATATAACTCATACTCAAATAAACGACAATCCAGCTTGCCATTATAAAACTCAATTCTGCGCGATGGGCGCAAGCCTATCTTTTTTGCAAGGTCGGGGTTGCCGGTAAAAACGTAGCCCCGGTACCCAAGGCATTTCTTTTTCAAAAAGTCGCCCATTCTTTTATAAGTTATCTCCAGTTTGCTGTGCACACCTAAGCGTTCACCGTATTCCGGGTTAAACATAACCACTCCAGGCTGCTCCGGCACTTCGGTATCTTCAAAGTCACAAACAGCAAAATCAATCAAATGTTCTACCCCTGCGGTTTTGGCATTCTTTTGGGCAATGTCTATAGCATCTTCAGATATATCGGTAGCTATAATTTTAAAGCCAGTTTCTTTTTTGGCTTTATCTTTTAATTTGCGGCGCTCCACAAAAAATACATTTTCATCGTACCCCATAATATGCATAAAACCATAGTTCATTCTGAATAAACCAGGATGTTTATCGGTAGCCAGCAAAGCCGCTTCAATGGCTAAAGTTCCCGATCCGCACATGGGGTTAATAAATGTGCTCTTTCTGTCCCAATTGGTTGCCATAATGGTTGATGTAGCCAGGGCTTCCAGCATTGGAGCTTTTCCGGGTATTTTACGGTAGCTGTGTTTAGCCAGCGTTTCGCCCGATGTATCCATGAAAATATCGGCTTCATCATCCTGCCAATATAAATGGACCAGGGTTTTATTGGCCTCGGCGCCCGAGTTTGGGCGGATACCTTTCACCTGCTTAATCCTATCTACAATAGCATCTTTAACTTTCACATTGGCAAACAACGGTGTAAGTATATGTTCGTTATTAACGTTTGATGTTACCGAAAAGTACCCGCTAAAGTCAATGAGTTTTTCCCATTCAATGGTCACTAACTCCTCGTATAGTTCTTTAGGATCGGCGGCTTTAAAGCTTTTTATTAAATAGAGCACCTGGCTTGCGCAGCGCAGGTTTAAGTTAAGCGCTATGGTATCTGTAACGGTGCCCTTAAGCTCGACCCCGGTTTGAAAAACGCGGACCGGCGTATAGCCCAATGCCTCTACCTCCTGTTGAAGATAGCCTGACAATCTTTTATTGCAGGTAATTATTATTTTACTTTCGTTGTGGAAAACTTGCATGATATTTTGCGAAATTAAGCATTAAAAACGCCCTATTTTAATTTCTTATCTATTAACTTTACATTTTAAATTATTTGAAGATTATGGAAGTTAAAGGTAAAGTACATGAAGTGTCGCCAACACAACAGGTAACCGACTCACTAAAGAAGCGCGAATTGATATTAGAATATATTGAAAACCCTCAATATCCTGAATATTTAAAGTTCGAAGCTATACAAGATCGCTGTGCTTTGATTGATAATGTAAAGGTAGGCGATGACGTTGAAGTTTTCTTTAACCTGCGTGGCCGTCCATGGACTGATAAAACAGGTAAAAAAAGCTATTTCAACTCGTTACAGCTATGGAAAATTAACGTGCTTGCAGGTGCAGGCGCTGCTTCGGCACCGGAGTACGCAGCACCGGCCGCCGATATCAGCTCATCAAGTGATGACGATGATTTGCCTTTTTAATTGGCAAGCATCTTAATAAAATATTAAAAAGCCTCTTTTTAGGGGCTTTTTTTATTAGCCGACCTGGCATTTTAAGAAGATACAATAGGCTATATTTCAAAGCGTTAATATTTAAACAGCAATTGTTAAATTTTGTTAAATAGCCCCCTTGTTGGGTTATTTAAAATATTTTTGCATGTTAACAAATGAAAAAGCGCAGCATTTTTTTAATTATTGGCTTAATGGGCTTTGCACTTTTGGGTGTAATGGCTATGCAATTGTATTTTTTAAGGCAATCATACCAAATGCAGTCCGACTTGTTTGACAGTTCTGTTAAAGAAGCCCTTAACACTGTTGTATCAAAAGTAGCCAAACAGGATGCCAATAACTTTTTAAGTTCAAAAGCCCGGAACAGGTCAACAGAAATAGAAGACGCAGGCATACAAGTTGTAAAAAGCACTGACAATAAAGTCTTTGTTCCAAGAAGCGATAAAAAACAAACCCCGAGGCAAAAAAAGATAGCGCTGCTGCGCGATAGCCTTGAGCGGATGATTAAGCATCAAAAACTTGATGACGAACTAAGCGATTTGTTACAGCAAGAAGGCACCGTGGATATTAAAGTTACCATGGCGCAATATACCGACGACCTGGGCATAGTACATGCCAGCTACAAACAACAGGTAATAGGCACACATATTACCCACACTGTAAAAACACCACATAAACTCCGCAAGTATGATACCTTGCGGTATGAATACCCCGATCCGCAATTTGGCAAGCAGCTGATTTTAATTCCGCGCATCAATCCCCTTTGGCAGCGCGAGCAGGTGCGCAAACAAAAGGAAAGGCAAGTGGCCGAGATTAAAAAGATGCTCGAAACCGATTCGCTTAAAAACGTTAATGTAAGCCCAAACAAAGCAAACGTAATAGCCAACCTGGCCGAAGAATACAGCAAATCGGGGCAGCCCTTAACCAAACGCTTAAACCCGCTATGGATAGATACGCTTTTGCGGTTTGAATTACGTAACAAGGGCATATCTTTACCCTTTAGCTACGAAGTAAGTACGGCCAGCAGCGATTCACTCATATTTTCGAGCGCCAATGACCTGGAGGGTAACAAACCCGTATTTACCGCGGCCAATACTTATGAAACCCCCATTTTTAGCCGCGATGTGATTAACGATCCCGGAAAGATCAGGCTTTCTTTTCCGCAAAAAAACTCATTGATATTAAGCCACATGACGGCCACTATGGCTACCACGGGCGGTTTACTTATTGTACTGGTATTTTGTTTTGGGTACACTATTTTCTCCATTCTGAAGCAAAAGAAGGTATCGGAGATGAAGATAGATTTCATCAACAACATGACCCACGAGTTTAAAACCCCCGTATCAACTATCATGATTGCCAGCGAGGCTTTAAAGGACAGGGAGATTACTAATGACCAAAATAGGGTATCGCGTCTGGCTAACATAATTTTTGAAGAAAACGAACGTTTAGGTAGCCATATAGAGCGGGTATTAAATATAGCCCGTATTGAAAAAAATGATTTTAAGCTTGATAAAAAGCCGCTTGATGTAAACGATATGATTGCGGTTGTTTTAGATAGCATGGCGCTTAAGCTGCATAAATGCAATGCCAAAACCATACTTGAACTGGAAGCCGAAAACGCCGTAATTGTTGCAGATGAGCTTCATTTTTCAAATGTGCTGTATAACCTTATCGATAACGCAATAAAGTATAGTCATGAAAATCCCGAAATTACCATCAGTACGTTTAATAAAAACGGGCAGGTAGTAATTAAGGTAGCCGATAAAGGCATAGGTATGAGCCGCGATCAGCAAACAAAAATATTTGAACAGTTTTATCGTATTCCAACCGGTAACCTGCACGATGTTAAAGGTTTTGGTCTTGGTTTAAGCTACGTAAATACCATAGTAAAACGATTGAACGGCAGTATCAGCGTAAAATCTGAAAGAGAAAAAGGGTCGGAGTTTGAACTCAAGTTCGCGGTAGCATAGCTTAGTCGGAAAAGTCCGGAAGTCCGGAAAGTCTGAAAGATGCTTTGCTTTTAAACCATACTATATAAATAAAAGACTATCGGACTGGCGGGCTTACTGACATCCGATCTAAAAAAATAAAAACCTTCCGGACTTTCGGGCTTTTCCGACATCCGTACTAAAAATTTTCCGGACTTTCGGACTTGCCGACTCCCGGACTTATCATAACATGAAAAAAATACTACTGGTTGAGGACGATGCCAATTTAGGTTTACTGTTACAGGATTACCTGCAACTGAAAGGCAAGTTTGATGTTGTTTTGTGTAAAGATGGCGAGGAAGGCTTGCGTACTTTCACCAAGCATGTATTTGATTTGCTGATACTGGATGTAATGATGCCTAAAAAAGACGGCTTTACATTGGGCAAGGATATCAGGAAAATAAACCCGAACGTACCTATCATTTTTGCAACAGCCAAAGGCATGATAGAAGACAAAACGCAAGCCTTTAACCTTGGCGGCGATGATTATATCACAAAACCTTTTAGGATAGAAGAGTTACTGCTGCGCATAAACGCTTTGCTGAAACGCACCAGCGGTACCGAAAAAACAGAAGAGGAAAAGCAAACCAGTTTTAAAATTGGCCGGTATACGTTTGATTATACCTCGCAAATTATCACCATTGGCGAAGCTATCCAAAAGCTATCAACCAAAGAAGCGGAATTATTACGGTTGCTTTGCATGCGAAAAAATGAAGTACTTACCCGCGAAGAAGCTTTGCTGAACATTTGGCATGACGATAACTACTTTAACGGCCGCAGCATGGATGTGTTTTTAAGCAAAATTCGTAAGTATTTAAAAGATGACCCTAATGTCGAGATTATCAACGTACATGGCCGGGGTTACAAATTGTTAATTAATTAGTTCTGTAAGCTCATAATAAGCTTAACAAAAGACGGCCATTGTCGATTTGTGTGTTTTGATTAAATTTTTAAACCATAATGAAATTTATTCTGTCTTATTATCAATAGTTTACCTGCTGTTGCATAAAACACATATAACATTATATCTCTACATTCCGTTAAATCCACTTATCAAATAAACAAAATGCCGGCATTTACCCCTCTTAGGGTATTGATTAACTGGCTTTTATAACTATATTTGTTTACTGATTAATTTATTAAACTCAGACAAAAGGCTCAATGAGATATCTTTTACTAATTATCTTATGCTCCGTAAGTATATCCGCATCGGCACAATGGTGGGTAAAACCGGCCAAAACCATCGGCAATGTATTTAAAAAGCACGAACGTTTTCCGTTGATTGCCGATGTAAAGGACCACTCCGTTGGCAGGCTACCGGCAGCACAAATAGCTAAACATAAAATTACACCCGTTAGCCTGGAGCTTGCTTCCTATTCGCTTTATCTGCATGAGATGGCCGTAATGAAAACGGCCCAGCATAATATGCGGTTCAGGGTGTACAATGCCGCCAGCTACAATTTTAGCGACCTTGCACAAATGTACCTGAAACAAAACCGCCTATCCGAAGCTAAATGGTATTGGCTGCAAAGCCTGCTGATATCGCGCCAGCAAAGTGACGACAAACACACCATTACCAGCTTAATGGGCCTGGCAACCTGCAAAGCAGGTTACGGAGATTTTACCCAGGCCATGCAGGATTTAAATGAAGCCCGCGATATAGCCAATAACCACGGCTTTACAGCCGATGTTGCCAGCATTAACAAACAAATGCGCTACATGCAAGACAATAAAGATAACCCCAGGGCAGAGATTCGCTATGCCGAAACCGCTGATCAGGAGCCTAAAAAGGTGATTAAATAAATTTTTTTATGTAACAATAGCGTAAAATGCCATTGCTTGTATACTACAAGTAAAACATTATCGTATAATTGTTATTGTTATTAAGAGACAGCATTTTGACTGTCTCTTTTTTTTACATTAGCGATAATTATTATTAGGCACAAGTATTGATGTTTTACACCATTCCCGATTTAACTACAGTAAAAAATATGTTTAAGAAAGTATATTTATTAGTATTACTGGCTGCTGCACTTGCATGTAAGGCATCGCCATCAAAACCTATTAAGGTTGCAGCATCGGATTTGGTGCCGGATGAACAACAGGTTATCGTCTGCAAAAAAATTGCCGAACTGATTACCAATTACAACTATAAAAAGGTTGAATTAAACGATTCAATATCCACAATTGTATTCAATCGTTACATCAAATCATTAGATGAAAACCATAGCTACTTTTTAGCTTCGGATGTTAAAGACTTTGAAAAGTACAAAACCGTACTGGATGATGACATCAAAAGCGGCAACCTGAACGATGCTTTTTATATTTTCAATGTTTTTCAAAAAAGATACATCGAGCATGTAAACTATTCGCTGGCGCGCTTAAACAAAAGCTTTGATTTTGATAAAAAAGAATCATTTGTTTATGACCGTGACAAACTGCCATGGCCTGCTAACCAGGCCGAGATGGACGATATGTGGGGACAGCGCGTTAAGTACGACCTGCTGAACCTGAAACTGGCCACGCCGGATATGGCTAAAAATAAAGAGACGCTGAAAAAACGTTATGAAAACTTATTGAAACAAGCCAATAAATTATCTAACCAGGATGTTTTTCAATATTTTATGGATGCCTTTACCGAGGCCATCGACCCGCACACCAATTACTTTAACCCATCAAACGCGGCCAATTTTAACATCGAAATGTCGCGCCAGTTAGAAGGTATTGGGGCTTCACTTTTAGTGGAGAACGAATATGTTACCATTAAAACTATTGTGCCAGGCGGCCCTGCCGATAAAAGCAAGCAAATCTCTGTCGATGACCGCATTGTTGGTGTAGCCCAGGGTAAAGAAGGCGAGTTTCAGAACGTTGTTGGCTGGAGGGTAGAAAATGCCATCGCCCTGATTCGTGGTACCAAAGGCACAACTGTAAGGCTGGAAATTTTACCGGCAGGCACAGGTGCAGGTGGTAAGCCTAAAGTTGTAGAAATGGTACGCGAAAAAATCATTTTAAAAGATCAATCGGCCAAAAAAGAGATTCGCAACTATAACAGTAATGGCAAAGCTGTTAAAATTGGGGTGATATCCATCCCGGCATTTTATATCGATTATAATGATTATAAGGCCGGCAATCCTAATTATAAAAGCACCACCCATGATGTTAAATTACTGTTGGATAGCCTTAAACAGGAAAATGTGGATGGGATAGTGATTGACCTACGCGAAAATGGCGGTGGCTCGCTAATGGAAGCTATTGAGCTTACCGGTTTATTTATTAAACAAGGGCCGGTAGTACAGGTGCGTGATACAAAAAACCAGGTAGATGTGGAGAAAGATGAAGATCCATCGGTTACCTATTCAGGCCCCTTGGGTGTGCTGGTTGACCGTTTTAGCGCTTCCGCATCCGAAATTTTTTCCGGTGCCATACAGGATTACGGCCGCGGGATAATTTTGGGCACTCAAACCTATGGCAAAGGCTCGGTGCAAAACGCAATCGACCTTGACAGGATTTTAGGTTCGCCGCTACGCGATAAAATAAATCAGCTGGCCAATACAGTTAGCCCGGGAGCAAAAAAAGGCACCATGAAGGTTTCAACCGGCAGCCAGAGCACTTACGGCCAGTTAAATTTAACTATAGCCAAATTCTACCGCATCAGCGGCAGTTCAACCCAGCATAAAGGTGTTATGCCCGATATCCAGTTCCCGTCTTTAATCCCATTGGATAAATATGGCGAGGATACCGAGCCGTCAGCCATGCCTTTTGATGTAATCGAGAAAAGTGATTTCACCAAAGCCGGCGATTTTACCGCGGTATTGCCACAAATTAAAAAAATGCACGACCAGCGCATGGCATCAAGCGATAGCTATAAATATATGCTGGAAGACATTGCCGACTTTAAAAAGCACGAAAACGAAGGCAGCGTAACCTTAAATGAAGCCGACCTGAAAAAGCAACGTGATGCCGACGAGCAAAAAGCACTGGAACGCAACAACCTGCGCCGTGTAGCTTTAGGACTGCCCGCGCTTAAAAAAGGTGACAAAAAACCTAAAGACGAAGACCTTGACTTTGTAAAACGCGAAGCAGGCCAAATCATGACCGATTACATTAGCTTAGGATCAAAGTTTACAAGCGTGAAACCTTAGTCAGATGTGCAAA
>Ga0075366_10000020_pt1 | contig 57286 bp, 53 predicted proteins | sample EndMethybrTD3031_FD_72351 | JGI IMG/M metagenome (GOLD analysis project Ga0075366, IMG submission 72351) | Populus endosphere microbial communities from Tennessee, USA - Endosphere MetaG P. TD hybrid TD303-1 | ecosystem: Host-associated > Plants > Roots > Endosphere | place: USA: Tennessee...
GCGGGGGTGGGAGCGGAAACAGCGGCAGGGGCAATGGCGGCGGACGCGGGGGCGGCCTGCTTTTGCGCGGCGGCCGCAATCACGTCTTCCTTGGTGATCCGCCCGTCCTTGCCGGTGCCCTTTATGCTGGCAGGATCGATGCCATGTTCGAGAACTGCGCGGCGGACAGAGGGAGACAGCGTCGGAGCCTCGCCTGCGCTTTCGGCAGGTGCTTCAGTCGCTACTGGCGCGGATTGCACCGCCGCCTCAGCCGAAGGTTGCGGCGTCGGCGCAGGAGCCGTGGCAGGGGCCTGAACAGCCGCAGCGGCGGGGACCGCGGCTTTGGCTGCCGTAGCCGCGCCACCAGCCTCGATCGTGGCAATCACAGTGCCGACAGTGACAGTATCGCCTTCCTTCGCGAGCTGCGCGCCGAGTGTTCCGGCAGCGGACGCGTTTACTTCAATGGCGACCTTGTCGGTTTCAAGGCTGGCGATCGGCTCGTCCATCGCCACGGCATCGCCTGGCTGCTTGAGCCACTGGCCGATCGTGGCCTCGCTGACGCTTTCGCCAAGGGTCGGAACTTTGACTTCTGTGGTCATGTCAGGCCTGCTTTCTGCGGCGGATTTCGGAACGGACGGAAAGGCCCAGGGCATCGGCGACCAGCGCAGCCTGTTCTGAGGCGTGGCGAGTGGCAAGGCCGGTGGCGGGGGATGCGGAGGCCTGACGGCCAGCATAGCGCGGGCGGTCGACAGTCGATTTGGCAGCCCTGAGCGTCCGCTCAATCTGGCCGCTGACGAACAGCCATGCACCGTTGTTGCGCGGTTCTTCCTGGCACCAGACGACTTCTTCGAGATTGGTCATGCGGGCAATGCGCACGGCCAGCGGCTCGCCGGGGAAGGGGTAGAGCTGCTCGATGCGCAGAACGGTGACATCTTCCAGCCCAGCAGCATCGCGCGCTTCCATAAGGTCGTAGCCGACTTTGCCGGAGCATAGGACCAGCTTGCGGATTTTTTCGTCGGCGGGCGGCGTGCGGTCGGCCATGATGCGGCGGAAGTGACTTTCGCCAATGAAGTCGCCCATTTCCGACTTGGCCAGCGGGTGACGCAGCAGGCTCTTGGGAGTCATGATGATCAGGGGCTTGCGGAACGGCCGGTGCATCTGCCGTCGCAACGCGTGGAAATAGTTGGACGGTGTGGAGATGTTGCACACCTGCATGTTGTCCTGCGCGCAAAGCTGGAGAAAACGCTCCAGCCGGGCGGAAGAGTGTTCGGGGCCCTGGCCTTCATAGCCGTGGGGCAGCAGCATGACGAGGCCGTTGGCGCGCAGCCACTTCGATTCCGAAGATGCGACATATTGGTCGATGATGATCTGCGCACCATTGGCGAAGTCACCGAACTGGGCTTCCCAGAGCACCAGAGTCTTGGGGTCGGCACTGGCATAGCCATATTCGAAGCCAAGCACGCCATATTCGGAAAGCGGGCTGTCATGCACTTCGAAGCGGCCATGCGGCACTGTGCTGAGCGGAATGTATTTGTGCTCGTCGGTCTGGTCGACCCACACGGCATGGCGCTGGCTGAATGTGCCGCGCCCCGAATCCTGGCCTGACAGGCGCACAGCATAGCCTTCCGACACCAGCGAGCCGAAAGCCATGGCTTCAGCAGTTGCCCAGTCAAACACTTCCGCGCCAGGGCCAGCGGCAAATGCCTGCCGCTTTGCCTCAAGCACGCGCTCCAGCGTCTTGTGGATAGTGAGATCGGCGGGAACCGTGGTCAGTGTCCGCCCCAGGCTGTCGAGCAGTTTTGTCTCGATCCCCGTGGGCACGTTGCGGCGCGCCGTCTCGGGGTCGACCGGCTTGTTGAAGCCGCTCCAGCGCCCGCCGAACCAGTCGGCCTCGTTGGCCTTGTAGCTGCTGGCAGCCGCGAATTCCTTTTCGAGATAGGCATTGAAGCCTTCCACCACGACATCGAGGTAAGGCTTATCGATCACACCCTGATCGATCAGGCGTGAGGCGTAGATTTCGCTCACCCGCGGATGCTGCCGGATCTTCTGATACATCAGCGGCTGGGTGAAAGAGGGCTCATCGCCTTCGTTGTGGCCGAAGCGGCGATAGCACCACATGTCGATGACGATGTCGCGGCCGAATTTCTGGCGATAGTCGATGGCGAGCTTGCAGACGAAAGTCACCGCTTCGGGATCGTCACCATTGACGTGCAGGATCGGCGCCTGGACGCCCTTGGCAACGTCGGACGGGTAGGGCGAGCCGCGGCTGAACTGGGGGCTGGTAGTAAAGCCGATCTGGTTGTTGATGATGAAGTGGATGCAGCCGCCGGTATTGTAGCCCTTGACGCCGGAAAAGCCGAAGCACTCCCAGACAATGCCCTGGCCGGCAAATGCCGCATCGCCGTGGATCAGCACAGGCAGAACCTGCTTGTGCTTCAGCCGGCCCTGATCGTCGCGCCCGATATCGTCGCGCATCACCTGATAGGCGCGCACTTTGCCCAGCACGACAGGATCCACCGTTTCAAGGTGGCTGGGATTAGGCATCAGGCTCATGTGAACCTTGATGCCGCCGAACTCCCGGTCCGTGCTGGTGCCGAGGTGGTATTTGACATCGCCCGATCCGCCAACGTCTTCCGGATTGGCCGTGCCGCCCGAAAACTCGTGGAAGATCACTTTGTAGGGTTTGGCCATGACGTTGGCGAGAACGTTCAGGCGGCCCCGATGAGCCATGCCATAGACGATTTCGCGCACGCCCAGTTGGCCGCCATACTTGATCACGGCTTCAAGCGCGGGGATCATCGATTCGCCGCCATCGAGACCGAAGCGCTTGGTGCCGACGTATTTTTTACCGAGGAATTTTTCGTACTGCTCGCCCCGGATCACGGCGGCAAGGATGGCCTTCTTGCCTTCGGGGGTGAAGTCGATCGACTTGTCCCCGCCTTCGATCCGGTCCTGCAAGAAGCGCCGTTCCTCGACATCGGCAATATGCATATATTCAAGGCCGACTTTGCCGCAATAGTTGGCGCGAAGGATCGCAACGAGCTCGGGCACGGTGGTCCATTCAAGGCCAAGCGCCCCGCCGACATAGACCTTGCGTTCCATCGCATCTGCCGTGAAGCCATGGTATTCCGGGGTCAGGTCGGCCGGCAGTTCGCGCTGGGCAAGGCCAAGGGGGTCGAGGTTAGCCGCAAGATGTCCGCGCACCCGGTAGGTGCGAATCAGGGTCATCGCGCGCGTGGCATCGATGGCGGCAAGCTCAACTCTCTCGGAGCTCACCTGCAGGCCGGAGCGTGCGACATCCTTTTCAATTGCGGCGCGCAGCACCAGCGGATCGAGCGCCTGGGTCAGATCGTCCTCGGCCAGGCCGCCCGCCAGCGGCCAGTTGACGCGCTGCCAGCTCGGCCCCGGCTGGGGGTCGTCCGGAAAGAAGTCGTGGCCTTCGTTGCCCATCGGATTCACCTTTTCGGCACCGACGAAATGCCGGTGTCAGTCGAATTGCAATCCAGGGCTTGTGGTTCCCGGGGAGGAAAACCTATGCCCCTTTTATGGTTGTCCGCCCGTAAGCGGCTCTCTCAGGCAAGTTCCTTAAGCAGGCCGGCCAGTGTCGTGCCGAGCTCGCTGGGACTCGGCGAGACACGGATGCCCGCATCTTCCATTGCAGCAATCTTGTCTTCCGCGCCGCCCTGGCCGCCCGAAACGATGGCACCGGCATGGCCCATGCGGCGCCCCGGAGGAGCAGTGCGACCGGCGATGAAGCCGACCATGGGCTTCTTGCGGCCGCGCTTGGCTTCATCCTTGAGGAATTGCGCCGCTTCCTCTTCGGCCGAGCCGCCGATTTCGCCGATCATGATGATCGACTTGGTAGCTTCGTCAGCGAGGAAAAGTTCCAGCACGTCGATGAAATTGGTGCCATTCACCGGGTCGCCGCCAATGCCAACGGCCGTTGTCTGGCCGAGGCCCGCCGCCGTCGTCTGGTGCACGGCTTCATAAGTGAGCGTGCCCGAGCGGCTGACAACGCCAACCGATCCCTTCGAGAAGATGTTGCCGGGCATGATGCCGATCTTGCATTCATTTGGGGTGAGCACGCCCGGGCAGTTCGGCCCGATCAGGCGGCTGTTGCTGCCCGATAGCGCGCGCTTGACGCGCACCATGTCCAGCACGGGAACGCCCTCGGTGATGGCGACGATCAGTTCGATACCGGCATCAATGGCTTCCAGGATGGCATCGGCGCAGCCGGCAGGCGGCACATAGATGCAACTTGCCGTTGCACCGGTCAGCGCCTTGGCCTCAGCGACAGTGTCATACTGGGGAAGGCCCAGGAATTCAGTGCCGCCCTTGCCGGGTGTAACCCCGGCAACCATCTTGGTGCCATAGGCCAGCGCGGCCTCGGTATGGAAGCTGCCGGTCTTTCCGGTCATGCCCTGGGTGATGACTTTGGTATTCTTGTCGATGAGAATGGACATGACAGGTTCCTGGGAAGAAAATTTGCGGGTCGATTGATCGGGCGGGGCCCGGCATTAAGCCAGGCTGGGATCGAGTTCCTTGCACGCCGCGATCAGGGCTTTCACTTCGTTGATCGAAACATCCAGGCCTGCCTTGGCGGCTGCATCGAGTTCGATCTCGATCACTTGTTCGATGCCGCCCGCGCCGATCATCGCCGGTGCGCCGACATAGAGGTCGTTGATGCCATATTGGCCAGTGACATGCGCGGCGCAGGGCAGGATGCGCTTCTGGTCGCCCAGGAAGCTTTCCGCCATCGAAATGGCCGATGCGGCCGGGGCATAAAAAGCCGAGCCGGTCTTGAGCAGGGCCACGATCTCGCCGCCGCCGCCGCGCGTGCGCTTGACGATCGCGTCGATTTTTTCCTGGGTGGTGCGGCCCATCTTGATGAGATCGGGAACCGGAATGCCGCGCACGGTCGAATAGGCGGGAATGGGAACCATTTCGTCGCCGTGGCCGCCAAGCACGAAAGAGGTCACATCGCGAACCGACACGCCGAACTCTTCGGCAAGGAATGTCGAGAAGCGCGACGAATCAAGAACGCCAGCCATGCCGACGACCATGTTGTGCGGCAGTCCCGAAAATTCGCGCAGCGCCCAGACCATGGCATCGAGCGGGTTGGTGATGCAGATCACGAAAGCGCCGGGGGCATAGGTCTTGATGCCTTCGCCAACCGACTTCATCACCTTGAGGTTGATGCCGAGCAGGTCATCGCGGCTCATGCCGGGCTTGCGCGGCACGCCGGCCGTGACGATGATCACGTCAGCGCCAGCAATGTCCTTGTAATCGTTGGTTCCTGTCAGATTGACGTCGAAGCCTTCGACCGGACCACACTGCGAAAGATCCAGCGCCTTGCCCTGGGGGACACCTTCCATGATATCGAACAGGACAACGTCCCCGAGTTCTTTCTGCGCGGCGAGGTGGGCGAGAGTGCCGCCGATGTTGCCGGCGCCGATCAGGGCAATCTTCTTGCGAGCCATGGAAACGAACATCCTTCGTTGGGGCGGGGATGATGGCAAAGCGGCCTGCAGGACCCCGCACCACACCAGGCCGCCAAACGGGATGCGCGATGCCCTAGGCGGGCGCGGCGCTTATTGCAACCGCGAAAAGGAGCCATTACCGAAGTTTAATTGATAATGGTTCGCAATATTATTAACTGGCGACCCGCCAATTTTCACGCTCCGGCTCACGCTCTTTCGCCAGCAACATTGTTGCCAGGTAATCAGGGACAGCGCGGCTGAAATAATAACCCTGCCCGAGCGTGCACCCGGCCTTGCGAACCGCTTCGACCTGATCGACGGTTTCGAGCCCTTCGGCAACGATTTCCATGTCCAGTGTCGCCGCCATTCCCGAGACCGCACGAATGATCGCGTCGCTTTTCTTGCCGACGTGAGCGCCCGACACGAAGCTGCGATCGACCTTGATTTTCGAGAACGGATACTTGTTGAGATAGCCAAGCGAGGAATAGCCCGTGCCGAAATCATCGAGCGCGAAGCGAACCCCGGCAGCGCTCAATTCGGCAATGAATCGCTCGGTATTCTGACTGTCGTCCAGCAAAACCGTTTCCGTGATTTCAAGCTCCAGACGTCGGGGGTCGAGCCGCGCATCGCGAATGGCATTGAGGATGCCGAGCGCGGCGCCCGGCGCCTTGATCTGCACCGGGGAGAGATTGACCGCGATTGTCACATCGGCGGGCCAGGCTGCGGCCGCTCTCGCGGCCTGCACAGTGATCCAGTTGCCCAGAGTGATGATCGCGCCCGATTCTTCGGCCACGGGGATGAATTCGTCCGGCCGCAACTCGCCCTTTTCCGGATGGAACCAGCGAACCAGAGCCTCGAATGCGCGTATCCGGCCAGTTTTCAGGTCGATGATCGGCTGGAAGAATATGGACAGTTCATCGCGTTGCAGGGCAAGGCGCAGTTCGCTCTCAATCTCGCGGCGGCGGAAAAGGTCGCGCGTCATTGCCGGGTCGAAGAAGCTGATCTGCTTGCGGCCGTTTACCTTCGAATGGTAAAGCGCCAGGTCAGCGCCCTGCATCAGGGTATCAATGTCCTCGCCATCATCTGGCAACAGGGCAATACCCATCGAGCTGGCAATCTCGAGCCGGTTTCCGTCAATGCGCATCGGCCGCGTGATCTCGTCCATCATCCGCTGTGCTAGGTTCTCGACTGCCTTGCGATCGTTGACTTCGCAGGCGACAATAAATTCGTCGCCGCCGAAACGGGCGACGGTGGCGCTTTGTGGCGCCACAGCCTTCAGCCGGTTGGCAACTTCTGCCAGCAATTTGTCGCCCAGCTGGTGGCCGAGCGAGTCATTGACTTCCTTGAACTTGTCGAGGTCCATCCAGAACATCGCCAGTTTCTTGCCGGGGCGCAGCGCTGCAAGCGATTCCACCAAATGGTGATTGAGACCCGCGCGGTTGAGCAGCCCCGTGACCACGCAACTGCGCGCCAGTATCTGCATGCGCTCTGCTAACCGCGCACTCGTTTCCGCCGATGCAATGGAATTTCGCAGGGTGCGGAAGACATTCAGCGCTATGGACGTCATGGCGGGGAAAAGCGCAACGATCGAGAGCGACAAAGCCAAGAGAGCCGGATCGTCCTGCAGATAGAAGACATAGCTGATGGGGCCGAGTGTGAGGATCAGCTGGACAATCGCAATGGCCGGTCGGCCTGCGTTGCGTGCAGCAATGGCAACGGCATAGCATATCGCATTGCAGACCATCAGCAACTGCACAGAACTCGAGATATGCAGATAGACTGTCATCGCGCCGGTAAGCCCGATGAATACCGAGTAACTGAATGCCCCCAAGCCGTACAAGACTTCCAGACTTCGGCTGTCTTTCCTCAGCAATTTGGGTAAGGTCGCGGCCATCAATATGCGCGCGAAAGCAATCAGCGAGGTAATTGCGGCCAGTCGCGTAATAACCGGGTTTTGCGCCACCCAGGCTGCGACCTGGGTTGTGAAAATTCCGGTCAGCGCGGCAACGACCAGGTTGAAAGGATGTGCGTACAGCGTGCCAACCAGAATCTCGCGGACCCGGTCATCTAGGGCATTGGCGCCGAACAGCACCCGCATTCTGGCACGCCATCGCTTGATGAAACTGCTCCAATTCGGTCCGTTCGCAGTAGGAACAACCTACCACCAAATGGTTAACGCGATGGGAAATTGTCGCGTTAATTTCACCCTACCGTTTTGGTGTAAGCGAGCTCCGAAATTCTACCGCAGCAGGCATGCGCCGATCAAGCGCCGTGCAGATGGCCATCCACCAGCGATAGTCCTCGCTGCGACCGTCAAAGAAAGCATTTTCAGCATTCAGCCGGGCGCGGCTGGCCGCCGAAAGTCCATGCTCGGCGAAGTGGCGCAGGGCTGCTTTGAGCAACTGGTCGCCGCCAATGCCGCTATCATTGTCATTGGCCGCGTTAAGGGGCAGCGCCGCTCGGCGGAGCCCTGCTAGATTCGATGTCGGATTGGAACAGGCAGCGGCAAAGTGGATTGTCATTGGGAAATTGGCTCCGACAGATTAGTCGGTTCACCCATATGGACCCGGCGCTAAGCCTTCGTGATGCGCTATGGTTTACAATTCGTTAGAAACTGCGATTTGCTGAATGCCCAAGCGGTCACCTAGGTCCCCGGCCGCGAAATCCAGCGGCCACTGTTGGCATATTCGGGATTGATTGCCGAACCCTGCGGCAAGTTCCCGCCCTGAAAAACGGCGTCACCGCCGCGTTGTTGCTGTTCGGCAGAATAGACGGGCGGCGGCGCGGCGCGGGTTGGCGCAAGGCCTTGCAGAGATGGTGACATGCTGCCGCCGGGGATGGCCGATCCGGCCTGCGCTGACTTGAAGCCGGCCTCGTAGGCACGCTCGATCGCAAGCGGATCGAGCGTGGGGTCAGGCGCCACGCTGGCGGCGTTGCTGCGCGGATTGGGAGCGGCAATCGGTTCACCGCCGACATAGGCGAAGCGGAACGCGCCGCTTTCACCAGCAGGGCCTGGAAAGCGGAAAAACCGGTGCGCGCCGATATTGGCGACATTGATCAGCTTCGGGCTCCAGTAGGGATGCACGGCAAAGGTGTGATAGTGCGTTGCCAGGCCCACGGGCGAATAGACGTAGCCTGACAGCGCATCGCGGGCGACGCGCGCCGCGCGCTCCCAGAATAGCCGGTTGGGCACGCGCGCAAGCGAGCCGTCGCAAGTGAACGAGAACTGGCAGCCCGTCCGCCGTTCGGAACCCTGATAGACAACCCCGCAAACCGTGTTGGGATAGCTTTTGTGGGCGACGCGGTTGAGCACGACTTGCGCCACAGCGCGCTGCCCGGCATCCGGCTCGCTGGCTGCCTCGTAATAGACTGCTGCCGTGAGGCATTGCTCGGCGCGGGTGCGGTCAACGCCCGAGTTATCGATCCGCAGCGCCCGGGCAGCGGGCCCGACTGCCTCGCCGAAGCTTGTCGGTGCGGGCTCAGTATCTGAGTGGATCCCTTCGCCCAGCCCGGGCGCCCAGGTCAGTTGCTCGTCGTCGGCTGCAAGATAGTAGAATGCCGATCCGGGAAAGCTGTCGCCCGCCTTTTCGAACGGCATCGGCTCGACCGTCGCCTTGGCATGGCCGGCATCGCCGATATCCAGTGCGGGCCACTCATATGGCGCAGCAAAGGCAGGAACGGCGACAGCGGCGAAGGCCACCAGTGCCCGGCGCCACATCAGTCTGCGCCGCACGCGCGCGGCGCGCTTCAGCTCCAGCCGCGCGGCAAATGCGTGGTAGTCAGACGGGGCCAGCCGGGGGCTTTCGGGCGAGATGACTTCGGTCAAAATTCTGGCTCTTGCTTGTGCTTTCGGACTCACCTTGGGCTACGCGCTCTGCGCGTAATTCGCGCGAGGCCGGCTTGCATCCGCTGATTTGTGCCCGTGCCGGTCCGGGACATGTCCCGCCGATACCGTAAAGCAGTTAACCAATTAGCTTCGTGCATGCCCGCATTGGCTCAACCGGCACGCTTGCGCATTGCTGCACTGCACGCTAAGCGCCGCGCCACGTCACGGGTTGTCCGTCGCCGGGTTTGTCCGGCCGGGCCTAAGAGGGAATTCGGTTCGATACCGAAGCTGCCCCCGCAACTGTGACCGGGGAGCCTGCTTCCATCATGCCACTGGCCATCTGGCCGGGAAGGCGGAAACAGGTGCTGATCCGGGAGCCAGGAGACCTGCCAGTGACGGTCGTTCCGCAGCCGGGCGGGGTGTACCGGATGCAGCAGGGGCTCGTGAATTCACGCGGGTTGCCTCGCCATGAACGGCGTTTCGTTCATGTGTGGAGGCTTTTTTATGAAATATCTGTTTCTGCTTGGCTCGTCGCTCGCCATTTGCAGCCCTGCGTGGGCTGACGAGGCGGAAGGCGGCTCGCGGGGAATCGTCGTTACTGCCACGCGCACCGAGGCACCGATTGCCGAAGTGGGGCAGTCCGTCAGCGTTATAACTTCACAGCAGATTGAGCGCAGCCAAGCCACCCAGGCAGTCGACATTCTGGCGCGGCTGCCGGGTGTGACAGTCTCGCCGTCGGGCGGCTTTGGCCAGCCAGCCAGTGTATTCGTGCGCGGAGCCGAGAACGCGCAAAGCCTGGTGCTGATCGACGGGGTGCGGATCAATGACCCGGCCGATGTCGGCGGTGGTTTCGATTTTGGCAACCTGACCATCGGCCAGTTTGACCGTGTTGAAGTCGTCCGTGGTTCGCAAAGCGTGCTGTGGGGCAGCCGCGCCATTGGCGGGGTGATCAACTTCATCACCCGGCAGCCGTCCGAGGGTTGGGAGGGCCGCGCGCAGGGCGAATATGGCTGGCGGGACCGCAAGCAACTTTCCGCCTCGGTCACGGGCATTGCAGGGCCGGTTGGCATCTCGCTGGGCGGCAACTGGCTGAAAGGCGATGGCTATTCGGCATTCAGCGAGGCGCGCGGGGGTGTCGAGCGCGACGGGTTTGAAAGCGTTGGCGCCAACGCCCGCGCTGAAGTGGAGTTGGCACCAGGCCTGTCGATCGATGCGGGAGGTTTCTACACCAAGGCAAATTACGGCTATGACGACTCCACCCGTGATGCGTTGCATAAGGGCAGGAAACGCGATGCCACGCTGTTTGCGAACTTGCGATACAAGGGCCTGGACGACCGGCTCGACGCCCGCTTCGGCTTTGGCCTGACGGACAGCAACCGCGTGTCGGACCATGCCGTCTTCGGGCCCTATATCACCGACGGCCGCAACGAGCGTTTCGAAGGGCAAGTGGCGTTCACACCGACGGGGATCGTCACGCTGCTGGTGGGCGCCGAGACCGAGAAATCCTATTTCAACGACAATTTCGGTTCGGTGGATTCCGCCCGGATCGACAGCGTTTTCGCCACGGCTGCACTCCGTCCGGTAACTGGTCTGACGGTCAATGCCGGTGTCCGTTATGACAGCCACGAGGATTTCGGCAGCAAGACCAGCTTTTCCGCCAGCGGCGCCTGGGTGCTGGGCGAAAATGCCCCGACACTGCGGGCGAGTTACGGAGAAGGCTTCAAGGCGCCTTCGCTTTACCAGCTTTACACCAACACGGGCTTCACTGCGCTCAAGCCCGAACTGGCCAAAGCCTATGATCTGGGCATCGAACAGCCGTTTGCTGATGGAAAAGCCAAGGCGTCGCTTACCTGGTTCGACCGTACGACCCGCAACCTGATCGATTTCGACTTTGCGACTTTCACTTATTACAACATTGGCTCGACCCGCTCGCAAGGCATTGAGGCCGCCCTGGAAGTGAACGACTGGAACGGCTTTGACGCGCAGCTCAGCTATACCTGGCTCGATGCGATCAACCAGTCGACTGGCAAGCAACTTGCGCGCCGCCCGCGTCATGCTTTCTTCGGCAGCCTGGACTACCAATGGAGCTTCGGGCTGCGAACTGGTGTCGACTTGCGCATCGGCGGCGACCGGTTCGACGATCAGGCCAATTTGCTGCTGGTCGACGGGCACACTGTCGTCGCTCTGCGGGCTTCCTATCAAGTGACCCGGCAGTTCGAACTGTTCGGCCGGATCGAAAACCTGTTCGACGAGACTTATGAAGTGGTTCGCGGCTACGGCACTCCGGGCCGCTCGGCCTATGTCGGCGTGCGGGCGCGTTTTTGATGCGCCGGCACTGATGAGGGATCGGCCATGAAGCTTTGGGCGCTCGCGGCGGGACTGGCGCTTGCCGCCTGTACGCGGGCGCCCGAAGCACCACGTGCTGCCGGAGGCATCGTCAGCCTCAATCCCTGCAGTGATGCCGTGCTCGCGGAAGTGGCCGATGCGCGCCAGATTGCCGCGCTGTCGCATTTCAGCCGCGATCCTGCTTCCAGTTCGATGGATCTGGCGGTTGCACGGCACCTGCCATCCACCACTGGCAGCGTCGAGGAGCTGTTTTCCTTGCGGCCGGCGCTCGTGATTGCCGACAACTATTTGTCGCCGGCCACGGCGTCGGCGCTGGCGCGGCTGGATATTCCCGTCGTCCAATTGCCGATTGCGGGCAATGTGGAAGAAAGCCGCAGTCAGGTGCGGACAATCGCCCGGCTGGCGGGGCAGGGTGCGCGGGGCGAGGCGATGGTTGCGCGGATCGATGCCGCCTTGGCCGCCGCCACACCGGCAAAGGGCCAAAGGCCGATTTCGGCGGTGGTATGGCAATCAGGCGGGATAGTGCCAGGTGAAAATTCGCTGATAGCCGATCTGCTGCGCCGCACTGGCTTTCGCAGTCTGAGCGGGGCGAAGGGCATGCGGCAGGCGGACTATCTGCCGCTCGAAGTCATGCTCGCAGATCCGCCTCATGTCATTCTTGCCGCAGGCAGCCCGCGTACCGAGGAAGACCGCCTGTTGTCACACCCGGCGTTGCGGGCACTGACGACTACGCGGCGCGAGCGGCTGGAGCCTTCGCTGCTGTGGTGCGGCGGGCCGACGATCGTGCGCGCGGCGAAGCGGCTGGCTGAAGTGCGGCATTCCGTCGCGCGTCGTCCCGGCCTTGACCCGGGACCGATGGCAGCTGCGCGCGAGCTAGCCGCATTTCGGCCAGCGGTCCCGGGTCAAGCCCGGGACGACGGCGATTTTCAATGACTCGGCTCGTCGCCCTCCTCATTGCCGCTCTTGCCGTCGCGGTTCCGCTCAGCTTGCTCGCGGGGCGCGTGTGGATCGATCCCTTTGCGCCGCAACAGGCCAATGCTGCCGTGATCCTGATCGAGCTACGCCTGCCGCGTGCCTTGCTGGCGCTGATCGTGGGGGCGGGGCTTGGCGGGGCAGGGGCGACGATGCAGGGCTACTTGCGCAATCCACTCGCCGATCCGGGCCTGTTCGGCATTGCGCCTGGCGCCGCACTCGGCGCTGTGCTCAGCATATGGCTGGGGGCTGCATCGGCCTGGGCGCTGCCGCTGTTTGCGCTGATGGGTGCCGGCGGCGCTATGGCGCTGCTGTCGCTGATTGCCGGCAGGGCAGGCGGCATTGCATTGTTCACGCTTGCGGGGATGATGATCGCCAGCCTGGCCGGCGCCTTGATGAGCCTGGCCATCAGCCTTGCACCGACGCCGTTCGCCATGAGCGAGATCGTCACCTGGCTTATGGGCGCACTGGCCGATCGCAGCTGGCGCGAGGTCTGGATTGCTGCGCCGCTGACGTTGGCGGGACTGGCCGTTCTCGCCATGACCAGACGCAGCCTCGATGCCCTGACGCTGGGCGATCTCGCGGCACGTTCGCTGGGCGTCGATCACCGGCGGCTTCAATGGCTGATCATATGCGGCATCGGCCTGACAGTGGGGGCCAGCGTCGCCGTGGCAGGCATCATTGGCTTCGTCGGCCTGATGATCCCGCATCTCGTTCGCCCGTTTACTGACCGGCGGCCTTCCAGCCTGTTGCTGCCCAGCGCACTGGCAGGCGCCTTGTTGTTGCTGCTGGCCGACTGTCTGTGCCGCATCCTGCCGCTGGCGGGCGGGGAATTGCGGCTCGGCATTGCGCTAAGCCTGCTCGGCGCACCGTTCTTCCTTCACTTGCTGCTCGCGATGCGCAAGGGGCTGCGCTGATGCTGGCGGCTCGCAATCTGGGGGTGGAAGGCCGGCTTGCCGGGATCACGGCAGAGCTGCATGCCGGCGAGATCACTGCGATCTGCGGGCCCAACGGCGCGGGCAAGTCGAGTTTGCTCGCCTGCCTTGCGGGCTTGCTGACGCCGGGCACTGGTGCGGTTGCGCTCGGCGGCATCACGATCTCGGCCATGGCACCGCAGGCGCGGGCGCAGGCCATCGGATTTCTCCCGCAGAACCCTGAGGTTGCGTGGGATGTTTCCGTTGAAGTACTGGCCTCGCTAGGCCGATTGCCGTGGCCTGACGCCGACGACGGCATAGTTGCTTCCGCGCTTGAGGCGATGGACCTCACCAACTTGCGCGCCCGCCCCGTTTCAAGTCTCTCCGGCGGCGAGCGGGCGCGAGCGCTGATGGCCCGCGTGCTGGCGGGTGAACCCCGCTGGATTCTCGCCGATGAACCGCTGGCAAATCTTGACCTGGGCCATGCCGCCGCGCTGATTGCCTCGCTGCGATCCGAAGCGCGGGGCGGACGCGGCGTTGTGCTGGTGATGCACGACCTTGCGCTCGCCATGAACCATGCAGACCGCGTGCTGGTGCTGGACGGCGGAAGGCTTGTGAGCGACGGCAAGCCGGAACTGGCATTGTCGGAGCAGGCAATCTCCCAAACCTGGGGGATCGCCGCGCGCTGGCTTGGGGAGCCGGGAGCCCGGGCGCTTTCGGTCTAGCCGGCCAACAGCCCCAGTGCCGCGCGCCGCTGCCAGCGCAGCAGCAGCAAGCCTGCCACTACCACCAGTCCGACTGCGAGGCCGATCCAGACGCCCAGTCCCTGGAGCCTTGTGGCGAACCCCAGCGTGGCGGCAGTCGTGAATCCCACGATCCAGTAACCGAACAGTGCAAACACCATCGGCTGGCGGGTATCCTGCAAACCGCGCAGCAGTCCGGCGGCAACGGCCTGGATGCCGTCAAACAGCTGAAATGCCGCAGCGACCATTAGATATGTCACGGCATAGGTTACGACTTGCGCATTGGCGGCGGCGGCGACGTCGATATAGGCCGACAGGACCAGCCTGGGCGCGAACAGCATCACGCCGGCACCGGCCATCTGGAACAGCAGGCAGGTGAACAGCGCCGCCATCCCCGCACGCCCGACTCCCGCTGTGTCGCCGGCGCCAAAATGGAAACCCACACGGATCGTGGCGGCCTGGGCAATGCCGAAAGGAATCTGGAAAAACAGCGCGGCGACTTGCAGCGCGATCGTGTGCGCAGCAAGCTGGGGCGCGCCGATCATGCCCATCAAGAAGGCCGCAGCGCCGAAAAATCCGCCTTCCGCCAACACAATCAGCCCGATCGGCAAGCCGATGCGCAGGATCTCGCGCAGGCGCGGCCATTCGGCCCGCCACCAGCGCCCAAAGATCCGGTACCGCCCCAGCCTGCGGCTGAACCGGATGACGAGCACATAGGCGGCAAGCGTGGAAAACGAGGTGATCACAGTGGCCCAAGCCGAACCCTCCAGGCCAAGGCGCGGGGCGCCGAAGTGGCCGAAGACCAGGATGTAATTGCCCAGCACGTTGACCGCGATGGCCAGCGCGATGATGACTGTGGCGACTACGGGCCTGCCGAGCGCCGCAACATAGATGCGCAGCACGTTGCAGGCCACTTGCGGCAGGATGGCAATTCCCAGGATCGCCATGAAGGGCCCGGCGCGCGCGGCAATGGCCGCCTTCTGACCCAGCGCCAGCAACAATGCCTCGCCGAACTGGCACACGGCAAGGCCGAGCATTCCGCACAGCACGGCAAGCCACAGCGCCATGCGAACTGTGCGGCGAACCTGGCGCACTGCATGGCGCCCGCGGCCCAGTTCCGCGGCGATGAGCGGCGCGGCAGCCCCGGTCAGGCCCGAAAAAGCCCAGACCATCAGCCCGAGCAATGCAGTCGTCAGGCTGGATGCGGCAAGCGGTTCAGTGCCAAGGCGCGCGATGAAGATAACGTCAGTGGCATAGACTGACATCTGCAGCAGATTGGCGAGCGCCAGCGGCCCGGCAAGACGCAGGGTGGCGCCGAGCTCGACGCGGAAAGGAGAGGCAGGAAAATGCGCCATGGGGAGCGGGGCATTAGGCGATTGCGATGCAAACGAAAAGGGCGGCCCCGAGGGACCGCCCTTCCATCCGCGAGTGCTTCAAGACACCCGCGCAACTGGTTCGTCGATTACTCGATTGAGCCCAATTACTTGATCTCGACGGTGCCGCCAGCGGCTTCGACCTTGGCCTTGATTTCTTCGGCTTCGGCCTTGTTGATGCCTTCCTTGATCGCCTTCGGAGCGGCTTCCACCAGCGCCTTGGCTTCGGTCAGGCCCAGCGCGGTGATGGCGCGCACTTCCTTGATGACGGCGATCTTGTTGCCGCCGTCGCCGGTCAGGATGACGTCGAATTCGGTCTGCTCTTCAGCAGCTTCGGCAGCAGGGCCAGCAGCCGGGCCAGCAACCGCGACAGCAGCAGCGGCGGAAACGCCCCATGCTTCTTCGAGGGCCTTGGCAAGGTCAGCCGCCTCGAGGACGGTCAGCTTCGAAAGTTCTTCAACGAGCTTGGCGATATCGGCCATGATTTATACTCCAGATTTGATGTCCCGGGAAAGGTCCCGGACGGATGGGATTGAACTGTCTTAAGCGGCATCTTTCGCGGCATAAGCGCCGAAGACGCGCGCCAGCTTGGCCGCCGGAGCGGTTGCGAGCTGGGCGATCTTGGTCGCCGGAGCCTGAACGAGGCCAATAAGCTTGGCGCGCATTTCATCGAGCGAGGGCATCGTGGCGAGTGCCTTGATGCCGTCCGCGTTCAAAACAACGCTGCCCATCGCGCCGCCAACGATCTCCAACTTGTCGTTGGTCTTGGCGAATTCAACCGCGATCTTTGCCGCGGCAACCGGGTCGACCGAAGTCCCCAGTGCCACCGGACCGGTGAGCATGTCACCGATCCCGGCATAGTCCGTGTTGGCGATGGCAAGCTTGGCAAGAGAGTTCTTGGAAACCTTGAACGAAGCACCTGCATCGCGCATCTTCAGGCGCAGGGCCGTGGACTGGGCCACGGTCATGCCAAGGTTGCGGGTGATCACCACCACGCCGACCTCGTTGAAGGTTGCGTTCAGAGCTGCGACGGCATCGGCTTTCTGCGAACGATCCATGCTTACTCCTTCACTTTGGCTGCAAGGGCGAACCCATGCGGCCGGCTACATTGTCCGCCGCCGCAGATGCGGTGACGGGCGAGTCCGTTTGCGAAGGGGAAGGAGCAGCGCCGGAGCGCTTGAGGCACCGCGCCCATAATCTGGAGCCACGCTGCGAAATTCTCTGTCCCCGTCTAGGCCGGAAATTAAGTGCGCCCACATGGCGCACACCGACTGTCTCGGACGGATGAACTGCCGGAAATCCGGCGGTTCGGGCCGGGCCATTGGCCCACCGGCAGACGAAAGTCAACCGGTTTAGGCGCAATCAGTCGTGCCGATAGCCCAGAAGATCACCCGGCTGACAATCCAGCTCGCGGCAGATGGCCTCCAGTGTCGAGAAGCGGATCGCCTTGGCCTTGCCGGTCTTCAGGATCGAGAGATTGGCCAAAGTGATGTCGATGCGCTCTGCAAGTTCAGTCAAGGTCATGCGGCGAGCGTGCAGCAAGTCGTCGAGCCTGACGGCGATCCGCGCGCCTTCCGCGCTCTCTTCCGCCATCACACAGTGCCTTCCAGCTCGTCACGCATGGCAGCGCCCGTGCGGAAAATCCGGGCGAGGACGAAGAGGATCAGCGCCAGCAGCACGCCGCTGAGCGAGATGCCGATATGGAAATCGCGCGTCTTGGCCAGCGCGGAAACCCAACCCGCCAGTGCACCGGCAGGAATGGCCACAAATTGCATCGCGACAGTAAGCCAGGCCATTTCGTTGAGGCGCACGGCATTTGCGGGCGTGAAAGGATCGCCATCGGCAACAGTGTCGATGATCCGGCGCAGTTTGCGGATGAACTGGAAGGCCAGCAGCGATGCCACGGCTATCAGGAATTGCGCGCCGCTGATTGCATAAGCGAGCTGCGCGGGAAGGTGTGAGCCGGAGCGCCGAGAGAGTTCGCCCAGAATGGCCTCGCGCCAGATCAGCACAATCGGTGCGGCCACAAGGTCTGCAATCGTCAGCCCGATTGCGAGGAACATGCCGATTGACAGCAGGAAGCGGACGGTGCCGAGCAAAGGGTCACGGCGCCGTCCGCCAGGGGAAGTCTGCATGTCCGGCAAAGTCAGGCTGCCAGGGGCGTCAGCGTCGTCATCCAGGTTAGGACGACGAGAGCCAACGACATGGCAATCGAGACGATCTGGGCTTGGTCAAAACGGCTCATTGATTGTTCTCCGATATGCTCGATATCGATAATCAATAAGGCGAGTGCTGCATATTGTCAATCGATAATATCGAAAAACAATATGCAGGGCATCGAATGTCGATGAACCACAAATCTCGCCAGCGCGAAACACTGGCAAGACTGCGGTTTAGCTGGCCACTTCCAGCTTCTCACCAGCATCGTCGCTGGGCGGGCGCGTACGGCGGGTGCGGCGGCGCGGAGCGGCTTCAGCTGCCGGTGCATCCCCATCGTCTCCCGATTCGTGCGTATCGCGTCCGGCCGAAATGGCAGGCGGCAGGGAGGCCGGATCAAGCCCGAGCGGGGCATCGTCATCGGCCTTGCTTTCCGGGCGCGGACGAGGCTCGCGCCTTGGGCGCAGACCGCGCGAACCGCGCACGAAGGGATTTTCGGCAGGTTCAAAAATGGCTGCCGGATCGCCCGGCGTTTCGGCAACCTGTTCTTCGACAGACGGCTCGCCCGCGGCAAACACTTCACGCTGTTCGCGCGGCGGGCGGCTTTCGCCGCGCTCCTCGCGCGGCTGGCGTGGCTCGCGCGGTTCACGCGGCTCGCGTGCTTCACGGGGCTCGCGCTCTTCGCGATTGAAGGTCTGGCGCTCGTATGACTGGAATTCAGTCTCATTGCTAAATTCGCCGCCGTCCTCGCTGTCCTCGCGATAGGGCTGATCGCCTTCCTGCCATTCACGGCGGGGCGCGCGCAGTTCTTCCTGGCGCTGGCGCTGGTCGGCAATCACGCGGAAATAGTGATCGGCGAACTGAAGGAAATATTCTTCCTGCACGCGGTCACCATTGAGGTGCGCATCGTGGGCCAGCTTGCGATACTTTTCCAGCATCTGGGGCGCATTGCCGCGCGCCCGGCTGTCGATCCGGTTGACCTGCTGACCGCCGCCTTGCTGACGATTGCCACCGCGCCCACGGCGGCGGTTGTTGTTATTCCGGTTGTTATTATTCAAGGAAATCTGTCCTTAAACCCCTGACTGCCGGCGGAATTCTGTAACCCTCGGCATGTCGTTAAGTGGAGCGCCACATCACTCCTTGCGGAGGTGGCCGACCCGTTATTTGCCCGGTTGCATGGCCAGGCGGCCATACTGCTGCACAAATTCTGGAGTCAGGCTGATTCGGCGGGGATTTGCGGCATCCGCCAACTGGCCTGCCCCTGCGATTACGGGAAATCGGCATCGATGCCAAGCGAAAACTTAGGCCTTCTCCACAAGTTCGAGAACTCTTGGCCGCCCGGCGAGGTCGTGGTGGAGCGTGGCCAACAGTCCGCAAGCCAAGGCAATCGCGCTGACTTGCCCGGCCTGCTCGCTGCCGATCTCAACGAGCGCGAGGCCGCCCGGGGCAAGGATTGCGGGCAACTGGGGGATGAGGGCACGGTAGGCATCGAGTCCGTCCGGCCCGGCAAACAGCGCACCTGCCGGTTCGTGCTGGCGCACGGACGGGGCCAGCTCGGCATGATCCTCGACATAGGGCGGGTTGGCGAGGATCAGATCGAACGGGCCGGCAAGGCCCTCGCTCCACCCGGCGCTGTCCCAGTCGGCATGGATAATGGTGGCACGATCGCCTAGGCCGAGCCGGGCGACATTGGCGGCGGCAACGGCCATCGCGCCGAGCGATCGATCAATGCCGATGCCACTGGCTGACGGCAAATTGGCCAGCACGGCCAGCAACAGCGCGCCCGATCCCGTGCCGCAGTCGAGCACGCGGCGGGCTGCGGGGCGCAGAGACAGCGCCAATTCCACCAGCACCTCACTGTCGCCGCGCGGGATCAGCACTTCACTTGTGATCAGGAAGTCGAGGCCGAAGAAGGGCTGCGAACCGGTGATCTGCGCAACCGGTTCGTGCGACAACCGGCGTTCAATCAGCGCGGAAAATTCGGGTGGGGAAGGGGCATTCATGTGGCGCAGCAACAATTCCGAACGGCTCACACCCAGCGCATGGGCCATCAGAACTTCGGCATCGAGCCGCGCAGTGTCGGATTCCGCGGCGAGGTCGATTGATGCGGCCCGGATGGCTTCTGCTACGGTCATGACCAAGTCTGTTCGCTCGACACGAACGGATTTCTTGAAAGACTATTCACCCAGCGCCGCCAGCCGCTTGGCCTGATCTTCGGCAATCAGCGCGTCGATCAGTTCGCCAAGCCCGGGACCTTCCAGAATTTCAGGCAGCCGGTGCAGGGTCAGGTTGATGCGGTGATCGGTGACGCGGCCTTGCGGGAAATTGTAGGTGCGGATGCGTTCCGAGCGGTCGCCCGAGCCGACCATGGCTTTGCGCGCCTCTGCCTCTTCGCCCTGCGCCTCGCTGCGCCGCAGGTCGTAGAGCCGGGTGCGCAGCACTTGCATGGCCTTGGCCTTGTTCTTGTGCTGGCTGCGCTGGTCCTGCTGGATGACGACGAGCCCGGTGGGCAAGTGGGTGAGGCGCACGGCGCTGTCCGTGGTGTTCACATGCTGCCCGCCCGCGCCGCTGGCCCGGTAGATGTCGATCTTGATGTCGCTGTCGGCAATCTCGACATCGACTTCCTCGGCCACCGGCAAGACGGCGACCGTTGCGGCGCTGGTGTGGATGCGCCCGCCGCTTTCCGTCACGGGCACGCGCTGCACGCGGTGGACTCCGCTTTCGAACTTCAGCTTGGCGAAAACGCCCGTGCCCGAGACGCTGGCGATCACTTCCTTGAAGCCGCCAAGATCGTTGGCGTTGATCGAATCCACTTCGACCTTCCAGCCCTGCGTGGCGGCATAGCCTTCGTACATGCGGAACAAGTCGGCGGCGAACAGCGCGGCTTCGTCACCGCCGGTTCCGGCACGGATTTCCAGCATGGCCGGGCGGCTGTCGGCGCTGTCGCGCGGCAGCATGGCAATCGACAGTCGTTGCTCGGCTTCGGGGAGTTCGGCCTTGATGCGGGCGAGTTCTTCCTCGGCCAGCTCGCGCATTTCGGGGTCGTCGAGCTTGGCGAGGCTGGCCTGCTCAGCGCGCATCGCGGCGACTTCTGCCGCGGCCTTGGCGACTGGTTCGAGTTCCGAATAGTCGCGGCTGGCGGCAACGAAGTCCGCGCCTTCCAGCGTGCCCGAGGCAAGGCGCGCTTCGAGTTCGGCAAAGCGGCCGGCGATCTGGGCAAGGCGGGTTTCGGAGATGGTCATGGCGAGATCCTCCCCGGCACGGGGAGGGGGACCATCCGCAGGATGGTGGAGGGGCACAGGCGGGTTATGCCGACGGGGAGAGAAAACGCCCTGCCGAGGCCCCCCCTCCACCAGCTACGCTGGTCCCCCTCCCCGTGCCGGGGAGGATTTTGGGGGGCACCGAACACCCCATAAACAAGCTCGTCATGTTGAACTTGTTTCAGCAGCCATCGTGCCCCGCGCACCGGCTGTGCGGGACGAGAAATGGACCCTGAAACAAGTTCAGGGTGACGAAAGTGGCGGGTGTCGGTGATGGTCACGACTGTCTTGGAGTCAACGAAAGACTAGCACCTCCGACCATGCTGTTGTCAGTGTAACTCGCCGGAATACTGAAATTTCCCTCGAGAATGGCGCGCAATCTGTGGCCAAAGTAGGAAATTGGGCCAGTCCCCTTAAAGCGGAGATTGGCAACGGCTTCAGGTGGTAACATTGCGCAATCGAGCACAAGGGTTACACTCGGATCGAATTTCATGGCCTTCTCGAACCGTTTTTTGCGGGAGCCGGTTGAGAATACCTCAACGGCAAATGCTAACTTCCCCCTTTCAGACTCGTAAGTTGTGCGCAGTTGCTTCGCCAACCAAATGGCGAGATTGCTTGCTTCGTCATCTTCAACAACGATTGCGCACGCTAGCTTTTCCGGCGCGATTAGGTCAGCATCCCCCACCAGCATCGCCAGCCGCTCGATTCCCGCGGCCCAACCCACCGCAGGCGTATGCGGCCCGCCCAGCGTCTCGATCAGCCCGTCGTAGCGCCCACCGCCCAGCACGGTGCCCTGCGCGCCCAGTCGGTCGGTGACGAATTCGAACGCGGTGTGCCGGTAATAGTCCAGTCCGCGCACCAAGGCCGGGGCGCGGGTCCATTCCACGCCTGCCGCATCCAGACCGGAGGTGACTTTGCCGAAAAAGTCCTGCGCCTCGCCCGACAGGTAGTCATCAATCTTCGGTGCATCGGCCAGAAACGCCTTGTCGCGCGGATCTTTGCTGTCCAGAATCCGCAGCGGGTTCTTCTCCAGCCGTTCTTGCGAATCCTCGCTGAGCTGGCCTTGCACCGCGCGGAAATAGTCCACCAACGCGGCTCGCCAGGCTTCGCGGCTGGCGCCGTCGCCCAGCGTGTTGAGCATCAGCGTCACGCCATCGCCCACGCCCAGCTCCTTCAGTAACTGATCCGCCATTGCCAGCAACTCCACGTCCGCCTGCGGCTCGCCCGCGCCGATGATCTCGGCGTCGATCTGGTGGAACTGGCGGTAGCGGCCCTTTTGCGGGCGCTCGTAGCGGAACAGCGGCCCGTGCGTGGCGAGCTTCAGCGGCGCGTGCTGCTGCCAGCCGTTGGTCAGGTAGGCTCGTGCTATCCCGGCGGTGAATTCCGGGCGCAGGGTCAGCGAATCGCCGCCGCGGTCCTCGAAGCTGTACATTTCCTTGGAGACGACATCGGTGGTTTCGCCGAGGCTGCGACTGAACACGGCGGTCTTTTCGAACACGGGCATTTCGGCGCGGCGGAAGCGATAGAGCTTGCGCACCCGTTCGAACGTCTCGACGACATGGGCGAAGGCTTCGGCTTCGGTGCCGAAAATGTCCTGTGTGCCCCTGATTGCTTGCGGTGTTTCCATGGGCCGGGCCTCTAGAGCATTTTCAAGTCGGGTGGAAACACCTGAGGACTCGTAAAAATGCGGCAATCACGGAATCCGACATTTCTCGCAGGGGGAAAGCGCGCCAATTGCCTTGCAGCGGCGCGATAAGCTGGCACATAGCGGACACATGAGAGAGATACTGAAGGTCGCCCCGTCGCTTCTCGCCCTTGCGCTCGCCGCTTTGCCGTATTCGGTACAGGCACAGGCGGCACAGGCACAGGCCGCGCCGCCGCCTTCACGGTCCCAGCCGATGGCTGTCCCGGTCGTGGATTCGATACCTGATGCAGTCGACGTCGCCTGGCCCGGCGGCACGATGACGCTGGATGTCGATGCCACTGACACAAAGCGCGGGCTTTACCGCGTGGTGCAAACGATACCGCTTGGCCCGAATGTGACCAAGCTGACGTTGCTCCACCCGCAATGGCTGCCGGGCCATCACGGGCCGCGCGGCACGACCTCCGGCATTGTCGACCTGCGTTTCACCGCTGGCGGCAAGCCGCTGGAATGGAAGCGCGATCCGGTCGATGTGAACGCTTTCCACATCACTGTGCCCGCTGGAAGCCGCGAAGTAGTGGCGCGCTTCATTCACACCTCGCCGCTCCAGCCGAGCGAGGGGCGCATTTCGATGACGCAGGAAATGATGAACCTGCAGTGGGAGCGCGTCAGCCTCTATCCCGCCGGGCACTATGTTCGGCGGCTCAAGGTCAAGCCAACGGCGACTTTCCTGCAAGGCTGGACCGCCTATGCCGCGCTCGACGGCATGACCAAAAGCGGCAACCGCGTGACCTGGGCTGAAACCGATTTTGAAACGCTCGTCGATTCACCAGTGCTGGCTGGCATCAATGCCCGCAGCTGGGATCTGGGGGGGGGCATTTCGTTCGATGCCGTGGCCGACAAGCCCGAGAACCTTGCCCTTCCGACCGAGCGCCTGCCTGCGTTGAAAGCCATGGGCGAAGAAGCGCTGGAGCTGTATGGCGCGCGGCATTACGATCGCTATCATTTCCTCGTCTCGCTCACCGACAAGCTGGGCGATATCGGCCTGGAACACCATCGTTCGAGCGAGAACGGGCTGGACCCGGAAAGCCTCGTCGAATGGGACAAGTTCAATTGGGACCGCAATGTGCTGACGCATGAGCTGTCGCACAGCTGGGTCGGCAAATTCCGTCGGCCGGCGACGATCTGGACGCCTGATTATCGCCAGCCGATGCGTGACAATCTGCTGTGGGTCTATGAAGGCCAAAACCAGTTCTGGGGCTGGGTGCTGGCCGCGCGGTCAGGCTTGCAGTCGCGCGAGACAGTGCTGGGCATGATCGCGGGACAGGCGGCCAATCTTTCCGACCTGCCGGGTCGAGCATGGCGACCGCTGGAAGACACGACGCACGATCCGATCATAACCGCGCGGGCGCCGTTGCCCTACACTTCGATGTCGCGCAGCGAGGATTACTATCAGGAAGGCGCGCTGATCTGGCTGGAGGCAGACCAGATCATTCGCGCGGGCACGGCCGGCCGCAAGGGACTGGACGATTTCGCCCGGGCATTCTTCGGCATCCGCGACGGCGATTGGGGCGAAGTCACCTTCGAGTTCGACGATATCGTGACGGGGCTGAATTCGGTCTATCCCTATGACTGGGCCACATTCCTGCGCACCCGCATCGAACTGCCCGGTCGCCCCGCACCGATCGCCGGGATTGAAATGAGCGGCTATCGCCTTGTTTGGAAGGAAGAGCCGAACAGCTTTGACAAAGGGCGAATGGAGCAATCGCGGGTCAATCTGCTGACCTATTCGCTGGGCATGGCGGTCGACAAGGACGGCGTCGTGGCCAATCCCCGGTGGGACGGGCCGGCCTTCAACGCCGGACTTGTCAGCGGCAGCAAGATCCTTGCGGTCAATGGCATTGTCTATGAACCCGACGTTTTGAAGAAAGCGATTACTGCGGCCAAAGGCGGCAACAAGCCGATCGAGCTGCTGGTGAGGCGCGGCGACCGCATATTCACTGTCCCGGTCATGTGGAATGGCGGTCTGCGCTATCCCTGGCTTGAGCGTATCGGCGGCGGGCAGGCGCAGGCCGGGCTGGACCGGCTTCTGGCGCCGCGACGCAGGTCTGCCAGTTCCAAATGACAAAGCGCCGCGATCCGCTCAAACCGCCGCCCGCCTGGGGGATTGGCTCTCGCATCGCGCCGCCCCGGTTCGTATTGTTTCTCGTCGTCATGGCAGGAACGGCTGCCTGGTCCCTGTGGCTGGACCAGGCCCGCTTCGCCAGCGCGCTGGTGCGCGGTTTCAATCTGGGCGCGGTCGTCTTCATCATTGCGCTGTGGCCGCTCAGCCGGGATCACACGGCGGCGCAGATGCAAGTGCATGCGCGCGACAACAACGCCAACCGGGCTCTGGTGCTGATGATCACGGTGCTGGTCATGCTGGCGATCATGGCCGCGATCGCGATCGACCTGCCGTCTGCCAAAGGCGGCAATGAATGGGCGCTGGTCAAATTGGTGGTCACGCTGGCGCTGGCGTGGAGTTTCACCAACCTGGTGTTCATGATGCACTATGCCCATGCGTTTTACGCCAGCGGGAAAGGCGGCAAGGGCATTCGCGGCGGTTTCACATTTCACGGTACTTCCGAACCTGATTATTGGGATTTTCTCTACTTTTCCTTCACCGCGGGCATGAGTTTCGCCGCTTCCGACGTCGATGTGACGGACGGAAAGATACGGCGAGTGGTGCTGGTCCAGTGCCTGTTGTCGTTCGTTTTCAACATCGGCGTGATTGCTTTCACGATAAACGCGCTCAGCGGAGGCGCATAGCGCGTTGCGCTGCAGCATAGGCGGCGCTAGAGGGCCCGCCATGCGTATAGACCTCATCCCCGTTGGCGATAATCCGCCCGAAGAAATCAATGTCGTCATCGAAGTTCCGATTGGCGGCGAACCCGTCAAATATGAGCTCGACAAGGACAGCGGTGCGCTGTTCGTCGACCGCATCCTGCACACGCCGATGCGCTATCCCGCCAATTACGGCTTTGTCCCGCATACGCTGGGCGAAGACGGTGATCCGCTCGACGCGCTGGTTATCACGCGCTCGCCGATCATTGCCGGCGCGGTGATCAAGGTGCGCCCGGTGGGCGTGCTGTTGATGGAAGATGACAAGGGCGGCGACGAAAAGCTGATCACCGTGCCCACCAATGCCACTTTCCCCTATTATAGCGAAGTGACCGGCATCATCGATCTGCCGCAGATCGTTACCCAGCAGATCGAGCACTTCTTCCAGCACTACAAGGATCTGGAACCCGGCAAATGGGTCAAGATGAAGGGCTGGGGCGACGGCGACGTTGCCAGGCGTCTGATCGTCGAGGCGCTTGAGCGGGCGAAAAACGCAAAGGTTTAGCTAAAGCGGGCCTGCAGCATCCGCCAGGTTGCGCGCAGGCCCAGCGCATCGCCGCCTTTCGGGCGCCCGGGCTTGCTCGCCGGCCGCCAGGCGTAAGTATCGAAATGCGCCCAGTCAGCCCCTTCCGGTACGAAGCGGTCGAGGAACAGGGCCGCCACTGATGCCCCGGCAAAGGCATTGCTCTGCGAATTGCCCAGGTCGGCAATGTCGCTCTTCAGGTATTCGCGGTAGCCGTCCCACAACGGCAGCCGCCAGCACGGGTCGTCACAGGCAGTTCCGGCGGCAAGCAGCGCCTCGGCCGTCGCATCGTTGCGGGCGAACAGCGCGGGCAGGTCAGGCCCCAGAGCGGATCGCGCCGCGCCGGTCAGCGTAGCAAAATCGATGATGAGGTCCGGCTTTTCCTCGCCCGCACGGGTGAGGGCATCGCCAAGAATAAGTCGGCCCTCGGCGTCGGTATTGCCGATCTCGACCGTGATTCCGCTGCGTGACTTCAACACGTCGCCGGGGCGGAAAGCATTGCCCGACACGGCATTTTCCACCGCCGGTATCAACAGGTGCAGCCGCACTTTGAGACCGGCTGCCATGATCAGCCGCGCCAGTGCCAGCGCATGCGCCGCACCGCCCATGTCCTTCTTCATCAGCAGCATGCCCGAGCTGGGCTTTATGTCGAGCCCGCCCGAATCGAAACAAACGCCCTTGCCGACTATGGCGAGGCGAGGGTGCTTGGCATTGCCCCACTCCAATTCGATCATGCGCGGCGCATGGCTGCGAGCGGCGGCGCGGCCGACCATGTGCACCATCGGAAATTCGCGCTCCAGCGCGTCGCCTTGCGTCACGCGGAATTCCGCCTTGTGTGCCTTGGCCAGCGCTTCGGCTTCGGCTTCGAGCTGTGCCGGGCCCAGATCTTCCGCCGGTATATTGACCAGATCGCGCACCAGATTGGTCGCGTTCGCCTCCGCCAGCACGCTGTCGATCGCGCGCACTTCGCCAGTCAGCAGAACGCGCGGGCCTTCGCTGCCGGGTTCAGAGCGGTAGCGATCAAAGCGGTATTGCCCGCTCACCCAACCCAGCAGGGCAGGGCCGGGCTCAGCGCCAATCCGCCGATAGGTTCCCTCGGGCAGCACTTCGGCCAGCTTTGCCATGCACCAACTGGAGAGATTTTGCGGATTGGCTACCCCGGCCACCACGAACCAGGGATTAGCCGCATCGGGGCCATCGGGCACGATTGCATATTCGTAACCCCCGCCTTCGAATTTCTGCGCGGCCAGCGCGGCGCGCTGCGGCGCGCTCAGCGAGCGGAGAAAGTCTGGCAGGCTTTCCTTGTTCACAAGGTGAATCGCGGTGGCTGTCTGCCCCTTGTCGGGCTGGATCAATGGTTGTTTGTTTGTCATGCTGCGCGATCCTAACCGCAGCGGCATTGATAGTGCGAGAGGAAAAGCAAATGCGGCGATACTGGACGATAGCGATTGCCCTGCCTCTGCTGGCCGGGTGCCAGAAAAGCGAGACTGCGCCCGAGGCCGCGCCGAGCGCCACAGCTTCGCTGGCCGCACCGTTCGCCGCCGCAACCGCCGCTGCCTCCGAAACGCCAAATCCGGGCACTGCCAGATCAGTCGAAGACGAAAACGAGCTTTTCGCTTTTGACTACAGCTATCCGGTCGAGGCAGGCGTAATTCCGACACTCAGGGCCGTGCTCGATGCCGATATTGCCCGCCAGCGCGACGAACTGGCAAAAGAGGCGAGTGAGGGACGCGACGAGGCGAAGAAGGGGGGCTTCGACTTCCAGCGCCATGACCGCTCAGTCAGCTGGAAAGTGGTTGCGGATTTGCCGGGCTGGCTCAGCCTGTCCGCCGATGTCGGCGGCTATTCGGGCGGTGCACATCCCAATCATGGCTATGACGCGATGGTCTGGGACAAGGCCGCGGCCCAGCGGCTGAAGGCCAGTGACATGTTCTTGTCCCCGCAAGCGCTGTCGCGGTCCATCCGCGCCGACTTCTGCCGTGAAATTGACAAACAGCGTGCCGCGCGGCGCGGTTCGCCGGTCAATCGCAAGAGCGGCGATCCTTTCGACGAATGCATCGACCCGTTGGAAAGCACGGTCATTCTCGGCTCGTCCAACCGCAAGGCCTTCGACCGGATCGGCATTCTGGTCGCCCCCTATGAAGCCGGCCCCTATGCCGAGGGCGACTATGAAGTGACATTGCCGGTGACCGCGAGCGTGCTGGCGGCCGTGAAGCCCCAATACAAACCAACTTTCGTCATTAAAAAATAGCGCGCATGGCCTGCGGCGGTGCGGCGCGCCAATATCGCGCTCGCAATTTGTCCGGCCGATCGCTAAATGGCGAGGCATGACACAGTACCAGACAGTTGGCCCGGACGAGACTTTGCTGCGCGACGGCACGATCAAGCTCCATGGCCCGGAAGCCTTCGAAGGCATGCGCCGCGCGGGAAGGCTGGCGGCGGAAAATCTCGATGCGCTGGTGCCGCTGGTGCAGCCGGGGGTGACGACGCAGGCGCTCGACGATTTCGTGCGCACTTTCACGCTCGATCACGGCGCGGTGCCCGCAACGCTGGGCTACCGCGGTTATGCCCATTCGTGCTGCATTTCGATCAACCACGTGGTTTGCCACGGCATTCCCTCGGACAAGGTGCTGAAGGACGGCGATATCGTCAATATCGATGTCACCCCGCTGCTCGATGGCTGGCATGGCGATTCAAGCCGCACATACCTGGTCGGCGACGTGCCGCTGAAAGCGCGGCGACTGGTTGAAGTGACTTACGAGTGCCTGATGCTCGGCGTCGAACAGGCGCGTCCGGGCAATCATCTGGGCGATATCGGCGCGGCCATCCAGCGCCATGCCGAAGCCAACCGCTTTGGCGTGGTGCGCGAGTTCTGCGGCCATGGCACAGGCCGCCTGTTCCACGATGCGCCCGAAGTTGTTCACGCCGCGCGGCCGGGAACCGGCCCCTTGCTGAAGCCGGGCATGTTCTTCACGATCGAGCCGATGATCAATCTTGGCAAGGCGCCGGTCAAAATGCTGGACGACGGCTGGACTGCCGTGACCCGGGATCGCTCGCTCTCGGCCCAGTTCGAGCATTCGCTGGGCATTACCGAAGATGGCTGCGAAGTGTTCACGGCGAGCCCGAAGGGGCTGGACAAGCCGCCTTATTGATCCGGCGTCATCCCGGACTTGATCCGGGACCGGTGGCCGCATCGAAACGAGGTTGCGCCTGGACGCCACCGGTCCCGGGTCAAGCCCGGGACGACGTCAGCCCCGCGCTGCCCTGATCGCCGCCCCCGCCGCAAACGGGGCAAGGGCCAGCAGCACAAGGCTCGCCGCCGCTGTCAGTGCCAGCCCACTGTCCCCCGCGCTCGCTAGACTCCCCGCGCCGAAAATCAGCAGCGGCACAGCCAGCGGGATCACCAGCAGCCCGCCCAGCGCCGCGCCGCCCTTGAGGCCCGACGTCAGGGCCGCCACGGTCACGCCCAGCGCGGCGAGGCCGGGCGTTCCTGCCAGCAGGCCCAGTTCTACCACGCAAAGCGTCTCGCTCTCCAGGCCCAGCAATGCCGAAGCGGGCAGGGCGGCCAGCATCAGCGGCGGGCCGAAGCTCAGCCAATGTGCCACAATGCGCACCAGCACAGTCCACTCCTCGGCAATCCCGCGCAGCGCCCACTGGTCGAAGAAGCCAAGTTCAATGTCTGGCTCGATCAGCCGGTCGAGCGGCAGGATTGCTGCCAGCAGCGCGGCCACCCAGATCACCCCGCCGCCGCTGCGCGCAAGCAGTTCGGGATCAGGCCCGACGGCAAAGGGAAAAAGCATGGCGACGGCGAGGAAGAACAGCACCGGCAGGGTCGTACCGCCTCGCCGGCCGCCAAGGAGCAACATGGCCAGATCGCGGCGCAGCAGCTGAAGCAATTGGGCGCTCACAATGCGTAATCCGCCAGGTCGAGCCGCGCCATGCCGGGCAGGGCGAAAGGCTGGTGCGAGGCGATGACGCAGATGCCGCCGCTAGCGCAGTGCTGCGCCGCCAATGCTTCGGCAAGCGCAGCGGCATCCTTGTCCAGCCCGTTGAGCGGCTCGTCGAGCAGCCATATTTCCGCGCGCTGGCCAAGCAAGCGGGCGAAGGCCGCGCGCTTGATCTGGCCGGTGGAGAGATACCGCACGGGCACATCCATCAGATTTGCAAGGCCAAGCCGGTCCGCGCCGTTATCTTCCCCGCCATCCATGCGTTGCCAGAAAGCCAGCGCCTTGCCGAGCGGCAGGCCGGGATCGAGCGCGGCGTTTTCATCGAGCAAGCCAACTTGGCCTTCGCGCTCCAGCGCGCCCGCATAGGGCGGCATCAGCCCCGCCAGGATGCGCAGGAGGCTCGATTTGCCGATTCCATTGGTGCCGGCGACCTGCAATGCATCACCCGCTTTCAGGCTGAATGACAGCCCGGTGAACAGCACCCGGTCGCCGCGTCGGCAGGCAATGTCATGCGCGGCGAGGTGGCAGGCTTGCATGCTGCGGGTCGATAGGGGAAACCGGCCGCACTGCCAAGGAGCGCCGCCCATGCCGATTGCCCGCCTCACAGAAGCCCAGCGCGAGGCTGCACTGACCGCATTGCCCGCCTGGATCTTGCGCCCGGATGGCCTGGCCATTTCGCGCGATTTCAAATTTGCCGATTTCAACGCGGCGTTCGGATTCATGGCCCGCGTGGCGCTGGCGGCGGAAAAAGCGGATCATCATCCCGAGTGGTCAAACGTCTATAACAAGGTGCATATCACGCTGACCACGCACGATGCGGGCGGGTTGAGCGAGCGCGATGTCGAACTGGCCAAGGTTATTGATGGCACTGTGTAGCCTGCAAAGGCGCTTCATTTGTGCCCGTTCGTGTCGAGCGAAGTCGAGACACTGTGCGCCGGGTGCTTCGACTTCGCTCGACACGAACTGATCTTTGGCATGCGACCAGGCCTAAAGCGCCGGATTATTATAGCAATGCCAGGTGAAGATCGCGGCGGCACCGCGGTGCGGGCGCCATTTTTCCGCCAGTTCGCGCGTGCGCTTTTCCGTGGGGCGCTCGGGCAGGACCAGCAGTTTGTGCAGCCCGGCCTGTACGGCCAGGTCGCCCGCGGGCCAGATATCGCCGCGTCCTTCGGCGAATAGCAGATAGATTTCGGCAGACCAGCGGCCGATGCCCTTGATCAGGGTGAGGCGGGCAATGGCCTCCTCGTCGTCCAATGGCAAATTGTCGAAATCGACTTCGCCCGCCACGACCAGTTCGCACAGCGAGCGCATATAGCCTTGCTTCTGACGTGAAAGGCCGCAGGCGCGCAGATCGTCAAAGCTTGCGGACAGGACTCGCTGCAGATCGGGCTCGGTGCCGGCAAAGTCCTCAAACTTGCGCCACATCGATGCTGCCGCCGCCACGCTGACTTGCTGCCCCACGATCGTGCGCATCAAAGTGGTGCAGCCGCGTGGTCGGATGCGCGGCTCGGGATAGCCGGCAATCGCCAGCGCGCGCGCCACGCCGGGTTCGAGCGCGGCCACGCTGTCCAGGCCGGTGCGGATTGCCTTGGCGCTCAAACCCATTCCCGTCGTTCCTTTTTCCGTGGCCTGTGCTCCTCCGCCACACTCCCGCCACACCAACAACTTGCCAAACTGCGGGGGTTTGACTAGCAGCCGCGCAAATGCGCCCGAAGGGCACTCGAAGCGACCAGTTCAGAGGATCATCACTCATGCCCAATATCACAGTCGTCAACCAGTCCGGCGAAGAAACCACGATTGAAGCGAGCACGGGCCGCACGCTGATGGAAGTTATTCGCGACAATGGCTTTGACGAGTTGCTGGCGCTATGCGGCGGATGCTGCTCCTGCGCGACGTGCCACGTCCATATCGATCCCTCGTTCATGGACAAGATGCCCAAGCTGAGCGAAGACGAAAGCGACCTGCTCGACAGCTCCGATCACCGCAACGAATATTCACGCCTTTCGTGCCAGGTGCCAGTCACTGATGCGCTCGACGGTCTACGCGTGACGATTGCCCAGGAGGACTGATCCCAGGGGGATTATCCCAAGAGGATTGATAAGGCGCCCCGCCCGCCCTAGTTCTCCTGCCATGACTGCACCCGCGCAAGCCAGCACGCTCGACCTGATAGGCAATACCCCGCTCGTCCTGCTCAAGGGGCCAAGCGAGGCTGCTGGCTGCGAAATCTGGGGCAAATGCGAATTTGCCAATCCCGGCGCCTCGGTCAAAGACCGGGCGGCGCTCTGGATCGTGCGCGATGCCGAGGCCAAAGGGCAGCTGAAGCCGGGCGGAACGATTGTCGAAGGCACGGCAGGCAATACCGGCATTGGCCTTGCTTTGGTTGCGAATGCACTGGGCTACAAGACGATCATCGTCATGCCTGAGACGCAGAGCCGCGAGAAAATGGACACTTTGCGCGCGCTCAGGGCCGAATTGGTGCTGGTGCCTGCGGCGCCGTTTTCCAACCCGGGCCATTTCGTCCACACATCGCGGCGGTTGGCGCAAGAAACCGAGGGCGCGATCTGGGCCAACCAGTTCGACAACATCGCCAATCGCAAAGCCCATATCGAATCGACCGCGCCCGAAATCTGGGAGCAGATGGAAGGCCGGATTGACGGCTTTACCTGCGCCGCGGGAACGGGCGGGACAATTGCCGGCGTCGGCATGGGCCTTAAGGCGTTGGATGAGAACGTGGTCATTGCGCTGAGCGATCCGCACGGCGCGGCGCTGTTCAATTATTACGCGCACGGAGAGCTGAAAGCGGAAGGCACTTCGGTGGCAGAGGGCATCGGCCAGGGGCGGATCACTGCCAATCTCGAGGGCGCGCCGATCGACGATCAATTCCGCATCTCGGATGCTGAGGGAATGGATTGGGTTGCGCGGCTGCTGGCCGATGAAGGCCTTTGCCTTGGATTGTCATCGGGCATCAATGTCGCAGGGGCAGTAGCGCTGGGGCGCAAGCTGGTGTCTCAAGGTCGCAAGAGCCCGCGCATTGCCACGATCCTGTGTGATACAGGCTTTCGCTACCTGTCGTCGCTCTACAATCCGGCCTGGCTGCGCGAGAAAGGCCTGCCGGTCTTCCCTTGGCTGGCGTGATCGGCTAAAGGAGTGGGGATGGCTTCCACAAACCAGCCACAACTGGCGCGTACGGTCGCAGCGCCCCAGCATTACGCACCTCCCTCGACGCGGGAGATTCGTGCGCAAACTGTGCATCGCCTGCTGATCGGACTGGCGGGTCTCGCCGGGATGCTGCTGCTTGTCAGCCTCGCCAACATCATTATGAACCGCGCGCAGCAAGCCGATGGCGACATGCGCGCGCCGCAGGAAGTGAATAGCGCAAAGGCTGGCAGCGATCCTTTGGCTGACATCGGCGTCGCCCCCGCCGCCGCGCCGTCCGAGCCCAACGCAACCGCCAAGGCCGCCCATTAGAGTTTTTCCGGAGCTGGTTCTGCTTGCGGCGGGATTAGCAGTGGCGAGCTGCGCGCGCGGCGATCCGCCAGTTTCCCCGCAGCATGAGAGTTCCGGCGGCGCTGTCGGCCTGTTCACGACTTTGCCGATCCTCTGGGCGGAGACAGAGGATCTCGCCGGCCACTTGCGCGCTGATGTGCCGCCGCACTGGGTGCTGACGGCGCTTCGCCGCCGGGGCGAAGTGAAGCCCATCGACAGCATGATGCCAGTCCTAAATGGCGACGGCGGCGCTGCCTCGCCGCTAGAAGGCATCCGCCTGCTTGTGATGGCCCAGCCGCGCGCGCTCGCGCCGGAAGAAAATGTCGCGCTAGATGCCTGGGTGAGCGCCGGAGGACACTTGCTTCTGTTTGCCGATCCGATGCTTACCGAGGAATCGACTTACGGGCTCGGCGACCGGCGGCGGCCACAGGATGTGGTCCTGCTGTCGCCAATCCTCGATCACTGGAAGCTGCGGCTCGAATTAGATGAAGATCAGCCCGCCGGTGAACACCAGGTCAGACTTGGCCCCGTGGCCATGCCTGTCGACCTCCCTGGCCGGATCGCCATGGCGCCTGACGCGCGGCACTGCAGCCTTCTGGCGGATGCGGTGGTGGCCGATTGCCGGATAGGCAGGGGCAGGTTGATGCTGGTGGCTGATGCGGCCTTGCTGGCCCGAGGCCGTGTCTCAGCCGGTAGTGAAGGGGATGGGGCGGCTGCGCTTGATTGGCTGCTTGCCACGCTCATGGGCCAGCCTCGCGCGGAATAACGGGCGAGATTGGGGACAGAGCGGGACAGATGTGGAAAATTCCCGCAAATCCGCGTCTTGCGCCAGCAAATTGCGGAAACATAATAAGAACAAAGATCTATGCTGGCCATCTATCATCATGAAAAATAATGGTAAATTTTTTAGTCCCCAAAAATCCCTGAAAATCCCCAAAAATCCCTTCCCTCTGCGGCCTGTGCGAGTTAATAAACTCGTCCATCGGCATGATAGTCCGCCCGATTCCGCCCTGGCGGAATAAGCCTGTTCGCGCTCGCGTCAGGCAACGGGGAAGTCTTGCCGAAGCCAGGGGTGGTCCAACGTTCATGGGCCGGCGCTTGAGGGGTGGTTTTGGTGGAGGCTTACAAGCCATACGGATATAGCGGTCAGGACTTTTCGTCGCAGGACGAAAAGGGCCGTTTCGTCCTGCCGCTTCCCTTCCGCAAAAGTGTTGCCCGGGCCAGCGAAGGCCAGAACGTGCTGTGCCTCGCCAAGCACAATCGCTGGAAGTGTCTGACTGGCTTTGGCACCAGCCGCACCGACGGTTTCGAGATCGAACTGGACCGTGAGGAATCGCGGTCGACCACGCTTGGCAAGGATTTTGACCGTGACGTCCGCTCCGGCCAGCTCTGGACGTTCACGACGGTCCCCTTCGACGACAGCGGCCGTTTCCTGATGCCGGAGAAACTGCTCGGCATCGCCAATATCGGCAGCCAGCTCTATTTCCGTGGCGGCAGCCCCTTTTTCACGATCTGGAATCCCGAAGAGCTCGCCAAGATGGGCGAGGACTGGGAAAGCGATCAGGTCGCCTGCGCATTGATGCAGCGCGATGCGCTGGCAAAGGCAAAGCGCAAATGAGCGCCGCACCGCACATCCCTGTCTTGCTGGACGAAGTGATCGAAGCCTTGCAGCCGCAAGCGGGATCGCTGATAATCGACGCCACTTTCGGGGCAGGGGGCTATAGCCGCCGCCTGCTGGACGCGGGCGTGATAGTCCACGCATTCGACCGCGATCCCGATGCCATTGCGGCTGCACAGGCTTGGCCCGAAACCCGCGAGCAGCCGCCGCGCCTTGTGCTCCATGCCCGCCGTTTTTCCGAAATGCTCGACGCCATGGCGGAAGCGGGCGTGGCGCAGGTCGATGGCCTGGTCATGGATATCGGCGTGTCCTCGATGCAGCTCGACCAGGCGCAGCGCGGTTTTGCTTTCGCCGCCGATGGCCCGCTCGACATGCGGATGAGTCAATCCGGACCCAGCGCCGCCGATTTCGTCAACGAAGCTGACGAAACCGCGATTGCCGATGTGCTCTATCGCTATGGCGAGGAGCGCCAGTCGCGCCGAATTGCCCGCGCCATAGTCGCAGCCCGCCCGCTGGAGACGACAGGTGAACTCGCAAGCGTGGTGCGCAAGGCCCTGGGCTACCGTGCAGGCGCACCGAAAGACCCCGCAACGCGCAGCTTCCAGGCGATCCGCATCCACGTCAACGGTGAGCTCGATGAACTGGAAGCGGGATTGCACGCTGCCGAATGTCTGCTGAAGAGCGGCGGCCGGCTGGCAGTGGTGAGCTTCCACAGCCTGGAAGATCGCATCGTCAAACAGTTCCTGCGCGAGGCCAGCGGCGGCGCTTCCGCCGGTTCTCGCCATTTGCCCGTCGCGGCTAAGCCCGATCCCGCCCGGTTCGATCTGCTCGGCAAGGCAGTGCGCGCCGGCGAGACGGAACTGGCGCGCAATCCGCGCGCGCGCTCGGCCGTGCTGCGCGCTGCAATCCGCACCGAAACTCCACCGCGTGACTGGCATCAGAGCCAAAGGAGGGCTGCATGAACATCAACCGCGATCGCGCCCGTTCGATCGGATGGGCATTCCTGCTGACGATTTGCTTTGCGCTGACCATGGCGCTGACCGTGCGGGTCAATGCGCTCAAGAGCGAAGTGCGCCTTGCCGAGCGTCAGCTGATCGCTCTCAAGCGTGAGAAAGTATTCCTCGAAACCGAGTTCGAAACACGCGGCAACCAGCAGCAGCTGCGCGCTCTCAACGACATCGAGTTTGGTTACCAGGCACCAACCGCAGGCCAGTATCTGGAAGGTGAGCGCCAGCTTGCCGCCCTCGGCAAGCCTGCTGCCGCCGACGCACCAGCGCCGGTTCGCGTTGCGGCGGCGATTGAGGAACGAGACGAACTGCCTTTCGTCGCGATGGTCTCGCCGCTGACTGGCAAGGCCGTTGCCGCCGAGGCGAAAGGCCACTCAACAGACAAGCCCGTCGACGCCGCCGGGCTGGACCGCAAGCTTTCGCGCATCGTCGCCAGGGAGGCCATGCAGGAATGAGCCCCGTCAGCGTCACTGCAACGATCGCGCCCGGCCGACGCCAGCTGGTCAATGTTCGTCGTCAGATGATCCTGACGGCGAAATTGCGCCTATTGCTGTTGCTCGCCGTTTTCGCGGCAGTGGCGCTGTGTGCTTTGATGCGGATTGCCTTGCTCGGAATTCTGGAACCCGCAGCCTCGCGCCAGTCGATGGCCGAGGCGCTGCTGCCCCCGCGCGGCGATATCGTCGATCGCAACGGCGTTGCGCTGGCCCGTGCATTCCCGGCCTATTCGCTATGGTTCAACCCTGACGCTCTCGGCGATGGCGGCCCGCCGCTGGTCCGCAGCCCGCAGGAAGTCGCCGCCGCGCTTGTCCAGATTTTCCCCGATGAGGATCCTGCGCGGCTTGCCGCCATTCTCAGCGCGGGCAAGCCAGCCTATCTGCGCCGCCGAATCCTGCCCGAGGAAGCCAACCGCGTGCATGCCCTCGGCGAGCCGGGACTTGAATCGCCCTTCGAGAACGAGCGGCTCTATCCGCAAGGTTCCATGGCGGCGCATGTGCTGGGCTTCGTCGCGGCTGACGGGCATGGCCGGGTGGGCATGGAACAGGTCTATGACGCCCGCCTGACTGATCCGGTGATGCGCGGCACGCCCACAGCATTGTCGCTCGACATGCGCGTGCAGGGCGCGCTTGAGGATGAATTGGACCGCGGTATCCGCGAAACCGCGGCAATCGGTGCGGCTGGCATCGTGCTCGATGTCGACACGGGTGAAGTTCTGGCGCTGGCATCGCTGCCATCGTTCAATCCCAACCTGATCGACGGAGCAGGAGCGGCCAATATCTTCAATCGCTTCACCAACCAGGTCTATGAGCTGGGTTCGACTTTCAAGCCGATCACTGTCGCCGCCGCGATCGATGCGGGCGTTGTGACAGACCTGTCCCGCCGTTATCCGTCCGACAGGCCGCTCAAAGTCGGCAATCAGGAAATCCGCGACAGCCACAACCTTGGCGCATCGCTCAATATTCCCGAAGCCCTGATCCACTCGTCGAACATCGTCACCGCGCAAGTGGCCGATCAGCTTGGCAGCGACCGGCTTAATGCGACAATGCGCTCGCTGGGCATGAACGAGCGCCCCTATATAGAACTGCCCGCACGCGGCTTTCCGCTGTGGCCAAGCGGCAAATGGTCGCGCATCACGACAATGACTGTGTCCTACGGCCACGGCATTGCCGTAACCCCACTGCACCTTGCCTCTGCTTACGCGGCGCTGGTCAACGGCGGCATCTGGCGCCCGGCGACGCTCGAAAAGATCGGCGCGGGTCAGGCACCTGCGGGCCGCCGCATCTGGAAAGCCTCGACCAGCGCGCGCATGCGCCAGTTGCTGCGCATGATCGTCGTCGACGGCACAGGCAAGAAAGCCGATGCGCCGGGCTACCGGGTTGGCGGCAAGACCGGCTCGGCGGAAAAGCCGGGTGCCAATGGTTATCGCAAGAGCTCCCTCGTCTCCACTTTTGCCGCCGCTTTCCCGATGGATCGTCCGCGTTACGTGATCATTGCCATGCTCGACGAGCCGCAGGGAACTGCCGCCACGTCCGGCCAGCGCACCGCCGCCTGGAATGCCGCGCCGATTGTCGGCCGGGTCGTGCCCCGCATTGGTCCGCTGCTGGGCATCATGCCCGATGATGGCCGCGACGTGGACATTTCCGACCTCTCACCACTGGTCCATGGCGGCCACGACGAATGAAACTGGCCGAGATCGCCTCTCGCGCCGGCGTGGCTTTGCCAGCTCGTGGTGCTGACGGCGCGGATGCGGCTGTCACCGGCTTTGCCATCGACCACCGCAAGGTTGCACCGGGAACTGTGTTTGGCGCCTTTCAGGGCACGAAAGTGAATGGCGAGGAATTCATTCCCGCAGCAATCGCCGCGGGCGCGGTGGCAGTTGTCGCCCGCGCCGAGGCGGCCGTTGCCGGGGCCGTCCATATCCCGGCCGATGAGCCGCGCCGCACATTCGCCCGCCTCGCCGCCCAGTTCTTCACGCCCGTTCCGGGCACGGTGGTTGCGGTCACGGGCACTAACGGCAAAACGTCAGTGGCCGAAATGACCCGGCAGCTCTGGCGCATGGCGGGGCGCAGCGCTGCTTCGATCGGAACGCTCGGCGTCACGACCAGCGATGAATCGGTCTCCACCGGGCTGACAACGCCTGACATCGTTACTTTTCTTGCCAATGTCAGCGGCCTTGCCCGCGAGGGTGTCACTCATCTGGCTTATGAGGCATCGAGCCACGGCCTTGCCCAGTTCAGGGGTGAGGGTTTGCCGGTTGCTGCCGGCGCCTTCACCAATCTCAGCCGCGATCACCTCGACTATCATGCGACGATGGAAGACTATTTCGCCGCCAAGATGCGCCTGTTCGGCGAAGTCGTGGACAACGGCGGCGCAGCAGTGATCTGGGCTGACGATGCCTGGTCCGGCAAAGCCATCGATCACGCTGAGCGGCGCGGTCTGCGAGTAATCACTGTGGGCGAGAAAGGTACTGCGCTGCGCCTCGTTTCGCGCGCGCCCACCCAGCTTGGCCAGACGCTCGAAATCGAGCACGAGGGCGAGCGCCGCAAAATCGCGCTGCCGCTGATTGGCGCTTATCAGGCCGCCAATGCGCTGGTCGCTGCCGGGCTGGTGCTGGCGACAGGTGGAAGCAGCGCAGCCACTTTCGATGCCATGGCGCGACTTCAACCCGTGCGCGGGCGGCTGGAGAGCGCGGCGATCTCGCGTGCCGGCGCGCCGATCTATGTCGACTATGCCCACACGCCCGATGCGCTCGAGGCCGCGATTGCGGCATTGCGGCCGCATGCGAAGGGCCGCGTGATCGTGGTCTTCGGTGCGGGCGGCGACCGCGATCAGGGCAAGCGACCGGAAATGGGCCGCGCCGCAACGGCTCATGCCGATTTGGTCATCGTCACTGATGATAATCCGCGCGGCGAAGATCCCGCAGCGATCCGCGCAATGGTCATGGCCGGCGCCAGCGAAGCGCTGGAAATCGGCGATCGCCGCGCCGCTATTGCTGCCGCGCTCGCCGAAGCCGGCGCTGACGACATTGTTCTGATTGCTGGCAAAGGCCACGAGCAGGGCCAGATTGTCGGCCGGGGTGGAGACATGCGCATCCTGCCTTTTGATGACCTCGCGGTCGCCCGCGAAATTGCCGCTTCCTCGCCAAGGACCTGACTGATGAACGCTATCCGCCAAATTCTTGAATGGCCGCTCGCCGCCAATGACGATTTTCCTCTGGCGCTGTGGGATGCGGAAACGCTCGCCGAAGTGATGGCCGGGAAGGCTTCCGCGCTGTTCACGGCATCGGGCGTGGAAATCGATTCGCGCGATGTGCGCGAGGGCGATCTGTTCTTCGCGCTGAAGGGCGACAGCATGGACGGGCACCAGTTTGTCGATGTCGCGATCGGCAAAGGCGCGGCGGCGGCTGTCACCAGCCAGGCTTCGGCGAAGGCGCACATTCAGGTGGCGGACACGATGGCGGCGCTGGTTGCGCTTGGCCAGGCCTCGCGCGCGCGTAGCAAGGCGACAATCATCGGCGTGACAGGCTCAGTCGGGAAGACCGGCGTGAAGGAAGCAATCTTTGCCGCGCTCGACCGGGCCAGCCGCGGCAGCGCGCACCGTTCGGTCAAGAGCTATAACAATCACGTCGGCGTGCCGCTCAGCCTTGCCCGCATGCCCGCACGCAGCCGCTATGGCATTTTTGAAATGGGCATGAACAATGCCGGTGAAATTGCGGAACTGACACGCCAGGTCCGCCCGCACATTGCCGTGATCACCACCATTGCGCCCGCACACATCGAAAACCTTGGCAGCGAAGAAGCGATCGCGGATGCCAAGGCAGAGATTTTTGCCGGGCTTGAAGGCGTGGACGGCATGCCTCCCACGGCAGTCATCCCGGCAGACAGCCCCCACTTTCAGCGCCTCAGAGCAAAAGCGAAGGCCTGCGGGGCGAAAGTCGTCTCGTTCGGCCGCGCCGCCTATGCCGACGTGCGCCTGTTGGATGCCGTGGATGCGCCCGGCGGCGGCTCGCTGGTAACGGCGGAAATCCGCGATCCGATCGCGGGTGACCGGCGGCTTTGCTACACTGTCGCCGAGCCCGGCGATCACTGGGTGACCAATTCGCTGGCCGTCATGGCGGCTGTGCGGGCTGCCGGAGCAGATCTTGGCGCGGCGGGCCTGGCACTGGCGGAAATGACCGGCCTTGCCGGACGCGGCGCGCGGACTGAGATTGCCGTCGATGGCGGCACTGCCCTGCTGATCGATGAGAGCTACAATGCCAATCCCGCCTCAATGCGCGCCACGCTGGCGCAGCTGGGCCGCACGGATGCGCGCCGCCGCATTGCCGTGCTGGGTTCGATGAAGGAGCTTGGCAGCCACGGTCCGGATTTCCATGCAGGCTTGGCCCAGCCGCTGATTGAGGCTGGAGTCGATTATGCCATCTTGGTGGGTGAAGAAATGGCTGCGCTAGCCAAGGAACTTGGAAAGGCTGAACTGGGGAAACTTGGGGGCGGTGCGCTTGGCAAAACCGTGGCTCACGCGCATTGCCAAAGCCCGGCCGAAGCGCAGGCGGCGTTGCAGGAATTCGGCTTGCAGCGCGGTGATGCAATTCTGGTGAAGGGGTCGAATTCGGTGGGCCTGGGCAAGCTGGTGGCGGCGCTGACAACACAGCGGGCCTAAGCTGCCGGAGTCCGGCAAAGAAAGTAGGTTCGTGGGTCCATGCTCTATCTGATTGCCGAGCAATTTCATTTCGAAGGCCTGGCGAACCTTATTCGCTATCAGAGTTTCCGCGCCGGTGCCGCCCTGATGACGGCGCTTTTCATCGGGCTCGTTATCGGACCGCGCTTCATTGCCATGCTGCGTGTCCGTCAGGGCAAGGGACAGCCGATCCGCGAAGACGGCCCGCAGAGCCATCTGGCAAAGCGCGGCACGCCGACGATGGGCGGGCTGATGATCCTGATTTCGCTGGTCGTCTCCATGCTGCTGTGGATGGATCTGACAAACCCGTTCGTCTGGGCCTGCCTGGCCGTAACCACGGGCTTCGGCGCGATCGGCTTCATGGATGATTACGACAAAGTCACAAAGCGCAGCCACAAGGGTGTTTCGGGCAAGATCCGGCTGCTCGCGGAGTTTGTCGTCGCCGGCGTCGCCTCGGCGCTCATCGTCAGCCAGATCAGCACCAATCTCTATGTGCCGTTTCTATCTGGCCACTACATACCGCTCGGCCCGATCTATTACGTTTTTGCCGCCTTTGTCATGGTCGGCGCGGGCAATGCCGTGAATCTCACCGACGGGCTCGACGGCCTCGCTACCATGCCGGTGATCATTGCCGCAGGCGCTTTCGCGATCATTGCCTATCTTGCCGGACGCGCGGACTATTCGGCCTATCTGGGCATTCCGCATGTGCCGCGTGCCGGCGAACTGGCGATACTGTGCGCAGGCATAATGGGCGCGGGCCTGGCCTTCCTGTGGTTCAATGCGCCGCCCGCCGCCGTCTTCATGGGCGATACCGGCAGTCTGGCGCTGGGCGGAGCGCTCGGCGCGATTGCGGTCGCCGCGCACCACGAGATTGTCCTGGCGATCATTGGCGGGCTTTTTGTGCTCGAGGCCGCTTCCGTGATCATCCAGGTGTTCTGGTTCAAACGCACGGGCCGGCGCGTGTTCCGCATGGCGCCGATCCACCACCATTTCGAACAGAAAGGCTGGGCGGAATCCACTGTTGTCATCCGCTTTTGGATCGTCTCGATCGTGCTGGCTGTGATAGGCCTGTCGACATTGAAATTGCGGTGAGCGAGGCGGAATGATCGTCAGCAGCGCCTTTGCCGGAAAGCGTTACGCGGTTCTTGGCCTTGCCCGTTCGGGCTCGGCCGCCGTGGCGACGCTGCTGGCCAGCGGCGCGGCGGTAACGGCATGGGATTCGCGTGAGGAGCCGCGGCAGGTGCTGGGCGCCAGATATGGCGATGCGCTGGCTTTCGAAGATCCCACAACTGCGGACCTGACAGGCTTCGATGGCGTGGTGGTTTCACCCGGTGTTCCGCTCAATCGCCACCCGATTGCCGAAGCGGCGGCGAAATATGGCGTGCCAGTGATTGGCGACATCGAATTGTTCGCGCTTGCACGGGCAGACTTGCCCGCGCACCGCGTGGTCGGAATTACCGGGACGAACGGCAAGAGCACGACCACCGCGCTTGTCCAGCACTTGCTCAAGAGCGCGGCATTGCCCGTCCGTATCGGCGGCAACATCGGCCTGCCGATCCTGGAGCAAGAGCCACTCGCCGCAGGCGGCATTTACGTACTCGAGCTGTCGAGCTTCCAGATCGATCTGACACGCAGCCTGCATTGCGAAGTGGCCGCCCTGCTGAACATCACCCCCGATCATCTCGATCGCTACGCCGATTTTGCCGCTTATGCCGCATCCAAGGCGCGCTTGCTTGCCATGCAGCTGCCCACCCAGCATGCAGTGTTCGGTGTGGGGGATGGCGAGACTTCGGCGATTGCCGATGCCGAGAGCCTGCGGCGTTCCGGCGAATTCATCCACCGGGTCAGCGGCGGAGACCTGGTATCCCTGCAGCCTGACTGGCCGGCCTTGCAAGGTCCGCACAATCTTCAGAACGCGGCAGTGGCCGTGGCCATCGTCGAAGCACTCGGCCTCAGCCAGAGCCAGTGGCGCGCGGCTTTTCCCAGCTTTCGCGGGCTGCCCCACCGTATGGAACGCGTCGCAGAGGCCAACGGTGTACTGTTCATCAATGATAGCAAGGCGACCAACGCGGCATCCGCAGCCCCGGCCTTGGGTGCATTTCCTCCGCGCAGCGATCTGGGTGGCCGCAAGCGCATCCACTGGATACTGGGCGGACTGCCAAAGACGGATAACCTTGACGAGTGCAAACCGTTCTTCGGAAACGTCGCGGCGGCCTATACCATCGGCGAAGCCGGTCCGCTGTTCACCCGCCTCCTAGAAGGCCACATGCCAGTTCACCGCGCCGAAATGATGAGCGAGGCATTGCGCCAGGCGATCGACGCGGCCAAACCGGGTGACATCGTTATGCTTTCACCGGCATGCGCCAGTTTCGACCAATTCCGCGACTATGAAGCGCGCGGCGATGCCTTTCGTCAGCTCGTCGAAGCCTTGCTCGATCCTTCCGTCTCCAGCGCAGGAGTGCATTGATGGCAACGCTACCTCCCGTCGTACCCGGCGCATTGGGGCAGGCCGGTAATGGCGCTTCCCGCCAACGCCGCAGCCAGCGCAGCGAAATCGCGATCTGGTGGCGTGAAATTGATCGTGTGCTCCTGGCTCTGGTGCTGGCGCTTATGGCTATTGGCGCAGTGGCCGTGGCAGCGGCGTCGCCGGCCAGCGCGCGCCGCCTTTCGACGTCGGCTGTCCGGTTGGGTGACATGCACTTCTTCGTGTTGCACTTGCGCTGGCAGTTGCTGGGGCTTGCAGCAATGTTTGGCGCATCAATGTTGCCGCGGGACATGGCGCGGCGGGCGGGCGTGCTGCTGGGTTCGGCGATGTTGTTTGCCCTGATCCTGGTGCCCTTGGTCGGAACGCAGGTTAACGGCGCGCAGCGCTGGCTGAACATCGGCATTTCCCTGCAGCCATCCGAATTCCTCAAGCCCGCCTTTGCCATTGGCCTCGCCTGGATACTGTCCTGGCGGGTGCGCGATCCGGACTTGCCGGTGATGCGCCTCAGCCTGGGCTTGATGGGTCTTGTAGGCGCCTTGCTCATGGCCCAGCCGGATTTCGGCTCGACCTTGCTGTTCGGCTGTGTGTGGTTTGCGCTGATGCTCCTGTCTGGGCTGGACATGCGCAAGATCGCCGTGGCGGGAGTCGCCGGAGTGTTGGGGTTGGTTGCCACATATATGCTCTATGACAATGCCCGCCACCGCATTGATTCCTTTCTTGGCGGCGGCACGGCCTATGACCAGGTAGACTTGGCGCAGCGCACGCTCCTCTCTGGCGGCTGGACCGGGACCGGTCTGTGGCTGGGCAATCGCAAGCTGGCACTGCCAGAGGCGCATACGGACTATATCTTTTCCGTGATTGGCGAGGAATTCGGCCTGCTGGCCTGCGCGGCAGTGATCCTGCTCTACATTGCGCTGGTCGTACGGGTGCTGCTGCGCTTGATGGAAGAGGAAGACCTGTTCAGCGTGCTGGCGGCGGCAGGGCTCGTTGCCCAGATTGGCGGGCAGGCATTCATCAACATTCTCGTCAATCTTCAGCTGTTTCCCTCAAAAGGTATGACCTTGCCGCTGATATCCTATGGCGGATCTTCGACTGTCGCCCTGTGCCTTGGCATCGGCTTCCTGCTGGCAATCACCCGCCGAAACCCCTTCATCAAGACCGAGATACTGCCGCCGCGCAGCAAGTGGGGACAGGCATGAGCGGGCCAACACGCCATTATGTTCTGGCTGCTGGCGGCACGGGCGGTCACCTGATTCCGGCATTCGCGCTCGCTCGCGAGCTGGAGCAACGCGGCCACCACGTTGCGCTGATCACGGACGATCGCGGTGCGGCCATTCCCGGCAGGCCACCCACGCTTACTGCTCATGTTCTGCCTGCGGGACGCATTGGCGGGCTCAATCCCATCGGCTGGATCAAGGGGATTGCCGCGATTGCCGAAGGGCGACGCATGGCCCTGCGCCTGTTCGAAAGCTTTGAGCCTTCTGCCGTTGTGGGGTTCGGCGGCTATCCTGCGTTGCCGGCGCTGCTGGCAGCGACGTCTGCCAAAATTCCCAGCCTCATCCACGAGCAGAACGCTGTTCTGGGCCGAGTCAATCGTCTGCTGGCAGGCCGGGTCAATGCCATTGCGACGGCCTATTCCCGGGTTGACCGTCTGGCAGAAAAGAACGCCGAAAAAGTTCACCTCGTCGGCAATCCGGTGCGTGAGGAAGTGCTCGCGCTGCGTGACCAGCCATTCCCGCCCTTTACCGAGGAAGGGCTGCTGCGCATTCTGGTGACTGGCGGAAGCCAAGGCGCGCGGGTGCTTTCCGAAGTGGTTCCCGACGGGCTTGCGATGTTGCAGACCGCGCTGCGCCTGCGCCTGCAGGTGATCCAGCAATGCCGACCCGAAGACATCGAAGCCGTCCGGGCGCGCTATGCGGGGCATGATATTCCCGCAGAGCTTGGCACTTATTTCGAAAACATGGCCGAACGGCTGGCCGACGCACATTTGTTCATTGGCCGGGCGGGGGCTTCGACAATTGCCGAACTGACGGCCGTCGGCCGGCCAGCAATTCTCGTGCCTTTGCCCATTGCTACGGATGACCATCAGGCCGCGAACGCGCGCGAACTCGTCGCTGCGGGCGGGGCGCGCTCGATCCGGCAGGAGCGATTTACGGCTGCCGAACTCGCCAAGCAGATCCAGGCAATGGCGCAGCATCCGGAAACGCTTGCCAATGCTGCCCACGCGGCGTGGAATTGCGGCCATCCCCGCGCGGCCTCGGATCTTGCCGACCTCGTGGAAAGCTTCAGTGCCGCGCCGCTGATGGACGTGATCCGGGTCGCCAACGAAGCGCGGCCATCTGGCCAGGAAGCACTGGCGATGGAGCGCGCTGAGTGAAAGGCGTCGCGACAGACATTGGCACGATCCACTTCGTCGGCATCGGCGGCATTGGCATGTCGGGCATTGCCGAAGTGATGCACAATCTTGGTTACAGCGTGCAGGGCTCGGACATTGCCGAGGGCTATGTGGTGGAGGGACTGCGCGGCCGCGGGATCAGGGTGATGATCGGCCATGCCGCCGAGAATGTGGCTAATGCAGCCGTCGTCGTGACCTCCACTGCCGTCAAGCGCGACAACCCGGAAGTCGCCGCCGCGCTTGAGCACCGGGTGCCCGTGGTCCGCCGTGCCGAAATGCTGGCCGAGCTGATGCGGCTGAAAAGCACGGTGGCGGTCGCCGGCACGCACGGCAAGACCACCACCACCAGCATGATCGCCGCATTGCTTGATGCCGGCGGCGTGGATCCCACTGTGATCAACGGCGGCATCATCAATTCCTATGGCTCCAACGCCCGCCTCGGCGCGAGCGACTGGATGGTGGTGGAAGCCGATGAGAGCGACGGATCGTTCCTGAGGCTTGACGGCACGATTGCCGTTGTCACCAACATCGATCCCGAGCATCTCGATCATTATGGCAGCTTCGATGCGGTGAAAAACGCTTTCGTCGAATTCATCGAGAACGTGCCGTTCTATGGCGCGGCTGTGCTGTGCATCGATCATCCCGAAGTTCAGGCAATCATTCCCAAGATAAGAGATCGCCGGGTGATCACGTACGGTTTTTCCGCCCAGGCAGATGTGCGCGGCGAAGCTGTCACTCCCGGGCCGGGCGGAAACACCTTCACGGCCGTGCTTCGTCAGCGTGATGGCTCGATGCGCCGGATCGAGGACATTCACTTGCCGATGCCCGGACGGCACAATGTCCAGAACGCGCTCGCCGCAGTGGCAGTCGCCGTGGAGATGGGCTGCTCGGACGCTTGCATCCAGACCGGCTTTGCCAAGTTCACAGGCGTGAAGCGCCGTTTCACCAAGGTAGGCGAGGTGGTCATGGAGGGTGGGGGCGCGACCATCATCGATGATTACGGCCACCATCCGGTCGAAATCCGCGCCGTGCTTGCCGCCGCGCGCGAAGGGGTTAAGGGCCGGGTCATTGCCGTGGTCCAGCCGCATCGTTTCACGCGCCTGCGCGATCACCTGGCCGACTTCCAGAGCGCCTTCAACGATGCCGACATGGTCTTTGCTGCGCCCGTCTATCCCGCCGGGGAAGCGCCCATAGTAGGCGTAGATTCGGACGTGCTGGTGGCCGGCATGAAAGAGCGCGGCCACCGCTCGGCGCAGGCGATTTCCGGGCCGGATGCTTTGGCCGATGCACTCGCGCCAGTGATCGAGCCGGGTGACATGGTTGTCTGCCTTGGCGCAGGCGACATTACCAAATGGGCAGCCGGGCTGGCCGATGCGATTGGCCAAAGAATGACAGCGAGGCGAGGGGCATGATGGTCGATCATGTCCACCAATCTTCCACGCCCGTTCGTGTCGAGCGAAATCGAGACACCACGCACAGTGTCGCGACTTCGCTCGCCACGAACGGCGTTAGGGGCAAGCTCACCGCGCAGGCCCCGCTCGCCCCTCTCGTCTGGTTCAAGTCCGGCGGCGCAGCGGAATGGCTGTTTGAGCCCAAGGATCTGGCCGACCTGCAACAGTTCCTGCGCGAGCTCGATCCGGAGGTGCCGGTGATGGCGCTGGGGCTGGGGTCCAACCTGATCGTGCGCGATGGCGGTGTTCCGGGCGTCGTGGTGCGGCTGGGCAAAGCCTTTGCAGCGGTGCGCAAGGGGGGCGACCTGACGCTTGATTGCGGCGGTGGAGCCAGCGGCATTCTGGTTTCCTCGACCGCGCGCGACAATGCCATTGCGGGGCTGGAGTTTCTGCGTTCGATTCCCGGCACCGTTGGCGGTTTCGTGCGGATGAATGGCGGGGCCTATGGCAGCGAGGTGAAGGACATTCTCGTCGACTGCGACGTGGTACTTCGCGATGGCAGCCTCGTCACACTTCCGGTAGCAGACCTGCACTACACCTATCGCCATTCAGACCTGCCCGAAAGGGCGATTGTCGTCTCCGCGCGCTTCAAGGGGAAGCCCGGCGTGCCTGCCGAAATCCAGGCCGAAATGGATCGCATTTCCGCAAGCCGTGAGGCAAGCCAGCCGCTGCGCAGCAAGACCGGCGGCTCGACCTTCAAGAACCCTGAAGGCAAGAAGGCGTGGCAACTGGTCGACGAGGCCGGGTGTCGTGGACTGAGCATGGGCGGCGCGCAAGTCAGCGAGAAGCATACCAATTTCCTGATCAACACCGGCAGTGCCACCAGCGCCGAGATCGAAGGACTGGGCGAGGAAGTGCGCCGCCGGGTAAAGGAAAAATCGGGCGTCGTGCTCGAATGGGAAATACAGCGCGTCGGCATTCTTGCCGGAGCGCCAGACAATGAACGGGTCGGTAAAAAGTGAGCCTGCAGAAACTCCATGTCGCGGTCCTGATGGGCGGTTGGTCCTCCGAGCGGCCAGTGTCGCTGATGTCGGGCGAAGGTGTCGCCAAGGCGCTCGAGGCGCGCGGGCACAAAGTCACGCGGATCGATATGGACCGCGATGTCGCGCTGCGCCTTTCCGATACGAAGCCTGACGTGGTGTTCAATGCCTTGCACGGCTGCCCCGGCGAAGATGGCACGGTGCAGGGGATGATGGATCTGATGGGGCTGACCTACACCCATTCGGGCCTCGCCACATCAGTCATCGCCATTGACAAGGAACTGACCAAGCAGGCGCTGGTGCCTCACGGCATTCCGATGCCCGGTGGGCGGATTGTCGCCAGCGAGGAGCTCTACAAGGCGGACCCACTGGCGCGGCCCTATGTGCTCAAGCCGGTCAACGAAGGATCATCGGTTGGCGTTGCCATCGTGACCGAGGAAGGCAATTACGGCAATCCGATAAGCCGTGATGTTAAAGGGCCATGGCAAGAGTTCGATCACTTGCTGGCCGAGCCTTTCATTCGCGGCAAGGAACTGACCACGGCTGTGATGGCCGGCCCGGACGGGCCCAAGGCGCTGCTCGTTACTGAGCTGAAACCCAAAAGCGGTTTCTATGATTTCGACGCGAAATACACCGACGGCATGACCGAGCATGTCTGCCCCGCCGAGATCCCCGACGAGATTGCCCAGGCGTGCAAGGACATCGCTTTGCGCGCACACAATCTGCTCGGTTGCAAGGGGGCCACGCGCTCGGACTTCCGCTGGGACGACGAGCGCGGCCTCGCCGGCCTGTTCCTGCTTGAAGTCAACACCCAGCCGGGCATGACACCGCTCAGCCTCGTGCCAGAGCAGGCGAGGCACATGGGCCTGAGTTACGAGGATCTGGTTGAAGCGATTGTCGCAGAGGCTCTCTCTCGCCGCGACGGGGATGTGAAGCGATGACAAGCCGCACGATCAGCCGCAAGGGCGCCACTGCCCGCAAGACCGCCAGCGCGCAGGCCAAGGCCCAGAAAGTGCGTTCGGCAAAGGCCAAGACAGGTTCGCTGATTGGTGAAATCATGGCGCGGCTGCCATTTACCGAGGCACAGCTGCACAAGGCGCTGATGGCCGGCATTCTCGGGGTGGGCGCCTTGATCGTCGTGCTCGCGGCGCGCGCGGCAGGCGTGCCGGCACTGGCGCACAAGCAATTTGCCGCGATTGCCGCCAGCACCGGTTTCGAAGTGCGCCGCGTCGAAGTGCGCGGGGTCAAGCGGCTCAACGAACTCAAGGTCTATGAGCGTGCGCTCGCCCAGCGCGATCAGGCCATGCCACTGGTCGATGTCGCGGCCTTGCGCGAGGAATTGCTGCAATTGTCATGGGTGCAGGATGCCCGCGTGTCCCGCCAGTTGCCTGACACGCTGGTGATCGACATTGTCGAACGCAAGCCGCATGCGGTGCTGCGCCTGCCGAACCGGCTGGTGCTGATTGATGCCACGGGACACCAGCTGGAAACCATCTCGCCCGAGCGCGCTCGCGGCAAGCTGATGCTGTCGGGCGCAGGCGCGGGCGAGCAAGTAGCCGTGCTGGCCGCGCTGGTTGAAGCGGCGCCCGCACTGAAGCCGCAAGTCCGCGAAGCTCAGTGGGTGGGCAACCGGCGCTGGAACCTGACTTTCAAGACCGGTCAGGTGCTGGCCCTGCCAGAGGGCAATCGGCCTGCCGCCGACGCACTTGTTTCCTTCGCGCGGCTCGATGGAATCAACCGGCTGATCGGCGGCAAGGTCGCTGCCTTCGACATGCGCATGCCCGGCCGAGTTTACATGCGCATTCCCGGCAGGACGGACGCCGCACCGGTCGCTGCCGCATCAAGCACCGCGAGCGCGAATGCCAAGCCCTCGCCGAAGGTCGCAGAGGCTGACAAGCCGGACCTCGCCGACCGATCGAAGAGTGACCGTTGATGCCCAATCCCCGTATCAGTCGTGTTTTTGGGGCGGTCAATGTCGGTTCTTTCCGCATTTCCGCCATGATTGCAGGCCTGTCTGACACCGGTGAAATGGTGGTCCTGGGTTCGGGCCACAGGGCCTCGCAGGGTGTGCGGCGGGGCTATGTGACTGACATGGCAGCGGCGACTTTTGCCGTGCGCGATGCAGTGGAGCGGGCTGAGAAAATGGCCGGCGTCAGCGTGTCGAGCGTGTGGATCGGTTGCTCGGGCGCCGGGCTCGCCAGCCAGATCGCGCAAGTCGAAGTCGATATTGGCGGGCGGCGGATCGAAACGGACGATGTCGATCAGCTTCTGCTGGCCGCGCGCGACGTGGTCCAGCCGGACGGGCGGACAGTGCTGCATGCGCATCCGGCGCACTATACGCTCGACGGGGCGAACGGTGTTTCCGATCCCAAGGGCCTGCATGCCGAGCGGCTGGGGGTGGATATCCACGTGATGCTGGCCGACGGTGCGCCAATCCGCAACATTACCGAGGCTGTGCAGAACGCCCACCTCAACGTCGATGGCGTGGTTGCCTCGCCCGTGGCGGCGGGACACGCCTGCCTGTCCGACGAAGAGCGCGATCTGGGCGTTGCCCTGGTGGAACTGGGCGCGGAAGTTACCAATGTTTCGGTGCATCTGGGCGGAATGCTGGTCGGCCTCGCGTCCATCCCCGCAGGATCGGGCGATATCACCGATGCTATCGCCTCTGCCTTTGGTATTCGCCGTTTCCAGGCAGAGCGGCTGAAGTGTTTCAACGGCTCTGCGATCGCCAGCCCGGCCGACCACCGCGAGATGATTCCGGTCAATGCCCCGGGCGAAGAGCTGAGCGGACCGCCCGCGCGCCATGCCGACGAGCAGAACCGCATACCGCGCGCTGAATTAATTTCGGTCATCACCGCCCAGATGGGCCAGCGCATGGAGGATATCTCGAAGGCGCTGAAAGCCCTCGGCTTCAATGGCCAGCGCGGGCAGCAAGTGGTGCTGACCGGCGGCGGCGCTGAACTGGTAGGTCTGGCCGACTATGCCCAGGCTGCGCTCGGCCGACCCGTGCGGATCGGCAGCGCGCCGCGCCTTTCCGGGCTTCCCGATGGCCACGCCAAGGCCGGTTTCGCGACGCTGGCAGGGCTCGTGCTCTATGCCGCAGCCGATCCGGTCGACATCCGATCGATCCGCTCGGGCTATCAGCTGGCCATGCGGCCAGGCGGGCTGGGCGCGATCGGCCGTGTCTATCGGGCGCTCAGGGAGTATTTTTAAGCCACAGCTTATCGTTAACGGGCTGTGGACAAAGGGATCACCGGCTTTGCTTCACCGAGTCGAAGCATGCCATTATTGCAAGGAACAGGGACTATTCCCTCGCACCTTGCCAGGAGAGCGAGATGAGCATCAATATTGGCCCCCCCGCCATCGAGGAACTGAAGCCGAAGATCGTCGTCATTGGCGTCGGTGGGGCTGGCGGCAATGCCATTGCCAACATGATTGCCGCAGAGATCGAGGGAGTGGACTTCCTCGTGGCGAACACCGATGCGCAGGCGCTGAACAATTCAGTCGCCGAGCATCGCATCCAGCTGGGGCCTGATATTACCCAGGGGCTGGGCGCGGGCTCACGGCCGGAAGTCGGCCGCGCGGCCGCGGAAGAAACCTTGCCCGAGATCGACCGGATTCTCGATGGCGTGCATATGTGCTTCATCGCTGCCGGCATGGGCGGCGGCACGGGCACGGGCGCAGCCCCCGTCATTGCCAAGGCCGCGCGCGACAAGGGCGTGCTGACCGTGGGCGTGGTCACCAAACCGTTCCTGTTCGAAGGCACGCGGCGCATGCGCTCGGCTGAAGCCGGGATCGAGGAGCTGCAGAAGCACGTCGATACGCTGATCGTCATTCCCAACCAGAACCTGTTCCTGGTCGCCAAGGCCGAGACCACGTTCAAGGAAGCCTTCCAGCTGGCGGACGAAGTTCTCCAGCAGGGCGTCCGCTCGATCACTGACCTGATGGTCATGCCAGGCCTGATCAACCTCGACTTTGCCGACGTGCGTTCGGTCATGGCCGAGATGGGCAAGGCGATGATGGGCACGGGCGAGGGCAGCGGCGAAAACCGCGCGCTCGAAGCAGCGGAAAAGGCAATTGCCAATCCGCTGCTCGATGGCGTGTCGATGCAGGGCGCCAAGGGCGTGATCATCTCGATCATCGGCGGCGAAGACATGAAGCTGCTCGAAGTCGACGAGGCCGCGAACCATATTCGCGAACTGGTCGATCCGCAGGCGAATATCATCTGGGGCAGCGCCTTCAACCCCGACCTGCAAGGCAAGATCCGTGTCTCGGTCGTCGCCACCGGCATCGAGCAGGGCGAACTCCAGGCCGAGGAAGCGCCGCGCAGTTTCAACAGTCTCAGCCAGTCGCGCGGCCCTGCCGTGCCGCAAGCTTCTGCCTTCGTTGCTCAGCCGCTCTTCCCTGAGCCCGAGACGGCAGCAGCGCCGGAACCGGAGCCTGAGCCTGAACCCGAGCCGGTTGCGGCTTCGCCCGCAATACCGGAGCCTTTCGAGCTCGACGTCAGCTTTGCGGAAGAAAAGCCTGCAGAGCCAATCGCTTTCGGCACTTTGAATACGGACGAGGCCTCAGCTCTTGATGATTGGGACGAGGATGAAACCGAAGATGAAGTCGATAGCGACGCCTACGCCAGCCTGACAGGGGTGGCAGCTGCGAACGCTGACACGCCCGCCGATGATAACGCTGGCAACGGTGGCGACGAACTTCTGCTCGACGCTGAACGTCTGGCCAGCGCTGACGAACCTGTCACGCCGTTGGCGCCTGGACGCCGCCGGGGCCTGGTTTCGAACGAAAGTGACGATGGCGACCTAGGCGGCAGGCCGGGCGGTGGCAGCACGCTGTTCGAACGCATGGCCCGGCTTTCGCGCGGAACCAAGCCGGCCGATGGGTCGGAAGAAGCAGAAGGCGATGACAGCGGCGCGCTGAACATTCCGCGTTTTCTTGGCCGTCAGAACAACCAGTAAGGCATCGGCAGGCGGGGCAGCGCCCTGCCTGTTCGGCTGCGGTTAAGGCTGTTCCCGTCATCTGGTCTGACCGCAACACCGATTGGCGGCAGGCACAGAGCGGGGATAAGTCTGATCGCGGCGGATGCGTTCCACGCGGTCACGCCAGCCGACAGGATATGGGGATTTTGCCGAGCGTGCGACTGGCCTTCAACACCCTGCCGGAATCGAGAAAGCAGTCTATCGCCTGCGCTTCGCTCGCCTTGCTGGTTGCGGGCGCTTCTGGCGCCGCGATCGCCCAGCCGGTCGTTCAGTCGACCGCGCCTTCGGCGAGTGTAAATTCCTATCCCGGTGCGGTCGTTCAGCAGTCGCCCGGAAACGATTCGCTCAATCTCAATGCCGCTCTTGCACGGCTTGGGCGCAACCCGCGCGATGGCGACGCACTGATCGATGCCGGCCATGCCGCGCTGACGATTGGCGACGTCGATGCGGCCATCGGTTTTTTCCGCCGGGCAGAGCAAGTCACGCCCGGCAATGTTCGCGTCAAGGCCGGTCTCGCTCGCGCACTGGTGCGCAGCGGCAATCCGTTCGATGCCATTCCCCTGTTCGAAGATGCGGCGCTCGCGGGCGCAGTGGACAGTGCCACAGCGCTCGACCGCGGCCTGGCTTACGATCTGGTGGCCGATAATGTGACAGCCCAGCGCTATTACCGCGAGGCGATGACAGGCGGTCTGACTGACGAAGCTACTCGCCGGCTGGCAATCAGCCTGGCCATTGCGGGCGACAAGCGCGCGAGTGCGACAGTCCTGTCTCCGCTACTGCTTCGGCAGGACAAGGCAGCGTGGCGCGCGCGCGCTTTTTCGCTGGCGATCATGGGCCAGACCGAGGAAGCCATCACAGTGGTCAACGGCACATTGCCCCCATCGCTTGCGAGCGGCATCGCACCTTATTTGCGCTATATGGCGAAGCTTACGCCGGCGCAGCAAGCTGCCGCCGCCAATTTCGGCCAGTTTCCTCGCGCCTCTGAGATCGGTCGTGACGATCCACGCGTGGCTTTGTATTCAGCGAATGCATCGCGCCGGCCGTCGCTGGCCAGCGCCGATGCGGGGTTGATTCCGAAGGGGGAGCCTTTGGGGCGCAACGCGCGCAGTCGCTCGTCCGATCGCAACCAGGATGGCAATTCCGCCCGCAATTCGGACAGGCGGGGGGATCGCTCGCGCCAGAGCCCTCCTGAAGTGGCGATAGCTGCTCCGCCGCTGCCGCCTGTCCCGGCACGTCCAGCCCCTGCGCCTGTGGCCCCAGCTCCGGTTGCAGTGCGTCAGGTTGCAACGCCTGCGCAAGCGCCAGCCCGGCCAGCATTCGCCACGCTTTCAGCGCCGCCGTCGCCGCCACCGGCACCTGCGCCAGTGCGCGTGGCGGTCCAGACGACATCAGCACCAACGCAGCCAGTCAGCACGCCGCCCGCACCGCCAAGGTCGCCGCTGATTGCCGCCGCTCCCCCACCACCGCCAGCTCCGCCGCCACCGCCGCCAGCGCCCGTCGCGGCGCCCATCGCGGCGCCCCTCTCGGCGCCTGGGCCCAGGCCGCCAGCGCCTGCAACGCCCAGCGCCGCACCCGTTCCGCCAACGCCGCGCAGGCAGAGCCTTGCCGAAGTCTTCAGCGATCTCGGCCGGCCCACGGCTGATGCGACCCCGGCTTCCGGCGCGGTCGATATTCGCCGAATAAGGCCGACGCGTGAGCCTGCTGCGGGTGCCGACACACCAGCCACTCCCGCGCCGCCGAGCCATCCGAGCCGTATCTGGGTACAGCTGGCAACCGGACGCGACAAGGGCGCGCTTGGCTTCGACTATCGCCGGATGGCGCGAGAGGCTGATGCAGTCTTCAAGGCAAGGCGGCCTTTCGTCAGTTCTTGGGGGCAGACCAACCGCCTGCTGACGGGCCCATTCGAGACCGAAGCCGCCGCCAATGCATTCCTGACGCAATTACGCCGCGCCAAGATTGACGGGGCTTTCGTTTGGACAAGCCCCGCAGGGCAAGTGGTCGATGGTCTCGGCGGGCGTTGACGGGACTCCCTTTTCCACACCTTGTAAACAGCGAAGTCACGATTTGCCCGGCAGGGGATTCGCAATTGATCGATTGTGCTCCACTAGCCCAATGATCGGGGCGCAAAGCGTGAAAGTAGAAAGACAATGGTCGAAATAAGAGCGGGACACGATGATATCGAGCGCGACGACGACGCCGCGCCAGTCGATATGCTTGCCTCGCTCTTCGCGGCGAGGGGCTGGCCTCACGAATTTGTCGGCCAGGATGAAATCTCCGGGGAAGTGCAAGGCAGCTGGGCCAGCTATCAGCTGCGCGGCATCTGGCGCACGGAAGACCATGTCCTGCAAATGCTGTGCCTTCCGGATATCCGCGTGCCTGATGACAAGCGCGCGGCGATGTTCGAGGTCCTGGCGCTGATCAATGAACAGCTCTGGCTCGGCCATTTCGATGTCTGGTCCAATGGCGGCGTGCTGCTTTATCGCCACGGCCTGATGCTGGGCGACGATGGCCTGCTCAGCCCGACCCAGGCGCAAGTCGCGGTTGAGGCCGCGATCGAGGAGTGTGATCGTTTCTACCCGGCCTTCCAGTTCATCCTCTGGGGCGACAAGACTCCGGCCGAAGCGCTTGCCGCCGCTCTGGTCGATGCTGCGGGCGAAGCCTGAGGCGGGCTGGTGGAATCGATCCTCCTCATCGGCTGCGGAAATATGGGCGGGGCCATGCTGGCTGGCTGGCTGGCTTCGGGAATGGCGCCTTCGCGCTTTACGGTGGTCGACCCCTACCTTGCCGCTGCGCCTGTCGGTGTGGAATTGCTTCGCGAACTGCCAGAGCGGCGCTTCGATGCAATCTTGCTAGGGGTAAAGCCGCAGATGCTGGGCGATGTTGCGCCGCAGCTGGCACGGCTTGTCGGCAGCGAAACTATGCTGCTTTCCATACTTGCCGGGGTTGAACTGGCGAGCCTGCATGCGCGCTTTCCGCAAGCGGGCGGAATCGTGCGCATCATGCCCAATCTTGCGGCCGCGATTGGCAAGTCGCCGATTGCATTGGCCGGACAGGGCCTGGCGGAAAATGCCAAAGCGGAAATCGCTGTGTTGATGGCGCCGCTGGGTACGCCCGAATGGCTGGACGAAAGTCTGTTCGATGCGGTCACTGCGCTCGCCGGGTCGGGGCCTGCATTTGTTTATCGCTTTATCGATGCGCTCGTTGCCGGGGCGACCGGTCTCGGCCTGCCTGCCGCTCAGGCGCAGCGGCTGGCTTTGGCCATGGTCGAAGGGGCAGGGGCGCTGGCATCGGCGAGTGATCATGCGCCGGGCGAACTCGCGCGGCGCGTCGCCAGCCCCGGCGGCACTACGGAAGCGGGGTTGAAAGTTCTCGATGCGGATCAAGCCATTGCGCGCCTGATTGCTGCAACGTTGAAGGCCGCTGCCGACCGCAGCGCGGAAATGGCGAAGGCAGCGCGCGAGCCACAATGAACGCTTGCGACAATTAGCGACAGAGTGAAATCCGGTTTCACTTGAATGCTGACCGAATAACTCCGATATTGCGCCTACCCAGGCCGCTATCTTGCTGGCGGGTAACAGGAGTTTTGTTCACATGGCCAATTGGAACGATCCCCAGCCCCGGAAGACGGGCTTCGGTGCGTCTCCGGTCCTCAATGGGCAGACAAT